>JAESFT010000313.1_pt1 | contig 37109 bp, 34 predicted proteins | sample 9269451 | NCBI WGS metagenome assembly JAESFT01 (sample SAMN14502557, study PRJNA617106) | algae metagenome | isolation source: Scytonema hyalinum WJT4-NPBG1 and co-occurring heterotrophs from well... | place: USA: Mojave Desert, Joshua Tree National Park, California | collected 2006-05-25
CGATGGGCAGGGCTACACGCTGGCAGCCCAAGCCGGGGGTGTGCTGGTGAGCCTGGAGGACGGGGGCACCATCCTGCTCACAGGCCTCACACAAGATCAGGTGCAGAGCTCGTGGTTCGTGTAACCACATGCCTCCGCGCGAGACGAGCCTGATAACCTAAAGCACACCACACCTAGTGGGGCTGGCCGCACACCAGCCCCACTCAGCCAGAGCGGACCACGGTAGCGGTGGCGGTTCGTCGGGCGTGTTGCGACCCAGGCACTCTGCCTTGCGCTCGGCGCAACGGCCCCAGCAAGGCCCAACCAACCCTGTGTCAAGCAAGCGAGATTGCGGTGGTCTCGTGCGCCGTACATGCCTCTGGCAAGATAATGTCCTTGTGCGCCACACGCAACCTCTCGGACGCCGAGGGCGCTCTCACCTATCGGTTCGGAAGACCCGGCCGGATCGAGCTAACCTACCCTGAAACGGTGGGACTGGCGAAGAACCTCTTTCGCGGCGGTCTGCTGCGGACCGAGGGTGATTTCGTCCAGTTCAGCCGAGGAGATGTCACCTATTCCGTCGAGTACGCTGATGGGCCGCGCGTCGACCATTATGCGGGCGTTCGTGTCTTTCGTAGAGGGAAGCAGGTCGCTAACCTGCAATGTCGGCTCAAAGGAGCTCTCGGGCCCGAAGGCTTCGGCCCCATACATCGAGCGAACTTGCCCCGCGGGGATTATGGCTTCGACTAGGACGTGTCTGAGAAGCGGGTTAACTGCGCCAGACTTGAACCTTACTGCAGGTGTTCTCTCGGGCCCATTAGCGTCTGCGCTCAGGCAACTGCGATCAGCAACAATGCCATCAGATCCGGAGGACGCCCGCTTCACCACTGTGTCGTCCCGTCGAACTAGGAGCTCGCCGGATGACTTGGGAGAACGTCGGTCTCAAGAACGCTTAGTTTGTGAACCGGCATCCAGAGGCGCTCGCGTCTTGGACCGACCTGAGCCGGTCGGATCCAGCAAGCCGTGTCCTCGTCACGCTAGGTCGGCACGCGGGCCCCAGTCAGATGGTGCCGGTTCCTGGTCACATCGACGAGGCGCTGTCGGCGAGCTTGTTCCGGCATGCCTACCTCGTGCTCCTCGGCCACCTCGCCTCGCCGCACGGGCGAGTCACGATGCTACAGGATAGCCCGACCGCAGCCGCGCGGCGCTGGGAGATGGCCCCTGACGAGGCGAGCCCGGATCTCGTCGACGACGACGTGATCACCGCCCGAACCGACCGGCTGGAGAGGCGCGAGGGTGTGCTGACGGCGCTTCGCTATATCCTCGACATCGATCTGGACTTCTTCGCTGCGATGGTTGGGGTCCCGATCGAATACCAGCACTCGTTTCGCTACCTGGTGGAATACGCCGACGCGGTGACGGTGGTGAGGAAGCGGCGCGCCATTGTGGGAGCGCCGCTCCCCTCTGGGTGATGACGAATGCAGACCTTGAGGACGAGCTGAGGAGGTGTCTCGCTACAGCTTGCGACGGCTAGGCGAACGCCTGAGTGCGTTGTTCTCCGGTCGGAGCCAGAGAAGCAGGATGCTGTCCTGACCTGACTGGCTGTTTCTCGCCGGGGTTGACCGAGAGGATCAACCTGGACTGAAGGAGCCTTGGATGGCGAGACGGAAGAACTGGAGTGTGGAGCCCTTCGTCGTGAAGCTACGGCAGATCGAGGTGCATCTGGCACAGGGCAAGAGCATTGGGCTGACCTGCAAAGAGGCTGAGACCTCCGAACAGAGCTACTACCGCTGGCGCAAGGAGTACGGCGGGGTGCCCGTCGAGCAAGCCAAGCGCCTGAAGGATTTGGAGCGGGAGAACGCCCGCCTGCGCCGCTTGGCGGCGGATCTCTCGCTCGAGAAGCAGATCCTGAAGGATATCGCGTCGGAAAACTTATAGGCCCGGAGCGGCGCCGGCTCCGGCCGGCTGTGCAATAATCATCAATTCCGCACAACTTTGGTTGGGTACCTCAGGTCCTGCCACTCACATGCTGAGGGAGGAGCCAGAGCTATGCGACTGGTGCATTGACGGTACAGACCACCCCTGTTGGAGCGAACGTGATCTCGACCTGACCGTCGAGATCCTGGGCTAGGCTGCGCTCGATCAGGCGAGACCCGAAACCACGCCGGCGAGGGGCTACAACACGCGGGCCGCCGGCTTCCTCCCACTGCAAGATCAGGCGGGGCGGGGCTGCTCCATTCTGCACCGTCCAGGACACGGCGATGGTCCCGATCTTGTTGGAGAGCGCGCCATACTTCACCGCATTCGTTGCCAGCTCATGCAAGGCCATCGCCAGAGCCAGCGACATGCGCGGAGTGAGCCGCACATGCGGCCCGGCGATGTGGAGCCGGTTCTCGCTGTGAATCCGATACGGCTCAAGAGCGCGTTCCACCACATCCAGCAGGTCGGCTCCTTCCCAGTTCTCGCGGGTGAGCACATCGTGAGCCCGGGACAGGGCCAAGAGCCGCCGTTCCAAAGCCTCCTTTGCCTCCTGGGTCGTGTCGGCCGTGCGCAAGGTCTGAGTTGCAATGGACTGGACCGTCGCAAGGGTGTTCTTCACCCGGTGGTTCAGCTCGTTGATCAGGAGTTTTTGGTGCTCGGCTGCGCACCTCTCCTTGTGCAGCAGCTTCATCAGCCCTTCTTCGCCTCGGCGCAGCTCCTCCAAGAGCCGTCGGGCCTCATACTGGCGTCTGCGCCCCCGCAGCGCTGTTTGTGCAACGCTCACGAGCGTTGCTGGGTGAAACGGGCGCTCCAAAAAGGTGACGTTGCCGAGGAGCTCCGACATGCGCGCCAGAGCGGGATTGCGCTCTACACCACCCCCGCGCAGCGTGAGCATGATGAAGGGAAAATCCGACCAAGAGGGCTGACGCGTCAGCCCGGTCGAAAGGTCCCTTAGATCAGCCCCTCGCAGCGCCTCCTCGGTCACCAGCGCGAAGCCAGCACCCTGTTTGATCTCATGCACGAGCGTCTGAAGATCGGGGCAAATGTCCACAGTGATGCCAGCCAGCCGCAGGATGCTCTCGGCCACAGGCGCATCTCGCCCGCGGGGAGCGAGGATGAGCGCCCGCTTTGGATCTGCGGAGGTGAGGTCGTCCACGATCAACGGTCTTTGAGCAGTTGATCGCGGTCGTTCGCCACGAAGGCTGGCACACCGGTGAGAATGCCCTGAAAGCCCCTCAGAGGCTCTCCGACGGCAATGCCGCCCTTGCCCACGCGGAACTCACGGATGCTGCTCTGATGCGAGCCGAAGCGCTTCTTGATCACCGAGATCGCACGCCTGACCTCGCCGACCGCCTCGAAGTAGCGCAGCAGGATCACGGTGTCGGCGATGTAGGTGATGTCCACGGGGGCCTTCATGTCGCCAACCAGACCGTGCTGGGCCAAGGTCAAGAAGGTCGAGACGCCCTGCCGGTTCAGGTACTGCAGCAATTCGTGGATATGCAGGACGAGGAACTGCTCCTCCGGCATGGCAGCCTGGTAGCCGTTAAGGCTGTCGACCACCACCGTCTTGACCTGATGCTGGTCGACGCTGGTCCTCACCTTGTGGGTGAACTCGCCTGGCGAGAGCTCGGCCGCGTCAACCTGCTCGATGAACAGGTTGCCTTGGGCGCATAGGGCCTCGAGGTCCATGCCCAACAGCCTGGCGCGGTCAATGAGCAGACCAAGCTCCTCGTCGAAGATGAACAGGGCTGCCTTCTCGCCCCGCGTGATGGCTGAGACGACGAACTGCAGGGAGAGAAGGCTCTTGCCGGCCCCGGCTGGCCCCATGAGCAGAGTGCCCGAGCCCTTTTCGATCCCACCCCCGAGCAGCTCATCGAGTTGGCTAATGCCGCTCGTGAGCACGTCGCGGGTGAATTCGGTCTTGTGCTCACTCGATACGAGCCGCGGGAAGATCTGGACGCCGCCCTTCGAGATGATCAGGTCGTGGAACCCGCCCCGGAAGGACTGGCCGCGATACTTAATCACCCGCACTCGGCGTCGCTCGGCGCCATAGCTCGGCGCCAGCTCTTCAAGGCGGATCACGCCGTGGGCGAGGCTATGCACCGTCTTGTCGTTGGTATCCGTGGTGAGGTCATCCAGCATCAGGACCGTTGCACCCAACTTTGCGAAGTAGTGCTTCATGGCCAGGATCTGGCGGCGGTAGCGCAGGGAGCTCTGTGCCAGGAGACGAATCTCGGAAAGGCTGTCGAGCACGATCCGCGTAGGTTGTGCTCTCTCGATGGCCTCGAAGACTGCCTTCGTGGTCTCGCCAAGCTCCAGATCGGACGAGTAGAGGAGGCTCTGCTGGTGCTGCTCGTCGAGGAGGCTCTCGGGCGGAAGCAGCTCGAAGACCTGGATGCCGTCCCCGAGCGCCCACCCGTGCGAGGCGGCACCACCGCGGAGTTCCGCCTCGCTTTCTGAGAGGGTGATGTAAAGGCCTTTCTCGCCGACGTTGGCGCCTTCCAGCAGGAAGCGAAGGGCAATGGTGGTCTTGCCAGTGCCGGGGTTGCCTTCGAGGAGGTAGACGTGCCCGGGTGACAGACCACCCAGAAGAATGTCGTCGAGGCCCTCAACCCCCGTGCGCGCCTTGGGCGAGGTCTGGGCTGTGTCAGTCACCGTGCAGTCCGATCTCAGCTTTGATGATGGCGGGGAGGCTGTGGGCTGGAATGGGGTTCAGCTCGCCTGAGAGAGCCTTTTCGGCCAGCCAGAGGTCGTGCTGCTGTTGCAGAGTGAGCCAGAACATGGGTGTGGTGCCCGAGAGATGGCCCAGGAGGGTCGCCATCTCTGGGGTGACGCCAAGCGTGCCAGCCAGGATACGGTGCAGCGTCTGCCGAGCGATGCGAAGCTCACGGGCTGCTTGGCTTACGGACAACTCGAGGCCTGGCAGCACGCGATCCCACAGGATCCTGCCCGGGTGCGGCGGAGCTGGTGGTGGTCCGCTTCGCGTTCGAGCCATAACCTTCCCTTACGTCATCGGCTCAATGTCGCAATCCTGGTTACAGGTCAAGGGGAAGCCAAGGCGCAGTCGCAAGGACGCACATCGCGACGGCAGCCATTCTTGCCGTCTGTGCAACAATCGTGAGTTTTGCACATATGCGGGGCGCAGATCTCTACACAAGAGGAACCGTCAGCCGGCGCGCATTCGCTGGTCTGCCTCAGCGCGCCTTGAGGAAGTCGCCATCGCGTCACGCGTGCACCTCAACGCGGAAACGCTACCGCAATTCTGATGACCAAGGAAAATTGAGGTAGCGGTCGCGCGTGTCGAAGCAGATGTTTCCGTACATTTTCAGATACGCGTTGCGTTCGGACGCCGATCGATACACCCGGGCCGGGTCCGCGAGGTCGGCCTCGTACTGCGCGATGTTGGTCCGTGTCAGAGCGCGCGGCAGGATGTCCATCGCCTGCGGGATCGACTTCCCCTCAAGCCAATCCGCCGCGTGCTGCCCCATGGCGTAGCCGAAGATCGGCGAGGCCAGGCTGATGCTGGCCCGGTAAACGCCTCCGCGTTTGAGTTCGGCCACCGCCTCCGGCTCGCCGTCGATCCCACCGAAGAACTGATCGGCCCGCTCCTTGCCGGCCTCGCGCACCGCGGCGAGGGCCCCCAGCACCACCGTGTCGGCGCCGAGAACGACATCCACATCCGGGTGTGCCAGGAGGATGGTCCGCATCGTGGCGAACCCGCCCTCCTTGTTGACGGTGAGCGGCGAGATATCGGCGACGATCGAAACACCCGGCAGCCCGCTCAAGACATCCCGCATGGCGACGAACCGAGGCGCCAGAAATTGCAGGCTGTCGTGGGTCAGCAAGACGACGCGCGCTTTCCCGCCCAAGCGCGCCTTGATGTAGTTGGCCGCTTCTTCGGCCAGCGCGCGGCCGGTGAGGTATTGCGGCGCATTGAGGATCGTGACAGCCGGAGGAGGCACCACGGCTCCGACATAGCTGCCCCCCCAGATCAGCCGCTGAAGGCGGCGGCTGACCGCATGGGCATCGACGGGTGCGATGACCACGGCGCCAGCCTTGTCGGCGACGAGCGCCTCGACCTGCTGGTTCATCCGACCAGCCTCGTTGTTGGCCAGCGCGACCTGAAACCCGAGGCCCCTGTCTGCGGCGGCCATGGACAGCCCGCGGCGGACCCCCTGCATGAACTCGCGTTCGTTGTCCTGCGCAAAGACCAGCAGCCTTTGCAGGCCGGGCGGCGCGGTGCAGGGCGCAACAGCGGGATCGAAGGGCGGAAGGGTGACGGGCGAGGTCAGACCGGGCGGTCCCCCGGAGAGCTCCTGCGCCTTCAGCCCCACGCCGGCCGCCAAGATAACGGCGGCTAGAGAGACGATGGCGGATGGTCGAGCCATAGATCCGTTTCTCCTACCGTCCACGTGCGTTCTCTTCATGAGAGGGAAATCGCCATCCACTTCCGATGCGGCATCGTCACGATCATGCGGCAACGGCCTGCGGACCGAGGGGAAACACGAGTCGGGCGGCCGTGCCGGGCTCCCGAGCGAGGTAGTCCACCTCCGCCTGCATGCTGGACGCCATGGTGGCGACGATACGGGTTCCAAGCCCCGTCCCCTTGATGACGGCGTGCGGTCCGCGACCGACGCCATCGTCCTCCACGATCAGCTCGCCGCGGCCATCCGTCCGGCCTTTGAGCCTGACCCGGATCTCCCCTCTCCGATCGGCATAGGCGTATTTGAAGGCGTTGGTCACCCACTCGGCGACGACAACTCCCAGATTGACGCTCGCGTCCGTGCTCATCTGCAGCGGGTCGAGATCGTGCCGGACCGAGGCGCTGTGGCCGGCATCGCGCATAGACGCCTGAAGCTGGTCGAGCAGCCCGGCGAGGTACTCGTCCAGCGCAACGGTTGTCACATTGCCGGAGGTATAGAGGCGCCTGTGCACCAGGGAGATCGCCTCGATGCGGGCTCGGGTCTCGTCGAGCGCGTCCCGGGCGGCTTGGTCGGCGACCCCCTTGCCCTGCATCCGGACGAGGGCGGCCACCATGGTCAGGCTGTTCGCCACCCGGTGGTTCACCTCCTGCAGGAGGGTCTCGGCCCGTTCGCGCGCCCGCGCCAGAGCGGCGGTTCGCTCGGTGACCCGCTGCTCGAGGGTCGCGTTCACCGCGCGCACATGGTCTCGCGCCTGCGCGAGTTCGACCGTGTAGCGGTGGACCGTCACGACAACGATGCCGACGACGACCAGGATGACGAAGCCGCCGACGGTCGAGACCCAGCGCAGCAGGGCCGCGTTCGCCCGCTGCTCCTCGACCGCGGAGGTCAGGCGGTCGTCGGCGACCCGCGTGATGCCGGAGATGAACACGTCGATCTCGTCCATCAGCGCCTTACCGCGATTGCTCCGGAGCAGGGCCAGGGCCGCCTCGTCGTTGCGCGACGTCTTCAGCGCGATGCTCTCGTCCATCTCGGCGGTCTTGCTCGAAACGGCCCCAGCGAGCCGGGTCATGAGAGCAGGCGAGTCCTGCGTCACGCGCGTGCGCTCCAACGCCTGCAGCTGCCGTACCGCCTGAGCCTTGGCGCGACCGTACGGCGCCAGGTAGATCTCGTTCGAGGTTGCGATGAAACCGCGCTGGCTGGACTCCGCGGTCTGGACCGCATTGCGCAGTTCCACGGCGATGCTGCGCACGGCGCGGGCGTCAGCGACGTTGCTGAACGTGCTCTGGGCGCGCTCCCCAAGCCAGATCGTCATGCCGACGATGACGAGCAGCACGGCGAGACCTGCGCCAAGCAGCCCGAAAGACGACTGGATAACGAAGCGACTGGAAAGAGGCATGGGACTCTGACGAGGACTCCCGCCTCTATCGCATATAAGCTCCAGCTTGTCGTGACACCAAATGGTTGCGAGCACGGCCATCGACAGCTCAGGGGTGACCCTATGCAGGTCGCAGGTGCGCGATAAAGGATGCAAGACCCTCGCCCTCGAACACACCTGCAAAAGCCCGGGCCGGCACTCCTTGGTCAACGTGCGCCGGCCTAGGGTGTGCAAGCGGTCCGGGTGGCGCCAAGCGACGCGCACGTGGTCGACGCCAACCCTCAAGTCAACCTTGCGCCAAAGCGCTGGCGAGCGGCCCGGCGTTTGCGAAGGGCAGCTTTCGAGGTCCTAGCGCCGGAGAGATGCCGAGCCGCTTTCGGCCAACCCCGGCTGTTCTGCTGTGCCCCCAATTCGGTCATTCGAATGCCCTCACCGATCTCCCGGAAGCGGACGATCTCCAGCACGGCTGCTATGCGCCGATCGGCGTGCAGCCCCGGAGTCGACACTAGATCCTCGGCTTGACGTCGTTTGGTTGAGGCCACCGGGTCATCAAGCCTGACCAGTTTGTCTTCTTTCATCCAGATCCGTGTCCCGTTCGATGCCAAGCGAGCTTTGCGGTGCTCCGGGTCTGGGCTACAACCCGTCAGCGGTTTGGGCTGTTCGGAGATGCTCCAGGCGATGATCGACGATCCTCCTCTCATCCGACTTCGGCGCCGCGTCCCCCGCCCCACGTCCGAACAGCTTCGGGCGCTGCAGGGCACGCCGACGGGATATATCGTCGATGCGCTGCAGGGCCGGGCTGCCCTTGCGTGCACGATCAAGCCGGTTGTCCCGGAGCAGGCGGAGTTCTGCGGCGTTGCCCTCCCCTGCCATGCTGGTCCGGCCGACAACCTGGCTGTGTTCGCGGCACTCCCCCTCATCCAGAAGGGAGACGTCGTCGTGGCTGCAGCCGATGGCTATCGCGAGACGGCTGTTGTGGGCGATCTCGTGCTTGGGATGGCCCGCAACCAGGGCGCAGTCGGCTTCGTGACGGACGGCTGTGTGCGCGACGTTCCTGGTATCCGGGAAGTCGGCCTGCCCTGCTTCGCCTCCGGGATTACACCAAACTCGCCGGTGAAGAACGGTCCTGGCACGGTCAACCTGCCGATCGTCGTAGGGGGGCAGACGGTGATGGCCGGAGATATCATCATCGGCGATACCGAGGGCGTGGTCGTCATCCCCTACGATCTGATCGACGCGGTGATCTCAAGCCTTGAAGGGATTCGCGCGGCGGAAGCCGCCCTTCTGGCGCGTGTGGCCGCGGGGCTCGGCGTCCCTGAGTGGGTGGAGAAGCTCTACCAGGACGGTCGCGTGCAGGAAGTCTAAACGCGTCTCACCAGCGCTCATGGCGTTCCCGTCCGGACCTTCCGGCGCGGTCTTGATGCTCGATCTCAGCGCGTCTGCGCTTTTCTGGTAACCTTGGGGTCTTCGAGTTGGAGAGGAATGGTGCGGGTAGCGGTTCTGGGCGCAGGCGCCATGGGCGCGATTTTTGGAGCCGCGCTGTCCCGTGGCGGCGCCGATGTCGTCTTCTTCGATCAGCGCCCTGAGGTGGTCGACGCAATCCGTCAAGACGGGCTGCAGGTTTCAGGAGCCTTAGGAGACATGACCCTGCGCTGCGCCGCCACATCCGAGCGGACGGCACTGGGCGCGATCGACCTGGCGCTGGTTCTGGTGAATGCCGGCGCGACCGCCGCGGTCGCACCCATCGCCGAGGGCTGCCTCAAGCCGGACGGCTTCGTTCTCACCCTGCAAAACGGGATCGGCAACTGGGAAGAGCTCGCCAAGCGCCTGGGGGTGCAACGCGTCTTGGCGGGGTCAACCTTCAACAGTGGAGAGGGGCTCGGCCCGGGACGGAGCCTGCACACGCATCTGGGGCCGACCTGGATGGGCGAACTGGACGGGACGGTCTCGCAGCGCGCCCAAGCGCTCGCCGCGATGTTCCGGGTGGGCGGTTTGGAGGTCGAGGTCGTCACCAACGCGATTGCGGTGATCTGGAGCAAGTTCGTCCATAACTGCGCCATCAACCCTGTGGCCGCCGCGACCGGGTTGCGGCCGAGCGAGATCGCGCGGAACCCCCATGCCGCGGCGCTCCTCGACGGCATTCTGGACGAGGTGCTGGCCGTTGTGGACGCCGAGGGCATCACGCTGCCCGAGAGCAATCCACGGGAGCACATCCGCGATCATTGCTGGGAGCGTTCCAACAAGCCCTCCATGCTGCAGCACATCGAGAGCGGGCGCGAAACGGAGATCGACGCCCTGAATGGAGCGCTGGTGGAGAAAGCGCGGCTGCATGGGATCCCGACACCGATCAACGAGGTGGTCGTGCAGGTCATCAAGGGCCGCGAAGCCGCTCTGCGCGCGGCTGGCGGTCAGCTGGCCGGGTCAGCAGATGAGGGGGCGGGCTTGCACGCGCCACGCCACGGCAGATGGGGCTCCTGAGCCGAGGAGACGCATTCCAGGGCAGGTCGATGTTGATGAGCGTGCCGAGGGTTTGGAGATTGAGCCCCTCGCAAGTGGTACCGGTCGCAATCACGAGCTTGATGAGTCCATCGGCTACGGCCTCGCTCCGGCGGGGAGGGGCTTTTTGCGTTTATAGGGCTCCGGGCCGATCGAAGACTATTTAGTTGGGAAGATAGAGCGTACGTACTGCCAGCAGCTGCACTTTGCTCCTGCCAATCAAACCTGGAGCATTCCTATGGCAGTTGTGACCGGTACTTCCGGCAACGACACGATCATCGGCTCGAACGAGGCTGATACCATCAGTGGCCTCGCCGGCAACGACAGCATCCTCGATCAGGGCGGGTCCGACCTCGTCTCAGGTGGCGAGGGTGACGATACGGTCCAGCTCGGCAATGACGGTGTCTCTGACGTCGTGCTCGGCGGCTTCGGCAACGACTTCGTTCGGATTGAGGGCGACTCGGTTGCGTTCGGGACAGCAGGCGGCGTGAACCAGGTGTTCCTCGGTGCTGGCGCCGACTCGATCATCGTGGATGACGGCGATCTGCCCGTCGAGGTCGGCGGCGGCGTCGGCAATGACTCGCTTGATCTGCGCGCTGCGCTTGGCAACGACACCGTCTACGGCGGCGATGACGACGACGTGATCAGGCTTAATCGCGGCTTTCAACGACTGGAACTCCAATCTCCTGCTCCTTTCCGATGAAGGGCCTTCCTTCGAGTTCATCATCCCCGGAGACTTTTTCGTCCCCGGGCTGCCGAACGGTCGTGACCTCGCTTTTGCAGGCTTTGGCAACGACACGATCTATGCCGACACCAACGATACGGTGTTCGCGGGCGCGGGCGATGACACAGTCATAGGCCGCACGAGCATTTTCGGTGGCGCGGGAGCCGACTCCTTACAGCTGCTGGAGGCTGGCGTTGCCGGCGGTGGCGCTGGCAACGACACGATCACGGGTAGCATGGGAGCTGACACCCTGTTCGGCGGTGCCGATGCCGACCTCATCAGAGACAACAATGACGACGTTGGCGACTTGATCTTCGGAGGAGCCGGCATCGATACTATCGCGATCTCGGCAGGCGATACGGTGTTCGGCGGCGACAGCGCCGACTCCATCAGGGCCAGCCCCGAAGGCTCGACTTTGGTCTTCGGTGGCGGCGGCGGCGACTATATTCGAGGCTCCGGCAATGGCTTCTCCGACACGCTCGGCGGTGGGGAGGGCAGCGATACGATCCTTGGCCGCGGCGGCGGCGACGTGCTGTTCGGCGGCTCCGGCTCGATGGACGGCGCCGACAGCATTGTTGGCGACGGCGGCGCCGACACCATCTTCGGCGGCGATGCCGACACGGTGACAGGCGGCCAGGAGGCTGATCTCGGCGACGACGACACGGACCGCTTCGACTTCACGGGCAGCAACCTGAGCAATGCGGCTGTGGGCATCATCACCGACTTCGAGGTCGGGCTAGACAAGCTCGTTGTCCTGCAGGGTGCGACGATCACCGCATCGTTGAGCTCCATCGACGTTATGGTGGACCTCAACGGCGATGGCACTGGCGACGTGCGCATCATCAATGGTGCCGTCAACGGCTTCTCGACAGATGACTTCGCCTAAGCACTGATCATCAGGAGGGGCGCTGACGTGCCCCTTCTTCAAAGGTTGTCGCGGCTGGTCTTCGCTCCAGATCAACCAGCGGCACAGCAGAGCCCCTGCCCATCATCACCGCTGGGGAGGGGCTTTTTGCTTCTACGCGCGAATGCAAGTGCATACCCGTTAAGCAGGCGCCGCATAGGGGCGCTGAGTGCCGTTTGTGGGTATCACCATAACGGTGACAGCTTTGCCCAACCCTAGCCCTGGCCTAGGGCTTCCGGGTGGACGGTGTCTTGATTGAGCGCACCTCAATTGCGATTTCGCAAAAATTCACGTTTGAGCCCTAGACCGGACTCGGGCCCGTCGGTTGCAGACTTCCTGTGCCCTCCCCCGCCGCAGCGCAGCCAAGTCCATCAGACAGCAAGCCGGAAGCGACTTTGGACGCTGCGCTTACTATGTGCTTACCAGCACCCAGAAACACGAAAGCCGCCCGAGGGCGGCCTGTCGTAACTTACTATGTCATTGAAGGAAATTTGGTGGAGCCAGGCGGAATCGAACCGCCGACCTCTTGAATGCCATTCAAGCGCTCTCCCAACTGAGCTATGGCCCCACACTGGCCGCGGGGTTGGGACGCCGCGGAAAGGGTCGCTGCCTTGGGGCAGCGGGGTGTCTATAGTCGGCTCCGTCCGCGGACTCAAGCCTCTTCGCCGTCATTCCTGCGACAGGATTGCCGCATCTTGTCCGTTCCCGGAGCACCGCTCCCGCGACAGGATTGCCGCATCACTGGCGCAGGGCCCCGGCAGGCACGGATGGCTGCCGGACACCGCTGGCGAAGGAGGCCGTTTAGGCCTCCTCGTCGTCCTCGATATCGCCGTCGATGAGGCCGGAGACGTCGTCCTCGCCCTCCTCTTCCTCCTCGAGGAAGGTGTCGTCCTCCACGCCCTCGTCGGCCACCTCGATGTCGTCATCGATGGGCAGGTCCTTCTCGGCCTCGCCGGCCTCGACCTCGTCGAGCGACACCAGCTCCGGACCCGTGGTCTCGAGCTCGGTCTCGTCCTCGTCCGCCACGGCCGGCGCGGCCCGGGCGACCACCGGCGGCGCCGCGCGGCCGGACACCGCGGTGGCCTGGAAGGGGGTGCCGCATTTCGGGCAGGTGATCGGGTTCTTGTTGAGGTCGTAGAACTTCGCGCCGCAGCTCATGCACTGGCGCTTCAAGCCGAGTTCCGGTTTGGCCACGGTTGCTTGCCTCAGGTCTGGATGGAAAGAGCGCTCCCGTTAGTCGGGGGTCCCGGCGTTGTCAAATGCCAAATGGCACCCTGCGGCGGCCCCGATTTTCCCGCGCGATGCCCCTTCAAGGCCGCCTCGCCGGGCCACCCATGCGCCACCGAAACCCCGCACGGGCCGACGACGCACGCGCCACCCAAACCCCGCACGGGCCGATGACCCATGCCCCGCCGAAACCCTGCACAGGCCGATGACGCATGCCGATCCGCATGGTACGAGCCGGGCCTTTCCCAGGATTGCAGGACGCGGGGGCTTCAAGGGTGTCGCACGGTCACGGAGAACCATCGCCGGTCACGGCCGGCGCCGGCGGGCCCCTCAAAGGGCGCCTGCGGGTGCCGGGAGACAAATCCATCTCGCATCGCGCCATGATCTTCGGCCTCCTCGCCATCGGCGAAACCCGGGTCGAGGGCCTGCTCGAAGGCGACGACGTGCTGCGCACGGCCGAGGCCTGCCGGGCGCTCGGCGCCACGATCACGCGGGAGGCGCCGGGCCGCTGGCGCGTGCAGGGCGCGGGCATCGGCGGCCTCGTGGAGCCGCAAGGCGTGCTCGATTTCGGCAATGCGGGCACGGGCTCGCGGCTGGTGATGGGCGTCGCGGGCAGCCATCCGATCACCGCCACCTTCGACGGCGACGCGTCGTTGCGCAAACGCCCCATGCGCCGCATCCTCGATCCCCTGGTCCAGATGGGCGTGAGCGTGGTGTCGGAGGCGGAGGGCGGGCGCGTGCCGCTCACCCTGCGCGGCCCGGCCGAAACCATCCCGATCACCTACGAGACCCCGGCGGCCTCGGCGCAGATCAAGTCCGCGATCCTGCTCGCGGGCCTCAACTCGCCCGGCCGCACCACGGTGATCGAGCGCGAGGCGACGCGGGACCACACCGAGCGTATGCTGCGCCATTTCGGGGCCGAGGTCACCGTGGAGCCCCATGGCGCCAACGGGCGCCGCATCACGCTCCAGGGTCAGCCCACCTTGCGGGGCGCGGACGTGGTGGTCCCCTCCGATCCGTCCTCCGCGGCCTTCCCGCTCGTCGCCGCCCTCGTCACGCCGGGCTCCGACGTGGTGATCGAGGGCGTGATGATGAACGAGCTGCGCACCGGCCTCATCACCACGCTCCTCGAGATGGGCGCCCAAATCGAGCGCGTGAACGAGCGCAACGAGGGCGGCGAAACGGTCGCGGATCTGCGCGTGTGGGCGAGCCGCCTCACGGGCGTCGACGTGCCGGCCGCCCGCGCGCCCGCCATGATCGACGAATACCCGATCCTGGCTGTCGCGGCCTCCTTCGCGCAGGGCACCACGCGGATGCGGGGCCTGCACGAATTGCGCGTGAAGGAATCGGATCGCCTCGCCGCGGTGGCGGCCGGTCTCGCGCAGGCCGGCGTGCCGCACGCAATCGAGGGCGACGATCTCATCGTCCACGGCCTCGAAGGCGATGTGCGGGGCGGCGGCACCGTGGCGACGCATCTCGATCACCGCATCGCCATGGCGTTTCTCGTCATGGGCCTTGCCACCCGCGAGCCCATGACGGTGGACGACGGCGCGATGATTATGACGAGCTTCCCGACCTTCATCCCCCTGATGCGGGAGCTCGGCGCGTCGATCCGGGACTGACGCCCGCATCCGTCCGGACCCTCCGCGGCCCGCATGTCGCCGATCCGTCGCTCCCGCCTCCCAGATTTCGAGCTCAACTCATGATCATCGCCATCGACGGACCGGCCGCTTCCGGCAAGGGAACCCTCGCGAAGCGCCTCGCCACGCATTACGGCCTGCCCCATCTCGACACGGGGCTCCTCTACCGTGCCGTGGCGCGCCTCCTCCTCGACGACCGGCGCCCGCTCACCGACCCGCTTGCTGCCGAGGAAGCCGCTCTTCACCTCGACGCCTCCCGCCTGCAGGATCCGCGGTTGCGCGGGGCCGAGATGGGCGGGGCCGCATCGCTGGTGTCGGGCTACCAGCCGGTGCGCGATGCGCTCCTCGCCTTCCAGCGGGATTTCGCCGCGCAGGCCACGGGTGCGGTGCTCGACGGGCGCGACATCGGCACGGTGGTGTGCCCCTTGGCCGAGGTGAAGCTCTTCGTCACGGCCACGCCCGAGGAGCGCGCCCGGCGGCGGCATCTCGAACTCCTCGCCCGCGGCGAGGTCGCGGAGTTCCGCACCATCCTCGACGACATCCACCGCCGCGACGAGCGCGATTCGAACAGATCCACCGCGCCGCTGAAGCCCGCCGTGGACGCCGTTCTCCTCGACACCACCAGTCTCGACGCGGACGCGGCCTTCCGCGCCGCCCTCGACATCGTGGAGAACCGACCCCGGCCTTAAACTCCCTCTCCCCGTTCACGGGGAGAGGGCTGGGGTGAGGGGCCGGACGGTGGAGCGCGATGCCCGTCATTCCGGTCGCCGCGCGAGCGGCGGGCCGACCCGAAGGGGCCGCCTTGGCGGCAAACCCAGATGGCGAGTTCATTCCGGAGAGATCTCCTGGGTTCCGGGCTCTCGCTGCGCTCGCCCCGGAATGACAGCGAAGAGCACAAGACCGCCCGCTCGACAGACTGTCCCCAACCCTCTCCCGCCATCAGGGAGAGGGACGTGCAAGGCGGGTAGGCAGGCCCGCCGGGAGGTGCCACACTCCCCACATTGGCTGAATGCGGGAGTGAACGATCCGCGGCCTCGGCTCGGACGCGCCTCACCCGTTCGGCTCCTCTGGATGGAGGAGAACCCGATGCTGCGGCGCTTGTGCTACGCCCTGTGGGCCGGCCTGTTTCTCGTCATGCCCTTCGGGCCCGGGGCCCGCGCCGACACGGAAGTCGATCTCGCCCTCGTGCTCGCGGTCGACATCTCCTATTCCATGGACCCCGAGGAGCAGGCCCTGCAACGGGAGGGCTTCGCGGACGCGTTCCGCTCGCCTCTCGTGCACGACGCCATCCGGCGCGGCATGCTCGGGCGCATCGCGGTCACCTATTTCGAATGGGCGGGTTCCCGCGACCAGAAGGTGATCGTGCCCTGGACGGTGCTGGAGAACCCGGAAGGCATCATGGCCTTCGCGGACCGCATCGCCTCGACGCCCCTGCGGCGGGCGCAGCGCACCTCGATCTCGGGGGCCATCGATTTCGGCGTGAAGCTCCTGGAGGAGAGCGGCTTCGAGGCGACCCGGCGCGTGATCGACGTGTCGGGCGACGGGCCGAACAACCAGGGCCGGTTCGTGATCCCCTCCCGGGATGACGCGGTCGCCAAGGGCATCACCATCAACGGGTTGCCGATCATGCTGCGCAAGCCCGGCTATCTCGATATCGGCGAACTCGACACCTATTTCCGCGATTGCGTCATCGGCGGCCAGGGCGCCTTCATGGTTCCGGCGCGGGACCGAGAGCAGTTTCCGCAAGCCATCAAAACCAAGATCCTGCTCGAAGTGGCAGGCCTCGTGCCGCCGGACCCGCTGCTGCAAAAGATTCAAAACGCGTCGCCGACCAACTGCCTCATCGGCGAAACCCAGTGGCGCGATCGGATGGGGAACTAGCCGCACGACCACGAAGGGCGATGAACGATCCGGGCTTGACGGGACCGCTGCGGGCGCCGACGGAGCATCGGGAGCGAGCGCGCTCGCCGGCAAGAGATGACGGGAGTGCTGACACCGACCATGGATGCTCGATCTCAGCCCACGGCCTCCGTGGCCGATGCGGCGCGCGACCGCCTCACCCTCGCCCTCGTGGCGCACGACGCCAAGAAGGATGCGATGGCGGATTTCGTCGCCGACCATCAGGCCACCATCGGCGCCTTCGCGCTCTTCGCCACCGGCACCACGGGCGGGCGGGTGATGGAGCGCTGCCCGGAGCTCGATGTGACGCGCCTGAAGAGCGGACCGCTCGGCGGCGACCAGCAGATCGGCGCCATGATTGCGGAAGGCCGCGTCGACGCCCTGATCTTCTTCGTCGACCCGCTCTCGCCGCACCCGTACGACGTGGACGTGAAGGCGCTCATGCGCCTCGCCCTCGTCTACGACATCCCCATGGCGCTCAACCGCGCGACGGCGGAGCGGCTGATCCGGACGTTTGCTGATTAAGTGCCGGTTTGGAGGGCTGATCCTACCCACCCCCTCATCCTGAGGAAGCCTGCGTCAGCAGGCTGTCTCGAAGGATTTTTCCAGGACCCTCGCGCGAACTGGAGCCCTCCTTCGAGACGCGGCTTCGCCGCTCCTCAGGATGAGGGGGTGGGAGAGCCGGTGTAAGAAAACCTCTCACGTTCCCCGCGGCTTGGCGCGTCGCGTCGGCGGTGCCGTCAGCGGGTCCTCGGGCCAGGGGTGCTTCGGGTATTGCCCGCGCATGTCGGCGCGCACCGCGGCCCAGGAGCCGCGCCAGAAGCCCGGGAGGTCGCGGGTGATCTGGATCGGGCGCTGGGCCGGGGAGAGGAGATGCAGGATGAGCGGCACGCGCCCGCCCGCGAGCGTCGGGTGCTTGTCCAGGCCGAAGAGCTCCTGCACGCGCACCGCCAGCACCGGCCCCTCCTCGCCGCCGTAATCGACCGCGATCTCGGACCCCGTCGGCACCTCCATATGGGTCGGCGCCTCCGCGTCGAGCCGGCGCTGCAGGGACCAGGGAAGAAGCGCGCGGAGCGCCTCGCTCAGGAGGTCGGCGCCGATGTCGGAGAGACCGCCTTTTCCGACGAGATGGCGGGAAAGCCACGCCTCAGCGGTGGCGGCAAGCGCCTCGTCCGAGAGGTCCGGCCATTCGTCGCCTTCCGCCCGGCGCAGGAACATCACGCGCTCGCGCCATTGCGCTAGGGCCTTCGACCAGGGCAGCACCGATAGGCCTAAAGCGGCGAGCCCGCGCGCCAGGGCGCGTGCGGCCTCGTCGGTGGCGGGCACGGGCAACGGGCGCTCGCTCAACACGAGCGAGCCGTAGCGGCGCACGGCGCGGGCACGCAGCGCACGCGCGGCGCGGTCGAACGCCACTTCCTCGCGCGGCTCGAGCGCAGGGCCGGCCACCGCTTCGAGTTCCGGCAAGGCAAGCGGGGCGGCGGCGAGAATCCGCGCCGCGGCGGCTCCGCCGGCGATTTCGGCGATGCTGAGATAGGGCTCGCGGGCGAGCCGCTCATGGGCCTCCAGCGTGGCGCCGCGGCCGTTCGCCATCAGGTATTCGCCGGGCTTGCCGCGCGCCTTGGCGATGCGGTCCGGATAGGCGAGCGCCAGGAGCGCGCCGGGGCTTAAGGTTTCGCCGGATTTGCCTTGGGTCGCGGCCCGTGCCCAGCCCTCCGCCATGCGCCGCATATCCTCGGCGCGCTTCGAGCGGTCGCGGCGGAAGCGCTCCACGCGGTCGGTGAGATCGACCGCATCGCCGCCGAGCCCGCGCTCGACCAGAACCGCCGCAAGATCGGCGGCCGCTCGCGCCTGACCCTGCTCGCCCGCGCTCACCACCATGCGGGCGAGGCGCGGCGGCAGGGGCAGCGCGCGCAGGCGCCGGCCCGTCTCGGTGATGCGCCCATCCGCGTCGAGGGCGCCGATCTCCTGGAGCAGCGCCCGCGCCTCCTTGACGGCGGGTGCCGGCGGCGGATCGAGGAAGGCGAGCCCCGCGGGATCGGTGACGCCCCAGGCCGCGCAATCAAGGAGCAGGGGCGCGAGATCGGCCGAGAGGATTTCGGGCCGGCCGAAGGGTTCGAGCGCGCCGGTCGCCGCCTCCTCCCAGAGGCGGTAGCACACGCCGGGCTCCGTGCGGCCGGCGCGGCCCCGGCGCTGATCGGCGGCGGCGCGGGAGACCCGCACGGTCTCCAACCGCGTGAGCCCGATATCGGGCTCGTAGACCGGCACGCGGGCGAGGCCTGAATCGATCACCACGCGCACGCCCTCGATGGTCAGCGAGGTCTCGGCGATGCTCGTGGCGAGCACCACCTTGCGGCGCCCGGGCTTCGCGGGGCCGACCGCGAGATCCTGCTCGGCGCGATCGAGCGCGCCGTAAAGCGGCGCGATGTCGACGGCGGGATTGACGATGCGCTCGCGCAACGTGGTTTCGACCCGGCGGATCTCGCCCTGTCCGGGGAGGAACACGAGGATCGAGCCGGGTTCGGCGCGCAACGCCCGGGTGACGGCATCCGCCACTTGCTCCTCGATGCGGCGGTTCGGATCGCGGCCGATGTAGCGGGTCTCGACCGGATAGGCGCGGCCCTCCGACTCCACCACCGGAGCCTCCCCGAGAAGGCGCGCCACGCGGGCGCCGTCCAGCGTCGCGGACATGACGAGAAGGCGCAGGTCCTCGCGCAGGCCCCCCTGTGCATCGAGGGCCAGCGCGAGGCCGAGATCGGCGTCGAGCGAGCGCTCATGGAACTCGTCGAAGAGCACCGCCGCGACGCCCTCCAGCGCCGGATCGTCGAGGATCATGCGGGCGAACACGCCCTCGGTGACGACCTCGATCCGCGTGCGACGGGAGACCTTGGAGCCGAGGCGCACGCGAAGGCCGACCATGCCGCCGACCTCGTCGCGGAGCGTCTCGGCCATGCGGTTCGCGGCGGCGCGGGCGGCCAGGCGGCGGGGTTCGAGGACGATGATCTTGCCGCCCCCGACCCAGGGCTCGTCGAGGAGCGCGAGGGGCACCCGCGTGGTCTTGCCGGCGCCGGGCGGGGCCACGAGCACCGCATTCGAACGCGCGTTCAACCGTTCAATGAGTTCGGGCAGAACGGCGTCGATGGGGAGCGGGGTGTCAAAGGGCATCGGGAGGGGAGAAAAGCGAGGGTTGGTAAGCGGTTAGCGGGATCGCGGCGCGCCGGGCGGGCGGCGCCTCATTGAACGGGACTCCCCCGTTTCGTACTCACGCCGGCAATCCGAAGCGTCGGAGCTCCTGGGCGAGGTCTAGGGGCTCCGCGTAATGGATCGTGTGCATGCCAAGGGCTTGAGCGGCCTCGATATTCGCCAGCGAGTCGTCGATGAACACGCAATCGGCGGGTTCGAGGCCGAAGCGCGAGAAGAACAGATCGAAGATCGCCCGGTCCGGCTTCATGAGGCGCTCCTCCCCCGAAACCACGATCCCCTCGAAGCCGTTGAGGAAGGGGAAGCGCTCCCGCCCTAAGCGGAACTGCTCGGCCGGATAATTGGTGATCGCGTAAGTCGGCACCCCGGCGGCCCTAAGCCGTTCCAGCACCGCAACATTTTCCTCGAAAACCCCGGCGAACATCTCCTCCCAGCGGCCGTAGAAGGCGCGGATTTCGGTTTCCCACTCCGGGTGCCGCTGGACGAGTTCGGCCATGGCCTCATCGCCGCCCCGGCCGCGATCCTGCTCCGCATGCCAGCTCATGCTGCACACCTCGCGCAGGAACCACTCCCTCTGCTCCTCGTCCGGGAAGACCTTGCGATAGAGGTTGCGCGGATCCCAGCGCAGCAGCACGTTGCCGATGTCGAACACGACCTTGGTGGGCTGGCGGACGGCCACAGCACTCTCCGGGCGATTGGCGGAACCCTGCCCTTAGCGCGTCTCACGCCAGGGCGCTATCAGGAAGGCCGATCCCCAGGAGTTCGAGCCGGCATGGCTGACGTAACCCTTGCGCAATACCTCCTCGTTGCCGTGACGGCGCTTGCGGCCGGCACCATCGGCGGCGTGGCGGGCTATGGGACCGGGCTCCTGATGCCGCTGGTGCTCGTGCCGATCATCGGCGCGGAAGCGGTGGTCCCCGTCATCGGCGTCTCGGCGCTGTTCACCAATGCGAGCCGCGTCGTCGCGTTCTTTTGCGACATCGACCGCCGGCGGGCGCTGCTGATCGGGCTCGCGGCCCTGCCGACCTGCATCCTCGGTGCCGCCGGCTACACCGCGCTCACCGGACGCGGCGCCGCGATCCTGATCGGCTCGTTCTTGATTCTCATGATCCCGGCTCGGCTCCTGCTGAAGCGGCTCCGGGTGCGTCTTGCCGGTCCTTCGCTCGGGGCGGCCGGCGGCCTCTACGGCCTGCTTGTGGGAGGAACATCGGGATCGGGCGTGGTGCTGCTCTCGATCCTCATGGCGGCCGGCTTGAGCGGGCGCGCCGTCGTGGCGACCGATGCCGCCGTCTCGGTGGGCCTTGCCTTCGTGAAGACGAGCACCTTCCAGGCCTTCGGGGCCCTGCCGCTCTCGTCCTGGATCATGGCGCTCATCGTAGGATTCAGCGCCACGCCCGGCGCCTTCATCGCGCGGCGGCTCACGGAGGCGCTGCCCCTCAAGATCCACAACGCGATCCTGGATGCCGCCGTGGTGCTCGGCGGCACGATCCTGATCGTGCAGGGTCTGCGTGGAACTTAAGCCGATACCTTGCCGGCCCGCTCGCCTCGATAGGCGGGCGTGATCACCCGCACGGCATCGCCGACCGCAATGACGCCCTCGCGCTCGACGAGCGCCACGACGCCGCGCAGGCCCTGCGCCCGCTTCGGGAAAGCGAATTCGAGCGAGGGCTGACCGTGTGCCGCCGCTATCTTGCGTCCAGGCTGGCGGCAGGGGGCATTGGGCTCCGTGATGAAGAGCGTGGCGCCGGAGGGAAACTGCAACCGTGTGGCTGGCGCGACCCGCGAGAGCCCTTCCAAGCCGCCGAGCACCACATTGGCCCCGAGCAGGGCGGGGTCGACGAACGTGAGGCCGAGTTCCGAAGCCAGTTGCGCGCATTCCTCCACCGAGACGATGGAGACCTGACGCGTATTGGCGATGGGCGTGCCCCGCTTGTGCCAGGGGGTGCGTGCATCGGCGCCACGGGTTGCGCCCGCGTGGCGGTGACCCGGGATGCCGCTGAACGTCATCTCCAGCGAGGGCACCTGACGGGAGACGAAATCGTCCCCGTCGGCGATGAGAAGAGACGTCACGAGAGCCATGGCTTAGCCGCCGATGTTGAAGCCGGCGAGCGCCGCCATGTTGACGATATCGTTGTCGGTGGCGCCGAGCGTCGTGATCTGCACCGGCTTGTCGAGGCCGACGATCAGCGGGCCCAGCACCATGGCGCCGCCCAGTTCCTGCAGCATCTTGGTGGAGATCGAGGCCGAGTGGAACGCCGGCATCACGAGCACGTTCGCAGACCCCGTGAGGCGGCTGAACGGATATTGCGCCATGAGGTCCCGGTTCAGCGCCACGTCCGCCGACATCTCGCCGTCGTACTCGAAATCCACGCGCATTCCGTCGAGGATGCGCACCGCCTCCTGGATCTTCTCCGCGCGCTCCGCCTTCGGATTGCCGAAAGTGGAGAACGACAGGAGAGCCACGCGGGGCTCATAGCCGAGGCGGCGGGCCACGCCCGCGGCCTCGATGGCGATCTCGGCCAATTCCTGCGCGTTCGGCATCTCGTGGATCGCGGTGTCGGCGACGAGCACGGTGCGTCCGCGGGCGATGCAGACCGAGACGCCGATCACCCGGTGGCCAGGCTTCGGGTCGATCACGCGCTGTACGTCGGAGAGCGCGATGGAGTAGTTGCGCGTCGCACCCGTCACCATGGCGTCCGCATCGCCCAGCGCCACCATGGAGGCCGCGAAGTGGTTGCGGTCCTGGTTGATGAGGCGCTGGCAATCGCGAAACAGGAAGCCCTGGCGCTGCAGGCGCTCGTAGAGGAACTGCGCGTAGACGCTGTTGCGGTGCGAGAGCCGGGCGTTGTGGATCTCGATGCCTTCGCGGCCTTCGAGGTCGATGCCCGCGAAAGCAGCGGTCTCGGCGATGCGGTCCTCGCGGCCGACGAGAATGGCCGTGCCGAGGCCCTGGTTCACGAAGGAAAGGGCGGCGCGGATCACCTGCTCCTCCTCGCCCTCCGCGAACACCACCCGCTTGGGGAACTTGCGCACGCGCTCGAAGATGCGGTTCAGCGTTCCCGCCACCGGATCGCGGCGGGCGGAGAGCTGCGCCTTGTAGCCCCGCATGTCCACGATGGGCCGGCGCGCCACCCCCGTATCCATGGCGCCCTTGGCGACCGCCGGCGGCACGGTGTGGATGAGGCGCGGATCGAAGGGGACGGGGATGATGTATTCGCGGCCGAAGCGCGGACGCGAGCCTTGATAGGCTGCCGCGACTTCGTCGGGCACGTCCTCGCGGGCTAGTGCCGCCAGCGCTTCGGCAGCCGCGATCTTCATCTCCATGTTGATCGTGGTGGCCTGCACGTCCAGCGCCCCGCGGAAGATGTAGGGGAAGCCGAGAACGTTGTTGACCTGGTTTGGGTAGTCCGAGCGGCCGGTCGCGATGATCACGTCGTCGCGGATCTGGGCCACTTCCTCGGGGGTGATCTCCGGATCCGGGTTCGCCATGGCGAAGATGATCGGCCGATCCGCCATGGAGCGGATCATGTCGGGCGTGAAGGCGCCCTTGGCCGAGAGACCGAACACCGCATCGGCCCCCTCAAGCGCCTCGGCCAGCGTGCGGGCGGAGGTTTCGGCCGCATGGGCCGACTTCCACTGGTTCATGCCCTCCTGGCGGCCGCGATAGACCACGCCCTTGGTATCGCAGAGGATCACGTTGTTGGGGGCAAAGCCCATGGCCTTGAGCAGCTCGGTGCAGGCGATGCCCGCCGCGCCCGCGCCGTTCACCACGAGCTTGGTCTCACGCATGTCGCGGTCCGTGAGGTGGAGCGCGTTGATAAGGCCGGCGGCCGCGATGATCGCGGTGCCGTGCTGGTCGTCGTGGAAGACGGGAATGTCCATCAATTCCCGCAGGCGCTCCTCGATGATGAAGCACTCCGGCGCCTTGATGTCCTCCAGGTTGATGCCGCCGAAGGAGGGCCCGAGATAGCGCACGCAATTGATGAAGTTGTCGGCGTCCTCTGTGTCGACTTCGAGGTCGATGGAATCCACGTCCGCGAAGCGCTTGAACAGAACGGCCTTGCCTTCCATCACGGGCTTCGAGGCCAAGGCGCCGAGATTGCCGAGGCCGAGGATCGCCGTGCCGTTCGAGATCACCGCCACCATGTTGGCCCGCGCCGTGTAGTCGAAGGCGCAGGAGGGGTTCTCGGCGATGGCCTTCACGGGCACCGCGACGCCCGGCGAATAGGCGAGCGAGAGGTCCCGCTGGGTCGCCATGGGCTTGGTGGGCACCACCTCAAGCTTGCCCGGCCTTCCTTGCGAGTGGAACTGCAGCGCCTCCTGATCCGTGAAGGTGGGGCGGGTGCGGCGGACGGGGCGATGTTCGTTCATTCTTGTGATCGCTCGGGCGTTTCCAATGGGGCCGCGACCTTAAGGCAGGCGGGTGCGGGTTCCAAGCCGCGTCTGACGCCGAGCTGAGGCCGGTTCGCCCGGCTTGTCCACATGTCCCCAGCGGACGGCATGACACGGGTGAACCCAGGGGGCGCGTCTGGTAGGGTCGCCCCGATGCCGACCCAAGCCGCCTTCCGTACCGACACCCTGGACCGCCCGAACGAGGCTAACCTCCCCGAGGCCGCGAACGGGCCCGCTCGCCTTGAGGGCGACGCCCGCGTTACGCCCATGATGGCGCAGTACATCGAGATCAAGGCCGCCAATCCCGATTGCATGCTCTTCTACCGCATGGGCGACTTCTACGAGCTGTTCTTCAAGGACGCCGAGATCGCCAGCCGCGCGCTCGGCATCGTGCTCACCAAACGCGGCAAGCACCAGGGCGCCGACATTCCCATGTGCGGCGTGCCCGTGGAACGCGCCGATGACTACCTCCAGCGCCTCATCGCGCTCGGGCACCGGGTGGCCGTCTGCGAGCAGACCGAGGACCCGGCCGAGGCCAAGAAGCGCGGTTCGAAGTCGGTGGTGCGCCGGGACGTGGTGCGTCTCGTGACGCCGGGCACCATCACGGAGGACCGCCTCCTCGATCCCGCCCGCGCCAACCTGTTCCTTGCCGTTGCCCGGCGGCGCCTGTCCGAAACGGAATGCCGCTACGGGCTTGCCGCCGTCGATATCTCGACCGGCCGCTTCACCCTGGCCGAAACCGACGTCGCGGGCCTCTCGGCCGAGATCGCGCGCCTCGATCCGCGCGAGATCGTGGTCTCGGATGCCGTCCATGACGATCCCGCTCTGCGCTCGCTCTGGACCGACACGCGGGCGGCGGTGACGCCCCTGCCCCGCGAGGGATTGGACCCCGCTTCGGCCGAGCGGCGGCTCAAGGAGTATTTCGGCGTCGCAACGCTGGACGCGTTCGGATCCTTCGACCGCGCCGAGATCGCGGCCGCCGGCAGCGCCCTCTATTACGTGGAGAAAACGCAGCTCGACAGCCGCCCGGTCCTGCAGCCGCCGACGCGGGAGGCCACGGGCGCCGCGCTTGCCATCGATGCCGCGACGCGCGCCAATCTCGAGCTTACCCGGACGCTGGGCGGCGAGCGCGCGGGAAGCCTTCTCGCCACCATCGACTGCACCGTGACGCCCGGCGGCGCGCGGCTCCTGGCCGAACGGCTCGCCGGCCCGCTCACGGATGTCGATGCCATTCGCCGGCGGCAGGACGCCGTCGCTGCCCTCGTGGAAGCCGGCGATCTGCGCGAGCGCCTGCGGGCCACCTTGCGCCAGACGCCCGATCTCGCCCGGGCGCTGTCGCGCCTCGGCCTCGGCCGCGGGGGCCCGCGCGATCTCGCCTGCCTACGCGACGGGCTCTTCGCCGCCCGCGACTGTGCGCTCGCGCTCACGCTCTCGCCCGATCTGCCCGAGGAGCTGATGGAGGCGGCGGGCGCCTTGCGTGAGGTCGATACGGGTATTGCGGCATCGCTCGCCGAAGCGCTGGCCGACGACCTCCCGTTGATGAAGCGCGATGGCGGCTTCATCCGCGCCGGCTTCCAGGCCGAACTCGACGAGACCCGCGAACTCCAGCAGGATTCCCGCCGTTTCATCGCCGGCCTGCAGTCGCGCTACGCGGCCGAGACCGGCTGCCGAACCCTGCGCATCAAGCACAACCACATGATCGGCTACTTCGTGGAGGTGCCGCAGACCATCGGCGAAGATCTCCTGAAGGCACCCTTTAAGGAGACCTTCGTCCACCGCCAGACCATGGCGGGGGCGATGCGTTTCTCGACGGTGGAGCTCGGCGAACTGGAGGCCAAGATTGCCTCCGCGGCAGACCGCGCCTTGCGCATCGAGCTCGGCCTTTTCGACGACCTGGCCGAACGGCTGCTGCGCGCCGCGGCTGCGATCGCGGCCTGCGCCGAAGCGCTGGCGGTCGTCGACGTCACGGCGGCCCTCGCCGACCTCGCGGCCCGGCTCGACTGGACACGGCCCAAGGTGGACGATGGCCTTGCGTTCCGCGTGCTCGGCGCCCGCCATCCCGTGGTGGAGGCTGCGCTGAGGAGCAGCGGCACGCCCTTCATCGCCAACGACTGCGATCTCTCGGGCACGGAGGCCGGCCGCATCCTCCTCGTGACCGGCCCCAACATGGGCGGCAAGTCCACCTATCTGCGCCAGAATGCGCTCATCGTGGTGTTGGCCCAGATGGGCTCCTTTGTGCCGGCGCGCCAGGCGGAGATCGGGGTGGTGGACCGCCTCTTCTCCCGCGTCGGCGCGGCGGACGACCTCGCCCGCGGGCGCTCCACCTTCATGGTCGAGATGGTCGAGACGGCGGCGATCCTGAACCAGGCCACCGCCCGATCCCTCGTGATTCTCGACGAGATCGGCCGCGGCACGGCCACCTTCGACGGCCTCTCGATTGCCTGGGCCGCCATCGAGCATCTGCACGACGTGAACCGCGGGCGCGCGCTCTTCGCAACCCATTTCCACGAACTGACGGTTCTGGCCGAACGGCTCCCGCGGCTCAGCAACGCGACCTTGAAGGTCACCGAGTGGAACGGGGACGTGGTGTTCCTACACGAGGTGGTGCCCGGCGCGGCCGACCGTTCGTACGGCCTGCAAGTTGCGCGCTTGGCCGGTCTGCCGCCGGCCGTGATCGAGCGGGCGCGGGCGATCTTGAGCGAGTTGGAGCGCACGGACCGGGAGCGTCCGAAGCGCGCCCTCGTGGACGACCTCCCGCTCTTCGCAGCCCCCGTCCGCGCCGAGCCGCCGAAGCCCGCAGCGCGCGACCGCCTGCGGGATGCTCTCGACGGACTCAATCCGGACGAGTTGACGCCGCGCGAAGCGCTGGAAGCGCTTTACCGGCTGAAGGCTGAGCGTTGAGCTGCGTCAGCGCGGGGGGAAAATCTGCACCACCCGGCGGGTGTCGCTATCGACCACGACGATGCCGGCCGGGGTCGTGATGTAGCGATAGGTGCGCAGCACCGGGACCTCGGTGGCGATGCCGCCCGGGATCATCTGCAACTCGATGTCGAGCGGCACCAGAGAGCCGACGGCCAGGGGCTCCTTGACAGTGGCCGGAGCGGCGCGGTCGCGGCCTACGAGGTCGAGGAAGATCGCCTCTTCCCGTGGCGAGAAGGGGAGCGGTTGCGCGACTGCGGGAAGCGCAAGGACGAGAAGGGCGGCGAGGACGGGATGGCGCATGGGCCCCTTATGGGTCCGCGTCCGACGAACGGTCAACCGCTACCGCTAGCGTCCCGAAGGATGGGCGCTCATGCGGCCGTTCGGAAACGGCACGAAGGTGTGCGCGTCCGCTTTGGACGGGCCTGACCCGTCGCGGCTTGCAAGCACATACTCGAGGGCCTGCCGTACGCCGCGCTCCGTATAGGGCTTGGCGATGACGCCGTGGGCGTCGGTAAAGCCGTCGGGGATGCGCTTGGCGTTCGCGGTCATGAACAGCACCATGACGCCCTGCTCGCCGGCGAGCTGACGCGCGACTTCGACGCCTGTGGGACCGTCGGTGAGATGGATGTCCACGAAGGCGAGGTCCGGCCCGAATTCGGCTCCCATGGACACGGCTTCCTCCGAGGAGGCAGCGATGCCCACCACCTGATGGCCGGCGTCCTGCAGAAGGCTTTCGAGCTCCAGCGCAATGAGGATCTCATCCTCGACGATGAGGATGCGCAGCGATGAGTTTCCGTTCACGACCGCGGACCCCTCGTCTCAATGAGGGCCGATAGCGAGGTGCAGGATCGGAGCAACCGGGAATCACGCAAAACTGCTCTTCCTCTGCGATCGGATTCTTGGACGCCTCCCCACACGAACGCTGTGGGGAGATTCGGGAGTTTTGTGCGGATGAGGCCAAACGGCAAGAGTTCTAGACCTTGGGGAAGCCTGACGGCTTTGAGGATTCCGGGGATGTTGCCGCCGCGCCTCACCTTCAAGCTTGACCTTACAGGGCGCTGAACCTGAACCGAGCCCGACATCTGGGGCATCGACGCGAGGGGCGGTCTCGGGCCCCTCTCCCATGCTGTTCTCGGCTCGATCCCTGGCACGCCGCTTGGTCCACACAACGATTGGCAACCACGGATAACGCTGCTGCGGGAGCGATGGTTCCTGGCCGGATCCTAAACAGCGGCGGCAACGATGAGTTGAGGCTATCGCGCTACCGATCGCACGGTTAAGCTTCGGGCTTCGCCGTCAGGATTGAGCGCCATGGTTGCACGCGTCTCCACCGTCGCCTTCGAGGGGATCGAGGCGCGAGCCGTCGATGTGCAGGTGCAGATCGCGCCGGGCAATGTGGCTTTCCACGTCGTGGGCCTTCCCGACAAGGCGGTGGCGGAATCGCGCGAACGGGTGCGCTCCGCCCTCATCGCCTCCGGCCTCGCCCTGCCGGCGAAGCGGATCACCGTCAACCTGGCGCCGGCCGACCTCCCGAAGGAGGGAAGCCATTACGACCTTCCCATCGCGCTCGGCATGATGGCCGCCATCGGCGCCCTGCCCGCGGATGCCCTCGACGGCTTCACGGTGCTGGGCGAATTGGCGCTCGACGGGTCGATCACGGCCGTGGCCGGCGTTCTCCCGGCGGCGATCTCCGCCAACAGCCGCGGCCAGGGCCTCATCTGCCCGGCCGCGTGCGGCGCCAAAGCGGCATGGGCGAGCCGCGACATCGAGATCCTCGCGCCCCGCTCGCTGATTCAGCTCGCGAATCACTTCAAGGGCACGCAGGTGCTGGGCCGGCCCGAGCCTGCCATCGCGCCACTCCCCGGCGCCCTGCCGGACCTGCGCGACATCAAGGGCCAGGAGAGCGCCAAGCGTGCGCTGGAGATCGCGGCCGCGGGCAGCCATGCGCTCCTGATGAACGGGCCTCCGGGAGCGGGCAAGTCGATGCTGGCCCAGCGCCTGCCCTCGATCCTGCCGCCGCTCTCTCCCCGCGAACTGCTCGAAGTCTCCATGGTGCAATCCGTGGCGGGTTCGCTCGGCAACGGCGCGCTCTCGGATCGCCGACCCTTTCGCGCACCGCACCATTCGGCCTCGATGGCGGCGCTTGTCGGCGGCGGCATCAATGCCCGGCCGGGCGAGGTCTCGCTCGCCCATTGCGGCGTGCTGTTCCTCGACGAGATGCCGGAGTTCCAGCCCCAAGCGCTCGATTCGCTACGCCAGCCGCTGGAGACCGGCGAGGTGCTGATCGCACGCGCCAATCACCGCGTCACATACCCGGCCCGTTTCCAGCTCGTCGCCGCCATGAACCCCTGCCGCTGCGGGCAGGCCACCGAACCCGGCTATGTGTGCCGCCGGCAGCCGAACGAGCGCTGCATCGCGCAATACCAGGCCCGCTTGTCGGGCCCGCTGCTCGACCGAATCGACCTCGTCATCGAGGTGCCGGCGGTGAGCGCCGCCGACCTCATCCTGCCGCCGCCCGCCGAGGGCTCGGCGGAGGTGGCGGCCCGGGTCGCGACCGCCCGCGCGCTTCAGGCGAAGCGCTATGCGGCGCTAGGCCTCGACGGCATCACCACCAACGCGGCCTGCCCGGCGCCCCTCCTGGAGGAGGTTGCCCGGCCCGATGCGGAGGGCTTGAGCCTCATCCGCGACGCAGCCGATGCCATGCGCCTCTCCGCCCGCGGCTTCCATCGTGTTTTGAAGGTGGCCCGCACGCTCGCCGATCTCGACGGCGAAGAACGCGTCCGTCGGCTGCACTTAGCAGAGGCTCTCTCGTATCGCTCCCATAGCGATCGCAGGCTCGTCGCGGCCTGACGAACCGTCCGTCCGGTCACTGCCTCGCCGGAGTTCCGATCCGGCCGGCAACCGATCCGTAAATGCCTGCCATTGCAGAGGATCGTTTGTCACAAAAGCGTTCAAGCTTTATGCTGTTGTTCCGATGATTGGCGGCTGGCGCCGAATAGAGCGCCTTGGGCAAAATCCGCCGAGCGAGGTCTTCATGGTGCCGTCCCCGGTGCGTGACACCGCTCCGATCGAGCTGAAGCCGGTCGGGGCTCCCTCTCCTACAACCCGAAGCCTCCTGGAGTTGCCGTCGCATGGCGCCATTCGGCTGCCGCGGCTCGCGAACGGCTCGCGGGTCGTGCGGGACCATGGCGGGCTCGATCCGGTGCTGGGGCGCCTCGGCTCCCTCGAAGTGCGGCTCGCCACCACGGCGCGGGAGATCCGCCGGGCGCAGCGCCTGCGCTTCAAGGTGTTCTACGAGGAGATGGCGGCCGTGCCCAATGCGGGTGCGCTTCTCTCCCGCCGAGACGTCGACGATTACGACGCGATCTGCGACCACATCCTCGTTCTCGACCACGACGTGAAGCCGAAGCCTTTCCGGCCTGCCAAGCCGAAGGTGGTCGGCACCTATCGGGTGCTGCGCCAGGACGTGGCCGACCGCCATTTCGGCTTCTACACCGCCGGCGAATACTGCATCGCTCCCCTCCTGAACGCCCATCCCGGCATGCGCTTTCTGGAACTCGGCCGCTCCTGCGTGCTGAAGCCCTACCGCAACAAGCGCACGGTGGAGCTGCTCTGGCACGGTGTGTGGGCGTATGTGCTCCACCACCGCATCGACGCGATGATCGGCTGCGCCAGCCTCGAGGGCACGGACCCGAAGGCCCTCGCGCTTCCTCTGAGCTTCCTGCACCACTACGCCCGCGCCCCGGAGAACTGGCGCGCCCGTGCGCTGCCGGAGCGCTACTCCGCTATGGACCTGCTCCCCAAGGAGGCCGTGAACCCCAAGGCCGCCCTGCAGAGCCTCCCGCCGCTGATCAAGGGCTATCTGAGGATCGGCGCCACCTTCGGCGACGGGGCCGTGATCGACCGGCAATTCGGCACCACGGATGTGTTCGTGGTGCTGCCTGTGGCGGGGATCAGCCAGCGCTACATCGACCATTTCGGGCCGACCGCCAATCGCCACGCGGCTTAAACGTCTGCGCGTCCTTCGCCTGCCGCATGGAGCGCGCGCAGGCCCTCGCGGTAGGTCGGGTGGGCGAACTCCACCCCGAGTTCGCTCTTGATGAGCCCGTTCGAGGCACGCTTGTTCTCGGCATAGAAGCTCGCCGCCATGGGGCTCAACGAGGCCTCGACGAAGGGGATCTCCGGCGGCGCCGGAACACCGAGAAGATCGGCGGCATAGGCCACCACATCCTGGGGCGGTGCAGGCTCGTCGTCCGCCACGTTGTAGACCCCGCCCCCGCGGGGCCGCTCCATCGAGGCCATCAGCGTCGCGGCGATATCGGCGACATGGACCCGGTTGAACACCTGATCCCGCTTCACGATCCGCCGCGCCGTGCCCTCCTTCAGATTCGCGAGCGCGTTGCGCCCGGGGCCGTAGATGCCGGCCAATCGGAACGCCTGCACGGCTTTGCCCGAACGCGCCCCAAGATCGAGCCAGCCTTGCTCGGCCTCGAGCCGCTGCCGCGAGCGCGGGCTCGTGGGTTGGGCAGGCGTGGTCTCGTCCACCCAGCCGCCGCGATGATCGCCATAAACCCCGATGGTCGAGAGGTAGCCGATCCAGACGAGGTGCGGGGCCTCCGCGAGCGCGCGTCCGTAGCATCGGAGCACCGGGTCGCCCTCCGAACCGGGCGGAACCGAGACGATCACATGCGTGGCCTCGGCGATGTCGTCGGCAAGGCGCGGGTCGGCCACGTCGGGGGCGAAGACGCGAGCCTCGACGCCCAGCCTCTCGATGGCGGATGCCTTGTCGTGGCTGCGCACGGTGCCGATCACCCGGTCGAAACGGCTCCGGAACCGGTCGAGACCCTCCTGCGCCGTGTAGCCGAAGCCGAACACGAGGAGGGTCACGCAGCCGCCTCGGCGGGCTGAAGCGCCTGCTTCCATTCGGCCTCGACGTCGGCATCCGTTTCCGCTGCCAGGCGGCCTTCAGCGAGGCTGTGCATCCGGGCCGGCGGCGCGAGCCGGGAGGCCGCCCAGACCGCCATGGCGCGCACGAGCGGCGAGGGGTCGTCGAGGAGGCGCACGGCCTCCTCGGCAAGCGCCGCTTCGCCCGAATTGCCGATGGCGACGAGCACGTTGCGAATGAATCGGTCGCGGCCCGTGCGCTTGATCGGCGTACCGGCGAAACGCGCGCGGAAGGCCGCATCGTCGAGACGCGCCAGATCGGCGAGGTGCGGCGCGGCCAGATCCTCGCGCTGGGCGAGCTTCGCCTCGCGTCCGATTTGAGCGAATTTGTTCCAGGGGCAGACCGCGAGGCAATCGTCGCAGCCGAAGACCCGGTTGCCGATCTTGGGCCGCAGCTCCGCCGGGATGGTGCCCTTGTGCTCGATCGTGAGGTACGAGATGCAGCGCCTGGCATCGAGCTGGAACGGGGCCGGAAAGGCGTCGGTCGGGCAGGCGTCGAGGCAGCGGCGGCAGGAGCCGCAATGGTCGCGCTCGGCCTCGTCGGGGGGCAGATCGGCGGTGGTGAAGATCGCGCCGAGAAACAGCCAGTTCCCGAATTCGCGCGACACCAGCACCGTATGCTTGCCCTGCCAGCCGAGCCCTGCGGCCTCGGCCAACGGCTTTTCCATCACGGGGGCCGTATCGACGAACACCTTCACGTCCGAGCCGCCCCGGGCGGCGAGGAAGCCTGCCGCCTCCTTGAGCTTGCCCTTGATGACCTCGTGGTAATCCCGGTTGCGGGCATAGACCGAGATCGTGGCCCGGTCCTTCAAGGGAAGCGAAGCGAGGGGATCGGTGGAGGGCCCGTAGTTCAAGCCCAGGAGAACGACGCTGCGCACCTCCGCCCACAGGACGCGGGGATCGGCCCGGCGGTCCGCGGTCTCGGCCATCCATTCCATGGAGCCGTGGTGGCCCTCATCGAGCCAGGCCGCGAGACGCTCTGGAGCCCTCGGCATGGCGTCGGGCCGCGCCACCCGCACGAGATCGAAGCCCAGCGCCTTCGCCCGCTCCGCGAAGGCCGCCTTGAGGGCTTCGCCTTCTAGAAGTCCAGATCCGCGTAATGCTCCGCCGCCGCCATGCCCGCCACCCGATCGCTGAGGAGCGCGCGAAAGGACGGCCGGGACTTCACCCGGGCGTACCAGTGCTTCGCGGTGTCGTCCTCGTTCCATGGCACGTCGCCGAGGTAATCCACGCAGGAGAGATGGGCGGCCGCGGCCAGATCCGCATAGGTCAGGTGGTCGCCGGCGAGCCAGTTCCGCTGCCCGATGAGGTAGCCGATATACTTCAGATGGTAGCGGATGTTGCTCCGCGCCGCCCGGATTGCGTTCATGTCGGGCGGCCCGCCGCCCTCGTCCGCCCTCATGAAGCGCTTATAGATCTTTTCTGTGACGAGGTAGTCGGTGACCTCCGCCTGGAACTTGACCAGGAACCAGTCGAGGAGCCGGCGCACTTCCACCCGCTCGACCGTGGTGCTCGGGAGAAGGCGGCGGGCGCCGAGGCTCAAGCCCCGTGTCTCGTCGAGATATTCCGCGATGGTGACGGCGCCCGGCACCGCAAAGCCGTTCTCCTCCTGGAACATCGGCGTCGTGCCGGCGGGATTGACGAGGAGATAGTCGACCCGCCGCTCCCAGGGACGCTCCTCCTGGAGCGTGGGCTCCAGGCCCATCTCGGCGAGGATGAGCCGGACGAAGCGGGACTGGGGGCAGAAGGGGTAATGGTGGAGGGTCGTCATGGGCTCCGGAAGTGGCAGGCCATCGGCCTCGGGGGCGGCACAATGCTCGGCTCTGAGGGAGGAGAGCGCCGGCAAGATGGAGCGTTGCAGCAGGGCGGCCATGGGCTCTTTTGTGGCGAGGTGGGGTATTGGCGTCCAATAAGGCCGTAGCGGGTTAACGTCCCGTAACGAGCGCACAGGGAACGCCACGACCGTAGCGGGTTAACGTCCGGTAACGAGCGCACAGGGAACGCAACGACCGGAGCGGGTAGGCGTCCGGTAACGAGCGCACAGGGAACGCAACGACCGGAGCGGGTAGGCGTCCGGTAACGAGCGCGCAGGGGAACGTCACGACCGTTGCTCCCCTGGCATGCGGGACCGGCATGGAAGGGGATGCGCGCCCGTGGCGTCGGGCCGGTAGCGCCGGGCGCCAGGGCCGACTAGAAGCGCCGGGCCGGGCCGATTCGGGGCCTGGGGGGAGCTCCATGGATCAGCTGTTCGAAGGCATCGTCCTCGGTTTCGTCGAGGGTCTGACGGAATTCCTGCCCGTCTCCTCCACGGGCCATCTGCTGCTGCTCGGGCACTTCCTCGGCTTCGAATCCACCGGCAAGACCTTCGAGGTGCTGGTGCAGCTCGGCGCCATTCTGGCGATCCTGCTCGTCTATTTCCGGCGGCTGCTCGCCATCGCGACCGCCCTCCCCCGCGACCCGGACGCCCGGCGCTTCGTGCTCGGCGTGCTCATCGCCTTCCTGCCGGCCGCCGCCATCGGCGCGGTGCTGCACGGCTTCATCAAGGGCGTGCTGTTCAACCCCTGGATCGTGTGCGTCACGCTCATCCTCGGCGGCTTCTTGCTGCTCGTGGTGGACCGCATGCGCTTCGAGGCGCGCTACGACGACGCCACGCGCTTTCCGCTCCTGATGTACGCCAAGATCGGTTTCATCCAGTGCCTCGCCATGGTGCCCGGCGTCTCGCGCTCCGGCGCCACCATCGTCGGAGCCATGCTGCTCGGAGCCGACAAGCGCGCGGCCGCGGAGTTCTCGTTCTTCCTCGCCATGCCCACCATGGCGGGCGCCTTCACCTACGACCTGCTGAAAAACTACAAGATCCTGTCCTTCGACGACCTCGCGCTGATCGCGGCGGGCTTCGTGGCGGCCTTCGTGTCGGCGCTCCTCGTGGTGAACCTGTTCTTGTCCTATGTGTCCCGCCACGGCTTCACGCCCTTTGCCTGGTGGCGGATCGTCGTGGGGTCGGCCGGGCTCGCAGGCCTCATCGTCTTCGGTTAAGGATCACCCATGCAGAACCGAGACGACAGCATTGGCATTGTGACCGCCTTGAGCGTAGCGCTCGCCGTCGCGACGCTTGCCGTGGTGCTGGCGCTCTGGCCCGCACCCGTCCGCCCCGTGGCCGCCGATCCGGCGCCGGGCTGCGCGGAATGGACCGACGGTTGCGTGATCTGCCAGCGCACGGCGCAAGGCCCCGCCTGCTCGACGCCGGGCATCGCCTGCACCCGCGGGGCCCTCCAATGCCTCAGGCGGGGCTGATCCTCACCGCCATCGTCCGTGAGCGGAGCCCGAGGGGCGCTGCAAGGTTTCAGGCGGAGTTGACGAGGCTTTCCACCGCCGCCCCGTCGGGGCTCGAGGATTTCGGCTCGTAGCGGCACAGGTCCCGGATCGGGCAGCGCCAGCATTCGGGCAGCCGCGCCTTGCAGGTGTAGCGCCCGTGCAGGATGAGCCAATGATGGGCATGGAGCCGGAATTCGTCCGGCATGATGGCCTCGAGCGCCTCCTGCGTTTCCAGCGGCTCCTTGGTCGAGACCAGGGGAATGCGGTTCGACACCCGGAAGATGTGGGTGTCGACGGCGATCCGGGGGATGCCGAAGGCCATGTTGACCACCACCGAGGCGGTCTTGCGCCCAACGCCGGGAAGCGTTTCCAGGATCTCCACCGAGGGCGGCACCTCGCCGCCGAACTCGTCCACGAGGCGCTGGGACAGGGCGATCACGTTCTTGGCCTTGGTGCGGAAGAAGTTGATCGACTTCACGTGATCCCGCACCCGCTCCTCGCCGAGATCCAGCATCTTCTGCGGCGTGTCGGCGGCCTGAAACAGGGCGCGCGTCGCCTTGTTGACGCCCGCATCCGTGGCCTGGGCCGAGAGCACCACCGCGACCAGGAGGGTATAGGCGTTCAGGTGTTCGAGCTCGCCCCGGGGCTCGGGCTCGATGCCCTGGAAACGCCTGAAAATCTCGCTCAGAATTTCGGGGCCGACGGGCTGCGGGCCGGCCGGCGCCTTCGGGGCCCGCTTCGCGCGGGGCGAGGCTTTCGCGGGCGGGGCTTTCGCGGCTTGCCGGGAGGCAGGGCCTTTCGGGGCGGCGCTCCCTTTGGGGGCAGCGCTCTTGGTCGCAGGGCGGCGGGGGGACGGCTTCTGATCGGGCATGGGCGCGTTATATCGAGGGCCTCAGGGCATGACGAGGCCGGGTTAAGGCCGGGGCGGCGTCGAAGCCACCCGAAACGGGCGATGATCGTGTGATGCAGGACGGCAGCAAGGATTCGGCGGAAGCCTTCGAACAGCCGGTGTTCACGGCGGTGATCCGGCCGCACCGCTCGCTCGGGCCCGAGGCCTTCCGCACGGTGATGACGCTCTGCTGCCTTGCGACGCTGGTGGCCAGCATCCCCTTCGTGGTGCTGGGCTTCTGGCCGGTCGCGGGCTTCTTCGGCCTCGACATGCTGGCGCTCTACATTGCCTTTCGCGTGAACTTCCGCCGGGGCGATGCCTTCGAGGAACTGGTGCTGACCCCGTTCCAGCTCCTTGTGCGCCGGGTGTCCCACCGCGGTAAGCGGGAGGAATTCCGCTTCAATCCCTTATGGACCCGCCTCGACCGCGAGCACGACGAGGATTTCGGCCTCCAGCGCCTGTCGCTCATCTCCCGGGGCCAGACGCTTCCCATCGCCCGCGAGCTCTCGCCCCCGGAGCGGGAATCGTTCGCCGACGAACTCGGCCGGGCTCTCTCGGACGTGAAACGGGGGTACTGATCCTGCGCCTGTATCCCCGCCTGTGAGGGCGGGGGTGCGGGTCTCGTGTAGCTCAGTGCCCTGGTGGGGGCACGGGGCGCATACGGCACCGCCAAGCCAGCGGCGTGAGAAACAGGGAGGGAGGGCACCGGACGAGCGGTGCCGCACGCGCCCCGTGCACGATGATCTCACAGGCGCCAGCCCCGCGCTTCGGCAGGTCTGCTGGTCGTCTCAGACCCGCCTGCCT
>JAESFT010000314.1_pt1 | contig 37044 bp, 39 predicted proteins | sample 9269451 | NCBI WGS metagenome assembly JAESFT01 (sample SAMN14502557, study PRJNA617106) | algae metagenome | isolation source: Scytonema hyalinum WJT4-NPBG1 and co-occurring heterotrophs from well... | place: USA: Mojave Desert, Joshua Tree National Park, California | collected 2006-05-25
ACCCTGACCTTCCTCTGTGCTGTCCCACGTCACGACGCCTCGCGAGCGCGCCCCACCAGAACAGGACACCCCCACACAAGCACACCATAGGCTTATTGTCAAGAGATAGGATCAGAAGAGACGCTGCCCGCGCTGCCGCTCGGTAGCAACCTCCCTCCCCTCAGGGGAGGGGTAGGGGTGGGGTGTTCGCCGCAGGCGAGCTCTAGGCCCAATGATGCAGGATGCGCTTCGCGCAACACCCCACCCGTCATCCTTCGGATGCCACCCTCCCCTGAAGGGAGGGATGAAGGCTGGTGCTGCCTTCGACATGGCCAAGACGTGGATGGTGGGGACGAGCCCGGCCATGACGGGGTGGTTTAAAGGGGTGGTCGTGACGGACGCGGGGACCCTCTCCCTCTCGTTGCTTGTCCTACCCAGCGAGCCGAAACGTCTCTACTGCCTCCCACGGTCCGCCGAGATAGCGCCACAGATGCAAACCCTCAGCGGTGACGGTGAAGGGGGTGAAGGCCTCTTCCAGGCGCGCCAGGAGGGCGCGGGCCTGGGCCGGATCGGCCTTGTTCTGGATCGTCACATGGGGCTGGAAGCGCTGCGCGTCCTGGGGCGTGAGCCAATCGGCCCAGCGGCGGGCGAGGTCGGCGCGGAGCACGGTGAGCGCGGAGGATTCGAGCTTGTAGGCGACGCCGCGGCCAAGCGGGCGCAGGCCCGTGACGGCGACGGAGAACGGGGTGTGGGCGGCGGCCACCGCGGCGAGGAGGGAGCGGATGCGGTCCACCTCCTCTCCCGGCAAGTGGTGGAAGAGGGTGAGATGCGCCGGGATGACGTTGCGGGCGGCGGGGAAGTACCGGCGGCGTTCGCCGTCGAAGAAGGCGAAGGAACGCTCGTCCAGCGCGAGCGTCAGGATGAGCGGCGCGGGGTCGCTCACCGGTGGGTGCGGGGCGTGTCGCGGCGGCCGGCGCGCAGGAGGAGCAGGCCCGCGACCACCATCAGCGCGCCCCAGGCCAGGAAAGCGAGGTCCCAGGCGAGCCATTGCTCGCGCGGCACCGTCTCGTTCACGTGGTGGAGGCCGAGGATCTGGTGGTTGATCGTGCCCTCCACGAGGTTGAAGAGCCCGAAGCCGAGGAGGATGGCGCCCGGAAGGAGCTTGCCCGACCAGCGGATATGCGTGTGCCGCCCGGTGCGCCAGAGGATCACGAGGCCCGCGACGGTGAAGATGTAGGTGCCGGCGTGGAAGACGCCGTCCCAGAAGGTGTTGATCTTCAGGTTCTCGACGGAGTCCGGCGGATAGCCCGCGCTCGTGACGAGATGGTGCCACTGCAGCAATTGGTGCAGCACGATGCCGTCGAAGAACCCGCCGAGGCCGAGGCCCAGCAGGATGCCGGCGGAGACCGGAAAGGGGCGCGGGTGCACGTCTTGCATCTCGCCTCGGCAACCCGGTTCGTTGCGGTTTGTTTCCGAGGCCGGCTGCGGCCAAAACGACGAAGGCCGGCGTTGCCGCCGGCCTGCGGGCAATCGGTGCCGAGGCGCCTTAGAAGTTGAGCGCCGCCTTGGCTTCGCGCAGCTGCGCCACGGCGCTCTCCGCCGCATGCTTCGCGGCCGGGTCGTTCGTGGAATCGTAGGCCATCTCGGCCTGCAGGATTTCCCGGTCGAGGATCTCCTGGGTGATCTCCTCCTCGGGCAGGGCGCGCTCGGCCAGCACCGTGAGGCCACGCTGGTTCACGTCGGCGAAGCCGCCGCGCACCAGAACGCGCCGGCCGCTGCCTGGGCGGTCCGTGATGATGAGGAAGCCCGTCTTCAGGGCCGTCATCATGGGCTCGTGGCCCGGCATCACGGTCATGTCGCCCTCGGACGCCGGGAGGATCACCGCGTCCACGTCGCCGGAGAAGAGGACCCGCTCGGGCGCGACGAGTTCGAAGGAGAAAGTTGCCATGCCTCGATCTCACTCCCCTCCCCCTTGCGGGGAGGGGTTAAGGGGTGGGGTCGTGGAAGGGTTGAGCGGGATGGTGCCTTTTGCACCGTCGCTCCCCCTCTCCCGACCCTCGCTCACGCGAGGGCCACCCTCTCCCTCCAGGGGAGAGGGAAGATGCGGTTTACGCGGCTTCCGCGGCGAGGCGCTGGGCCTTCTCGATCGCTTCCTCGATGGTGCCGACCATGTAGAAGGCGGCCTCGGGGAGGTGATCGTACTGGCCTTCGACGAGACCCTTGAAGCCCTTGATGGTGTCTTCGAGCGCCACGAGCTTGCCGGGGGAGCCGGTGAACACTTCCGCCACGAAGAAGGGCTGCGAGAGGAAGCGCTCGATCTTGCGGGCGCGGGCCACGGTGAGCTTGTCCTCTTCCGAGAGCTCGTCCATGCCGAGAATCGCGATGATGTCCTGGAGCGCCTTGTAGCGCTGCAGCACCTGCTGGACGCGGCGGGCGACGGCATAGTGCTCCTCGCCCACGATGGCGGCGGAGAGCATGCGCGAGGTGGAGTCGAGCGGGTCCACGGCCGGGTAGATGCCCTTCTCGGCGATGGAGCGCGACAGCACGGTCGTGGCGTCGAGGTGGGCGAAGGAGGTCGCCGGGGCCGGGTCGGTCAGGTCGTCGGCGGGCACGTAGATCGCCTGCACCGAGGTGATCGAGCCCTTGGTCGTGGTGGTGATGCGCTCCTGCAGGTTGCCCATGTCCGTGGCGAGCGTCGGCTGATAGCCCACCGCCGAAGGAATCCGGCCGAGAAGCGCCGACACCTCGGAGCCCGCCTGCGTGAAGCGGAAGATGTTGTCGACGAAGAACAGCACGTCCTGACCCTGGTCGCGGAAATGCTCGGCGACCGTGAGGCCCGTGAGCGCGACGCGGGCGCGGGCGCCCGGGGGCTCGTTCATCTGGCCGTACACGAGAGCGCACTTGGAGCCCTCGCCGCCGCCGTGCTTGTTCACGCCGGACTCGATCATCTCGTGGTAGAGGTCGTTGCCCTCACGCGTCCGCTCGCCGACGCCCGCGAACACGGAGTAGCCGCCGTGGGCCTTCGCGACGTTGTTGATGAGCTCCATGATGAGCACGGTCTTGCCGACGCCGGCGCCGCCGAAGAGGCCGATCTTACCGCCGCGGGCGTAAGGGGCGAGAAGGTCCACGACCTTGATGCCCGTGACGAGGATCTGCGCTTCCGTGGACTGCTCCGCGTAGGAAGGAGCCGGCTGGTGGATCGGGCGCATGGACTCGGCCGGGACGGGGCCGGCCTCGTCCACGGGCTCGCCGATCACGTTCATGATGCGGCCGAGCGTGCCGGCGCCGACCGGCACCGAGATCGGGGCGCCGGTGTCGCGCACGGGCTGGCCGCGCACGAGGCCTTCCGAGGTGTCCATGGAGATGCAGCGCACGGTGGATTCGCCGAGCTGCTGGGCGACTTCGAGCACGAGGCGGTTGCCCTGGTTCTCGGTTTCGAGCGCGTTCAGGATTTCCGGCAGATGGCCGTCGAACTGCACGTCGACGACGGCGCCGATGACCTGGGTGATGCGGCCCGTCGGGGCGGCGGAGACGGTGTTGGCCATGGGATGATCCCTTCTTGCGGTCAGAGCGCTCGCGCGCCCGAGGGTTCTTGAATGAAGATGGGGATGGAGCCGGAGCTTAGAGAGCCTCGGCGCCCGAAATGATTTCGATGAGTTCCTTGGTGATCATCGCCTGACGGGACCGGTTGTAGGTCATCGTCTGCTTCTTGATCATCTCGCCCGCGTTGCGGGTGGCGCTGTCCATGGCGCTCATGCGGGCGCCCTGCTCGGAGGCTGCGTTCTCGAGCAGCGCCCGGAAGATCTGCACCGTGATGTTGCGCGGCAGGAGCGTGGCGAGGATCTCCTCCTCGTCGGGCTCGTAATCGTACACCGTGGCGCCGCCGCCGGCCGCGTTGCCGCCGGTGGGCAGATCCGCAGGGATGAGGCGCTGGGCCGTCGGGATCTGCGCGATCACCGAGCGGAAGCGGGAGTAGAACAGCGTCGCGACGTCGAACTCGCCCGCCTCGAAGCGGGAGAGCACGTTCTGGGCGATGCCGTCGGCGTGCTCGAAGCCGAGGGTGCGGACGGCGCGCAGATCGACGAAATCGATGATCTGCTGGCCGAACTGGCGACGCAGGATGTCGTAGCCCTTCTTGCCGACGCAGATGATCTTGACCGTCTTGCCCTCCGCCATGAGCCGGTTGGCGTGATCGCGGGCGAGGCGCGCGATCGACGAGTTGAACGCGCCGCACAGGCCGCGCTCGGCGGTGCAGACGATCAGGAGATGGGTGCGGTCGGCGCCGGTGCCCGCGAGGAGACGCGGGGTCTCCGGGCCCATGATGACGCCGGAGGCCAAATTGCCGAGCACCGTGGCCATGCGCTCCGCGTAAGGCCGTGCGGCCTCGGCGGCGGTCTGGGCGCGGCGGAGCTTGGCCGCCGCGACCATCTGCATGGCCTTGGTGATCTTCTGCGTCGCCTTCACGGAGGCGATGCGGTTGCGCAGGTCCTTCAGGCTCGGCATCGAGCGCCCCTACCCTTCAACGGTCGCGGTCGTTACGAGAACGCGTTACGAGAACGACTTGGCGTAGGACGCCACGACGTCCTTCAGCTTCGCCTCGGTGTCGGCCGAGAGGTCCTTGGAGGCGCGGATCGACTCCAGGATCTCGTTGTGGCGGCCGCGGAGCAGCGAGAGCAGGCCGTCCTCGAAGGCGCGGACGCGGTTCAGCGGCAGCGCATCGAGATAGCCGTTCACGCCGGCGTAGATCACCGCCACCTGCTCTTCCATCTTCAGCGGCGAGAATTGCGGCTGCTTCAGGAGTTCGGTGAGGCGCGAGCCGCGGTTGAGCAGGCGCTGCGTGGTGGCGTCGAGGTCCGAGCCGAACTGCGCGAAGGCGGCCATCTCGCGGTACTGGGCGAGCTCGCCTTTGATCTTGCCCGCAACCTTCTTCATGGCTTTGGTCTGCGCGGCGGAGCCGACGCGGGACACCGAGAGGCCGACGTTCACGGCCGGGCGGATGCCCTGGTAGAACAGGTCGGTTTCCAAGAAGATCTGGCCGTCGGTGATCGAGATCACGTTGGTCGGGATGTAGGCCGACACGTCGTTGGCCTGCGTCTCGATGACGGGGAGCGCGGTGAGCGAGCCCGCGCCCGCGGCGTCGCCCATCTTGGCGGCGCGCTCGAGGAGGCGGGAGTGCAGGTAGAACACGTCGCCCGGATAGGCTTCGCGGCCCGGCGGGCGGCGCAGCAGCAGCGACATCTGGCGGTAGGCCACGGCCTGCTTCGACAGGTCGTCGTAGATGATCACGGCGTGCATGCCGTTGTCGCGGAAGAACTCGCCCATGGCGCAGCCCGAGAAGGGCGCCAGGAACTGCATCGGCGCGGGGTCCGACGCCGTGGCGGCCACCACGATGGAGTATTCCAGCGCCCCGTTCTCCTCCAGCACCTTCACGAGCTGGGCGACGGTGGAGCGCTTCTGGCCCACGGCCACGTAGACGCAATAGAGCTTCTGGCTCTCGTCGTTGCCCTGGTTGAGGGGCTTCTGGTTGAGGATGGCGTCGAGCACCACGGCGGTCTTGCCGGTCTGACGGTCGCCGATGATGAGCTCGCGCTGGCCGCGGCCGATCGGGATCAGGGCGTCGATCGCCTTGAGCCCCGTGGCCATGGGCTCGTGCACGCTCTTGCGCGGGATGATGCCCGGCGCCTTCACGTCCACGCGGCGGCGCTCGGTCGAGGCGATCGGGCCCTTGCCGTCGATGGGGTTGCCGAGCGCGTCGACGACGCGGCCGAGCAGGCCCTTGCCGACCGGCACGTCCACGATGGCGCCGGTGCGCTTCACGGTCTGGCCTTCGGCGATCTCGCGGTCGGAACCGAACACCACGACGCCCACGTTGTCGGCCTCGAGGTTCAGGGCCATGCCCTGCACGCCGGACTCGAACTGCACCATCTCGCCGGCCTGGACGTTGTCGAGGCCGTAGCAGCGGGCGATGCCGTCACCCACGGACAGAACCTGACCGACCTCGGTGACCTCGGCCTCGGTCCCGAAGTTCTTGATCTGCTCTCTCAGGATCGCGGAGATTTCGGCGGCGCGAATGTCCATGATGGACCTCTTCTTGAAACGGACGTTGGAACGGTTGGCGGCTTTGAAACGGGGCCCTTACCGGGCCTCTTTCATCGCCAGGCGAATGGAATTCAGCTTCGTGCGGACGGAGGCGTCCACCATGCGGGAGCCCATCTTCACGATGAGCCCGCCGATGAGGCCGGGATCGATCTTCACGCTCACGGCCACCTCGGCCTTCGCGACCTCGCGCAGCGCGGCGGTGATCTCGTTCATGACCCGGTCCGAGGCGGGCTCGGCGAGGGTCACCTGGACGCGGACGATGCCCTTGGCATCCGACGAGAGTTCGCGGAAGGCGCGGATCATGTCCTGGAGCGCGAAGAGGCGGCGCTTCGCCGCCACGAGGCGGATGAAGTTGCCGGTCAGCCCCGACACCCCGGCACGGGTGAGGATCGCGTCGATCGAGCGCGTCTGCTCCTCTTCCGTGAAGATGGGGTTGCGCAGGAGCCGGACCAAGTCGGGGCTTTGGGCCACCAGCGCGTCGAATTGATCCAGGTCGCGGGCGACTTGGTCGACCGCGTTCTGCTCCCGGGCCAGGTCGAACAGGGCGGAGGCGTAACGCGCCGCCACGCCCGACAGGATGGGTCCTTCTTGCGAACCGCTTTGAGCCACGAACGTCTCTCTTGCGTCTCACGGGTCTTCGGCGCGGCGCCAGGGGTGGCGGCGGAACCCGTCAGGTCTGGGATGGGGCACTCACGCAGGACATAGGGTCCCGCGGGCAAGCGGGGGTGCACTAGCATGGGTTTTGGGGGGGTGCAAGGCGAAGAGGGCAGCGGAAAGCCAGAGAGCAAAAGCCGGTCTTGCCGCCTTCACTCTCCCGGCGTTTGCCGGTTCCGCCGGAGCGAGCGCTCATGCAGCAGGACGGCGGCCCAGCCAAGGGCGGCGACAACGGCAGGGGTTAGAACGAAGGCAACGAACCAGGAGGTGTTCATCGGTCCAAACCTCTCAAGGTGCGGCGTGCACTCAAATGTAAGGCAAGCGCACACAAGAACCAACCACAGGCCCCGAGGATCAACGTCCAGGGATCGATGAGGCTCCTTAGACCTCCGACATTGTAAAGATAACCCGCTACGGGCGTCGCGATGCCGACCGTGAAGCAAGACGTCGCCGCCGTGTTCAGGGCGGTGGCGAGGAGCTTCGTCTGCTCGCGCTCCGATTCCTTCATGGATGAACCGCAATTCCGGCGGAGCGCATGGCGCTCACCCTCAAGCTGCAGCGAGGGTTTGAAGCATTGCGCCCTGGTTGTCGAGCCTCGCGCCCGGTCGTGACCACCCTCACAAAAAGCTCTGCGGGTCCACGTCGATGGAGACCTTCACGTTGCCGCGGATCTTCGGGCTTCGGGCGAGCCAGGCGCGAAGGTAAGCCTGCAGGTCCACCTCGCGCTCGGTCTTGACCAGCAGCCGGTAGCGGTAGCGGCCGCGGATGAGGGCCAGCGGGGCCTCGGCGGGGCCGAGCACGGTAACGCCGGCGGGCGGCTCGGCCACCTGCGCCATGCCGCGGGCGTGGGCCTCCGCCTGCTCGCGCTCGTTCGCCGAGATCACCAGCGCCGCGAGACGGCCGAAGGGGGGCAGGCCCGCCATCTCGCGGACGCGGGTTTCCTCGGCGTAGAAGCGCTCGGCATCGCCCGAGACGAGGGCGGCGATCACCGGGTGCTCGGGCTGCCAGGTCTGGACGAGCGCCCTCCCCGGCCGCTCGCCGCGCCCGGCGCGGCCCGTCACCTGCTGGAGCATCTGGAAGGTGCGCTCCGCCGCCCGGGGATCGCCGGAGGTGAGGCCGATATCGGCATCGAGCACCCCGACGAGGGTGAGGAAGGGGAAATTGTGCCCCTTGGCCACGAGCTGGGTGCCGACGATGAGGTCCACCTCGCCGGCCGCGATGGCGGCGAGTTCCCCCCGCAGGCGCTCGGTGCCGCCGGGAAAATCGCTCGAGAGCACGATGGTGCGCTTGTCCGGGAAGGTTTGCGCCACCTCCTCCGCGATGCGCTCCACCCCTGGGCCGCAGGGCACCAGCGAATCGACCGTGCCGCATTCCGTGCAGGCCGCGGGGATGCGCTCCACATGGCCGCAATGGTGGCACACCAGCGCCCGGCGGAACCGGTGCTCCACGAGCCAGGTAGAGCAGTTCGGGCACTCGTAGCGGTGGGCGCAGGAGCGGCAGAGCGTCAGGGGCGCATAGCCCCGCCGGTTGAGGAAGAGGAGCGCCTGCTCGCCTTTGGCGAGCGTATCCTCCACCGCGAAGGTGAGCGTCGGCGAGAGCCAGCGGCCTTTGGGGATTTGTTCGCGCTTCAAGTCGATGGCGCGGATCTGCGGCATGGGCCTGCCGCCGAAGCGCTCGGGCAGCGTCACGTGCCGGTAGCGCCCGCGCTCCACGTTCACGCGGGTCTCGATGGAGGGCGTCGCGGAGGCGAGCACCACGGCGGCGTTCTCGATCCGGCCGCGCACCACCGCCATGTCCCGGGCGTGGTAATGAACTCCGTCCTCCTGCTTGTAGGCGGTCTCGTGCTCCTCATCGACCACGATGAGCCCGAGCCGGGCATAAGGAAGGAACAGCGCCGAGCGGGCGCCCGCCACCACCTGGACCTCCCCCGATGCGATGCCCGCATAAAGCCGCTCGCGCCGCCGCCCCGTGACGCCGGAATGCCAGGCCGCGGGGGGCACGCCGAAGCGGCGGGCGAAGCGGTCGAGGAACTGCGCGGTGAGCGCGATTTCCGGCATGAGGATGAGGGCCTGCCGGCCCTCGCGCAGGGCTTGCGCCACCGCCTCGAAATAGGTCTCCGTTTTCCCTGATCCCGTGACCCCTTCGAGGAGGGTCACGGACGAGGTGCCGGCCCGCACCGCGGCGACGAGGTCGTCCGCGGCCGCGCGCTGCCCGTCGGAGAGGCGGGCGGCGTCGTGGTCGGGGTCCGGGGGCTCGGCCACGGGCTCCGGCGGCAGGGTGAGGGCCTCCAGCGTGCCCTCGTCGAGGAGCCCGTCCACCACGCCGGTGCTCACGCCCGCCGCGTCCGCGAGCTCGCGCTTGGTGGGCAGGCGCGTGCGCTCCATGGCGGCCAGCACTCGCTCGCGGGCGGGCGTGAGGCGCTTCGGCGGCGGACCGGCGAGGCGAAGCCCGACGCGGGCCGCCTCGACCCGGCTCATGTCGGGGAGCTTCAGGCCCATGGAAAGCGCCGAGCCCTTGGGCGCGAGCGTGTACCAGGCGATCCAATCGAGGAAGCGGCGCATCCCCGCCGGCAGCGCCGGGGCGTCCACGACGCCGGTGATGCTCTTGAAGTTGGCGCCGGACCCGCCGCGCAGGCTCCAGACCACCCCCACGGCCTCCCTGGGCCCGAAGGGCACCTGGACCACGTCGCCCTCCTTCAGGGCGAGGCCCTGCGGCACCGCGTAGGAATACGTGGTGTCGAGGGCCAACGGGATCAGCACGTCCGCGACGCGGGGCGTCGCGGGGTCAAGGGCCTCGGGCTGGAGAGGTGGTGAGGAAAGATCAACGGTCATCGGTTATGAGGTGAGCCGTCGCCAATTCGCGGGCCCTGTCAAGGCAAGGGCGGGCCGTGGGCGCTCCCGCCGCAGGGCCTGACCATCGATGACGAAGCCCGCCTCCCCTCTTGACCTCGTTCTGCCCGGCGCCACCGATACGCACCAGGCCGCGATGCAATGGCTCGCGAGCCTCGCCAAGGAGCGGCGGCTGTCGCCGAAAACCGTGGAGGCCTATGGGCGGGACTTGAGGCAGTTCCTCGCCTTCCTCACCGGGCACCTCGGCGAGCCGCCGACGATCGCGGGGATCCTGGCCCTGAAACCCCTCGACGTTCGCGCCTTCCTCTCGGCCCGGCGAGCCCAGCGGGTGGGAAGCCGCTCGCTCATGCGCCAGCTCGCGGCCTTGCGCTCCTTCGCGCGGCATCTGGAGCGGGAGGGGCACGGGACGGCTTCCGCCTTTGCGGCGATCCGCACCCCGAAGATGGACAAGACCTTGCCGCGCCCCCTCTCGCCCGCGTCCGCGGTGGCGGTGACCGATGTGGAGACGCGGGCCGGCGACAACCGCAAGCCCTGGATCCTGGCCCGGGACGCTGCGGTGCTGACGCTCCTCTACGGCTCGGGGCTTCGCATCTCGGAGGCGCTCGGAATCGCGCGGCGCGATGCGCCGGTGAACGGGATCGACAGCGTCCGGGTGGTGGGCAAGGGCGGCAAGGTGCGCTCGGTGCCTGTGATCGCGGCCGTGCAGCAGGCCGTGGAGGAGTATCTGGCGCTCTGCCCCTATGTGCAGAAGCCCGAGGAGCCCCTGTTCGTGGGCGCCCGCGGCGGGCCGCTCTCGCCCCGCATCATCCAGCTTGCCGTCGAGGAGCTGCGCGGTGCCCTCGGCCTGCCGGCGAGCGCCACGCCCCATGCCCTGCGCCACTCCTTCGCAACGCATCTTCTCTCTCGCGGCGGGGACCTGCGCGGCATCCAGGAGCTCTTGGGCCACGCCTCCCTCTCCACCACGCAGATGTACACCAAGGTGGATGCCACGCGCTTGATGGATGCCTTCGACGCGGCGCATCCGCGGGCGCAGCGCTCGCGCGGCTAGGCCGTCCGACCGCCATTCAAGGGCCCGACCCATCGTGCTAGCCTGCGGCCAGGCTTGGCGCCGCTGAAGGCCCGCCGAGGCCGGGGAGACGGATCATGTGCATCGCATGCGGGGATACCGGTCATCGGGCGTTCGGGTGGTCGCGTCGCGGTCTGCTCGCGGGGGGCGCCGCTGCCCTCTCGGCCGGCCTGCTGCCCCGGCGGGCCTCCGCGCAGACTGCCCCGAACGCCATCGGCCCGGAGGCCGCCCTGAAGCGCATCATGGACGGCAACGCCCGCTACGTGGCGAACACCGCGACCAACCGGGATCTTTCCGCTGGTCGCGCGGCCCGGGCGCAGGCGCAATACCCCATTGCCGCGATCCTGAGCTGCGCCGATTCCCGGGTGGCGCCGGAACTCGCCTTCGACCAGGGCCCGGGCGAGCTGTTCGTGGTCCGTGTCGCCGGCAACTTCGTCAACGACGACGGGCTGGCGAGCCTCGAATACGGGGTGCAGTTCCTCGGCGTGCCGCTGGTCATGGTGCTCGGCCATTCCAATTGCGGCGCGGTCGCCGCGACCATCAAGGTCGTGAAGGAGAACCTGGCGCTCCCCGGCAAGCTGCCGGAGCTCGCCAACGCGCTGAAGCCGCCCGTCGAAGCCGCCCTGCAGCGGCAACCCGCCGATCCGCTGGCCGAGGCCACGATGGAGAATGTGCGCCACAACGTGCGGCGCCTGGAAAGCACGAGTTCCGTCCTCTCAGGGCCCGTGCGGGACGGAAAGGTCTGCGTGGTTGGCGGCGTCTACGACATCGCGACCGGCAAGGTGAACCTCGTGCCATCCATGCCGGGATAAGAGAGCCAAGATTTTTTCAAACCTCTTTGAACCTCCGCGCGCTTCGCCGCGACCAACAGGCATCGGGGCCGCGATGGTCGCAGGCTCCAAGGTTCACCAGGAGGTTCCCATGTTCTCTCGCAAGCTCGTCACCAGCACCTTCGCGGCCCTCTCGCTCGGCGTCGTGGCGCTCGCATCCTCCCCGGCCTCGGCCGGCCCTTACTGGAAGCCTTACCCGAAGTACTGGGGCCCCTATGGCGGCGGCTACGTGGCGGCCGGCGTTCTCGGCGGGATGGCGCTCGGCGCCATGGCGGCCTCGGGCGGCTACGCCAGCGACTGCTACATCGTGCGCCGCAAGGTCCACACCCCTTACGGTCTCCTCATCCGCCGCGTTCGCGTCTGCGAATGAGCCCGGCGCAACACATGCAAAAGGCCCCGCTCGCCGCGGGGCCTTCGTATTTCTCCAGCAGGCGCTGCCGATCACATATGGATCGCGCGCTTTTCCACCGCGAGGGCCGCTTCCTTCACGGCTTCCGTGAGCGTCGGGTGCGCGTGGCAGGTGCGGGCGATGTCCTCCGACGAGGCGCCGAATTCCATGGCGACCGCAGCCTCGTGGATCAGGTTGCCGGCATCCGCGCCGATGATGTGCACGCCGAGCACCCGGTCGGTGGCGGCATCCGCGATCACCTTCACGAACCCGTCCGTGGTGTGGTTCACCTTCGCGCGGCCGTTCGCCGTGAAGGGGAACTTGCCCACATTGTAGGCGATGCCTTGAGCCTTCAGCTCTTCCTCGGTTTTGCCGACGGTGGCGACTTCCGGATAGGTGTACACCACGCCCGGGATCACGTCGTAGTTCACGTGGCCCGCCTTGCCGGCGAGGATCTCGGCGACCGCCACACCCTCGTCCTCGGCCTTGTGGGCCAGCATCGGGCCCGCGATCACGTCGCCGATGGCGTAGATGCCGGGCACGTTGGCGGCGAAGTGGTTGTCGGTGAGGACGCGGCCGCGGTTGTCCCGCTGCACGCCGACTTCATCCAAGCCCAAGCCCTCCGTGTAGGCGACGCGGCCGATGGCGACGAGCACCACGTCGGCCTCCAGCGTTTCCGCGTTGCCGCCGGCGGCGGGCTCCACCGTGAGGGTCGCGCCCTTGCCCGTGGTTTCCACCTTCGTGACCTTGGCGCCGAGCTTGAACTGCATGCCCTGTTTGCCGAGGATGCGCTGGAACTGCTTGGCGATCTCGTTGTCCATGCCGGGCAGGATGCGGTCGAGATACTCGATCACGATCACCTCGGAGCCGAGGCGGCGCCACACCGAGCCGAGCTCGAGGCCGATGACGCCTGCGCCGATGACCACCATGCGCTTCGGCACGCTCTCGAGTTCGAGCGCGCCGGTGGAGGACACCACGGTCCTCTCGTCGATGGTGATGCCGGGAAGGCGCGTGACGTCGGAGCCCGTGGCGATGACGATGTTCTTGGTCTCGACCGTCTGCTTCGAGCCGTCCTCGGCCGTCACCTCGATCTGGCCCGGCGCCGCGATGCGGCCGGTGCCGATGAAGGTGTCGATCTTGTTCTTCTTCAGCAAGAACTCGACGCCCTTGGTGTTGCCCTCGATGCCCTCCTGCTTGAAGGCCATCATCTTCTTGAGGTCGAAGGTGGGCGTGCCGACATCGATGCCGAGATCCTTGAAGTGCGTGCGCGCGCTTTCGAATTCTTCCGACGCATGCAGCAGCGCCTTGGACGGAATGCAGCCCACGTTGAGGCAGGTGCCGCCATGGGCCTTGCGCTTCTCGACCACGGCGGTCTTGAGGCCGAGTTGCGCGGCGCGGATGGCGCACACATAGCCGCCGGGGCCGGTTCCGATGACGACGAGATCGTAGGACATGGTTTCCAGGGGTGTTGGAGGTTATTCGGCGGCGGATCGGCGGCGGGCGTAGCGTTCGGCCAGCTCCTCAACGATCCGGGTTTCTGCTTGGATGCGGCTGGCGTCGGAACAGAAATCGATCTCCCGGCCGGTCAGGTCCAGGTTCCACCCGAACCCGCGGCCCTGCGGCGCCACGGCCACCGTTCGGAAGAAAGCCTCATCTCTCAGGGGTTCGTACAGGCCTCCCCCGGCAATCTCCTCGGTGAGATCAACGTCGTCGCTCAGGCCGTCCGAGAACGTCACGCGCACGACAGGGTAGTGCAGGGCTTCAACCTGGCTGATCCGGTGCGTTGTCATTCGATCATGCCTCCCGTGTAGCGTCCGGCGCGGATCTCTCTCCAAATATAGGCGACCTGCTCCCGGTTCGCATCAAGCCACGTCTGCACGGCACGCATCTTGGCTTTGGGAAGGGAGCCGTTGAGGACCTCTCCCGTGACGATGGAAATCTGGGCCTCGGACTCCGCAAAGATGGCATGAAGATGGGGTGGCAAGTGATCCTTCAGGTAGATGGTCAGGCGCACACCCTCGATGATCGCGATCGTGGGCATCGGTCGAGCGCGCCTTTCCTAACGGCGGTGGCCAGCCCTGGGCCGGCCATCCCGGGTAGATGACTTAAAGGTCGAGCACGAGGCGCGCCGGATCCTCCAGGGCTTCCTTCACGCGCACCAGGAAGGTCACGGCTTCCTTGCCGTCGACGATGCGGTGATCGTACGACAGCGCGAGATACATCATCGGCCGGGCGACAATCTGGCCGTTCTTGACCACCGGGCGCTCCTCGATGCGGTGCATGCCGAGGATGCCGCTCTGGGGCGCGTTCAGGATCGGCGTCGACATGAGCGAGCCGTAGATGCCGCCGTTGGTGATCGTGAAGGTGCCGCCCTGCATCTCGTCGATGGAGAGCTTGCCGTCGCGGGCCCGCTTGCCGAAATCCGCGATGGTCTTCTCGATGGTCGCGATTGACATCTGGTCCGCATCGCGCACCACCGGGACCACGAGGCCCTTCTCGGTGCCGACCGCGATGCCGACATGGTAGTAGTTCTTGTAGACGAGATCCTGCCCGTCGATCTCGGCGTTCACGGCCGGGATCTCTTTCAGGGCCTGGATCACGGCCTTGGTGAAGAAGCCCATGAAGCCGAGCTTCACCCCGTGCTTCTTCTCGAACACGTCCTTGTACTGGGAGCGCATCTGCATCACGGCGCCCATGTCCACGTCGTTGAACGTGGTGAGCATCGCGGCGGTGTTCTGCGCGTCCTTGAGGCGCCGCGCGATGGTCTGGCGCAGCTTCGTCATCTTCACGCGCTCTTCGCGGGACGCATCGTCCGGCGCGGACGGCGCGCGCATCTGCACGGGCGCAGCCGGCTGGGGCGCCGAAGCGCCGCCGGTCGCGATGGCGGCCAGCATGTCGCCCTTGGTGACGCGTCCGTCCCGGCCCGAGCCCGGCACCTGCGCGGGGTTGACGCCGCTCTCGGCCGCGAGGCGGGAGACGGCCGGGCCGTTTTCCTTGGTGCCGCCGTCGTGACCCGCGGGACGGGCCTCGCTGTTGTTGCCGTAACCGGCCGACGAGGTCTGCGTCGGGGCCTCGGCCTTCGCGGCGGGGGCAGCAGGAGCCGGAGCAGCGGGAGCCGCCTTCGGGGCCGCCGCGGGAGCGGCAGCGGCCGCGCCGCCGGCGCTGATCGAGCCGAGGATCGCGCCGGGCGAGACCGTCTCGCCGTCCTTGGCGATGATCTCGCCCAGCGTGCCGGCCGCCGGCGCGTTCACCTCAAGGGTCACCTTGTCGGTTTCGAGTTCGAGCAAGGGCTCGTCGGCCTTCACGGGATCGCCGGGCTTCTTGAACCAGCGGCCAATGGTGGCCTCCGAGACGGATTCGCCAAGGGTGGGTACGCGGATTTCGGTCGACATGGCGCTGCGCCGCGAGGCGTCCTCTTCAAACGGAAGCGGGACCGTTCCGCAGGATCGCCTGCGGAACGGGGTAGATTTGGTAGCGAAAGCCGGCACCGGCTTTCGCGATCGGGTCCGCGGCGGTGAGCGCCGCGGCGGCATCGGCGTCCGTGACGTCCACCACCGCCATGCCCCAGGCCCCGGCGGGGTCGAACACGGGCCCGACCACGATGGCTTGGCCGCGCGCGGCCACGCCCTGCCAATAGGCACCGTGCTGCTGCATCAGCGCGCCCTCTTCCGGGGTCATATCACCCGGGAAGGTGGCGCGCGGCGCGAGCAGCTTGCAGAGGTAGACCGCCATGGCTTTCCTTCAGCACCCCCGCGGCTGCGCAGGTGCATCGCATCGAGTGGTGCAGAGGGAGACCGCCATAGCCTCTTTAAGCCGCGAAGGCTTCGTCCAGGAAGGCCTGGAGTTGCGCCATGTGCTTCGACATCAGGCCCGTGGCGGTGGCGGCGGACGCCGCGCGCCCCACGTAGCGGGGACGCTCCACCTTGGAGCCTGCGGTCTTCAGCACCCATTCGAGATAGGGCTCGACGAAGGTCCAGGAGCCCATGTTCTTGGGCTCCTCCTGGCACCACACCACGTCCGCGTTCTTGAAACGCGAGAGGTAGTTGGCGAGCGACTTCACCGGGAACGGATAGAGCTGCTCGACGCGCAAGAGATACACGTCGTCGATGCCGCGCTTCTCGCGCTCCTCGTAGAGGTCGTAATAGACCTTGCCGGTGCACAGCACCACGCGCCGGACCTTGTCGTCCTTCACGAGCTTGATGCCGTCGGTGAGGCGCTGCGCGTCGTCGGGCAGCACGCGGCGGAAGTGCGTGCCCTCCGCGATCTCCTCCAGCCTGGAGGTGCAGCGCTTGTGGCGCAGCAGGCTCTTCGGCGTCATGAGCACGAGGGGCTTGCGGAAGTCGCGCTTCAGCTGCCGGCGCAGGATGTGGAAGTAGTTCGCGGGCGTCGAGCAATACGCCACCTGCATGTTGTCCTCGGCGCACATCTGCAGGAAGCGCTCGAGCCGCGCGGAGGAATGCTCCGGCCCCTGGCCCTCGTAGCCGTGCGGCAGGAGGCAGACGAGGCCCGACATACGCAGCCACTTGCGCTCGCCCGACGACACGAACTGGTCGAACACCACCTGGGCGCCGTTGGCGAAATCGCCGAACTGGGCTTCCCAGAGCGTCAGCGCGTTCGGCTCCGACAGGGTATAGCCGTACTCGAAGCCGAGCACCGCCTCTTCCGAGAGCATCGAGTTGATGACTTCGTAGCGGGCCTGGCCGTCGCGGATGTGGTTGAGGGGCGTGAAGCGCTCCTCGTTCTCCTGATCGGTCAGCACGGAATGGCGCTGCGAGAAGGTGCCGCGCTCCACGTCCTGGCCGGAGAGGCGCACCCGGTGGCCTTCGAGCAGGAGCGAACCGAAGGCGAGCGCTTCGCCGGTGGCCCAATCGAGGCCCTCGCCGGTTTCCAGCATCTTCTTGCGGTTGTCGAGGAAGCGCTGGATCGTGCGGTGGACGTTGAAGCCCTCCGGCACCGCGGTGATCTTGGAGCCGATCTCCCGCAGGAGATCGACGGCAACGCCCGTCTGGCCGCGGCGCGGATCGTCCACGTCCTCGCGCACGGCCTTGAGGCCGGCCCAGCGGCCGTCGAGCCAATCGGCCTTGTTGGGCTTGTAGCCTTGAGCGCTCTCGAACTCGCCGTCGAGCTTGGCGCGCCACGCGGCCTTCATCTCCTCGACCTCGGCCTCGCTGACGACGCCCTCAGTGACGAGCTTTTTGGCGTAGAGCTCCAGGATCGAGGCGTGCGAGCGGATCTTGCGGTACATCAAGGGCTGGGTGAACGAGGGCTCGTCGCCCTCGTTGTGACCGAAGCGCCGGTAGCAGAACATGTCGATGACGACGGGCTTCTGGAACTTCTGCCGGTACTCTGTCGCCACTTTCGCGGCGAACACCACAGTCTCCGGATCGTCGCCGTTGCAGTGGAAGATCGGGGCTTCCACCATCTTGGCGACGTCGGACGGATAAGGCGAGGAGCGCGAGAAGCGCGGATCGGTGGTGAAGCCGATCTGGTTGTTGATGATGAAGTGGATCGAGCCGCCCGTGCGGTGACCCTTGAGGCCCGACAGCCCGAGGCATTCCGCGACCACGCCCTGGCCCGCGAAGGCCGCGTCGCCGTGGATGAGGAGCGGCATCACCGCCACGCGGTTGTCCGGGGTGCAGCCGTGCTGGTCCTGCTTCGCGCGCACCTTGCCCAGCACCACGGGATCGACGATCTCGAGATGCGAGGGGTTCGCGGTGAGCGAGAGGTGGATGGTGTTGCCGTCGAAGGTGCGGTCGGAGGACGCGCCGAGATGGTACTTCACGTCGCCCGAGCCCTCCACGTCGTCGGGGGCAAACGAGCCGCCCTTGAACTCGTGGAAGAGCGCCCGGTGGGGCTTCGCCATCACCTGGGTGAGCACATTGAGGCGGCCGCGATGGGCCATGCCGAGCACGATCTCCTTCACACCGAGATTGCCACCGCGCTTGATGATCTGCTCCAACGCTGGGATCAGGCTTTCGCCGCCGTCGAGACCGAAGCGCTTGGTGCCCGTGTAGCGCACATCGAGGAAGCGCTCGAAGCCCTCCGCCTCGACGAGCTTGTTGAGGATGGCGCGCTTGCCCTCGCGGGTGAAGGTGATCTCCTTGTCGGGGCCCTCGATGCGCTCCTGAAGCCAAGCCTTCTCGACCGGATCCGAGATGTGCATGAACTCGACGCCGAGCGTCTGGCAATAGGTGCGCTCCAGAACCGCCACCATCTCTCGGATGGTGCCGAATTCCATGCCCAGCACGCCGTCGAGGAAGATCTTGCGATCCCAGTCGGCGTCGGTGAAGCCGTAATGGGAGGGGTGCAGTTCCTCGTTGTCGGCCCGCTGCTGGATGCCGAGCGGATCGAGCTTGGCGTGGAGATGGCCGCGCACCCGATAGGCGCGGATGAGCATGAGCGCGCGCACGGAATCGCGGGTCGCCTGCTGCACATCGGCCTGCGAGATGCCGGAGCCCTTGGTCTGGGCCTTGGCCTGGATCTTCTCGCCGACGGCCTTCTCGACCTGGGACCAGTTGCCGTCGAGCGCCGAGACGAGTTCGCCGTTGGCGTGAACGGGCCAGTTCGGCTTCTTCCAGGACGCGCCGCGGGCGCTCTTCTCGACCGCCTGCTTGTCGTCCTTCAAGGCGCCGAAGAACGCCTGCCACTGAGCGTCGACCGAGGAGGGGTCCTGCTGGTATCGGGCATAGAGATCCTCGATGTAGCCGGCATTGGCTCCATAGAGGAAGGCGGTCTGGAGGAAGGCTTCGTTGGCGTCTTGGCGGGCCATGATGTGATCCGTTTCTGCAGGGAGCGTCATCCTCGGGCGCGTTCCGCGTGGCCTGAGAACCCCTCGAGCGTGGGCGCCGATCTCGGCACGGGGTCCTCGGATCTGCGCCTCACGGCGCGCCTAGAGGATGACGGTGGGTGTTGTCAGCCCTTGAGCACCTCAACCAAGGTCTTTCCAAGGCGCGCGGGCGAGGGGGACACGCGGATGCCCGCGGCCTCCATGGCGGCGATCTTGTCCTCGGCGCCGCCCTTGCCGCCCGAGATGATCGCGCCCGCATGGCCCATGCGGCGGCCGGGAGGGGCCGTGCGGCCGGCGATGAAGCCGACCATGGGCTTCTTGCGACCGCGCTTCGCCTCGTCCGCGATGAACTGCGCCGCATCCTCTTCCGCCGAGCCGCCGATCTCGCCGATCATCACGATGGACTCGGTCTTGGGATCGGCGAGGAACATCTCGAGCATGTCGATGAACTCGGTGCCCTTCACGGGGTCGCCGCCGATGCCGACCGCGGTGGTCTGCCCCAAGCCCTCGTTCGAGGTCTGGAACACGGCCTCGTAGGTGAGCGTGCCGGAGCGCGACACGATGCCGACGGAGCCCTGCTTGAAGATGTTGGCCGGCATAATGCCGATCTTCGACTGGCCGGCCGTGACGATGCCGGGGCAGTTCGGGCCGATAAGGCGGGACTTGGAGCCTTCGAGCGAGCGCTTCACGCGCACCATGTCGAGCACCGGAATGCCTTCCGTGATGCAGACGATGAGCGGGATCTCGGCCTGGATGGCCTCGCAGATGGCGTCGGCGGCGCCCGCCGGCGGCACATAGACCACGGAGGCGTCGGCGCCGGTGGCCTCGCGGGCCTCCTTCACGGTGTCGAAGACGGGGAGCCCTAAGTGGCGCGAGCCGCCTTTGCCGGGGCTCGTGCCGCCCACCATCTTGGTCCCGTAGGCGATGGCCTGCTCGGAATGGAAGGTGCCGTTCTTGCCGGTGAAGCCCTGGCAGATGACCTTCGTGTTCGCGTCGATGAGAATGGACATGGGTGCCTCTTACTTTCCGCCGCGAACCGCGTTCACGATCTTCTGCGCCGCGTCGTCGAGGTCGTCGGCCGGGATCACGTTGAGGCCGGACTCGCGGATGATCTTCTTGCCCTCCTCGACGTTGGTGCCCTCGAGGCGCACCACGAGGGGCACCTGCAGGCCGACGGTCTTCACCGCCGCGAGCACGCCGCGGGCGATCACGTCGCACTTCATGATGCCGCCGAAGATGTTGACGAGAATGCCCTTCACCTGCGGGTCCGCGGTGATGATCTTGAAGGCCGCGGTGACCTTCTCCTCCGAGGCGCCGCCGCCCACATCGAGGAAGTTCGCGGGCTCCTCGCCGTAGAGCTTGATGATGTCGAGGGTGGCCATGGCGAGGCCGGCGCCGTTCACCATGCAGCCGATGGTGCCATCGAGCGCGATGTAGGCGAGGTCGTACTTGGAGGCCTCGATCTCCTTCTCGTCCTCCTCCGTGAGGTCGCGCAGCGCGATGACTTCCGGGTGACGGTAGAGGGCGTTCGAGTCGAAGGAGATCTTGGCGTCCAGGCACTTCAGGTGCCCGTCCGTGGTGACGATGAGCGGGTTGATCTCCAGCATGCTCATGTCGCGGGCCACGAAAGCCTGGAAGAGCTTGGTGGTGACGTCCTCGGCCTCCTTGGCGAGGGGGCCCGTGAGGCCCAGCGCCTTGGCGACCGCGCGGCCGTGATGGGGCATCACGCCGGTCGCGGGATCGACCGAGAAGGTGAGGATCTTCTCAGGTGTGTCGTGGGCGACCTGCTCGATGTCCATGCCGCCTTCCGTGGAGACCACGAAGGCGATGCGGCCGGTCTCGCGGTCCACCAGCATGGAGAGGTAGAACTCGCTCTCGATGTCCGAGCCGTCCTCGATGTAGAGGCGGTTCACCTGCTTGCCGGCCTCGCCGGTCTGGATCGTGACCAGCGTCTTGCCGAGCATCTGCTGGGCGAATTGCTTCACCTCGTCGATGGAGCGCGCAAGCCGCACGCCGCCCTTCTCGCCGGCATCGGCTTCCTTGAACCGGCCCTTGCCGCGACCGCCGGCATGGATCTGGCTTTTGACGACCCACAGGGGCCCGCCGAGCTCCTTGGCGGCGGCCTCCGCCTCGTCGGGGGAGAAGATCGCCTTGCCCCGGGACACGGGCAGGCCGAACTCCTTCAGGACCGCCTTGCCTTGGTATTCGTGGATGTTCATTGGGAAACCCTCAGTAGGGGGAGACCGGCAGTCGGCAATCGGCAGTGGGCAGTCGCTTCAACCGGGCGCCAAACCCGACTGCCGACTGCCAATTGCCGACTGCCCCTTACGCCAGCGACGGGTTGATCTGCTTGCAGGCGTCCACGAGGCCCTGCACGGAGGCGATGGACTTGTCGAACATCGCCTTCTCCTCGGCGGTGAACTCCACCTCGACGATGCGCTCGACGCCGCCCGCGCCGATCACGATCGGCACGCCGATGAAGAGGCCGTCGATGCCGTACTGGCCGGACAGCATGGCCGCGCAGGGCAGCATGCGCTTCTTGTCCTTGATGTAGCTCTCGGCCATGGCGATCGCGGAGGCCGCCGGGGCGTAATAGGCGGAGCCCGTCTTGAGGAGCGCGACGATCTCGCCGCCGCCCTTGCGGGTGCGCTCCACCATGGCGTCGAGGTCGGCCTGGCTCATCCAGCCCATCTTGACGAGGTCGGGGAGCGGGATGCCGCCAACCGACGAGTAGCGCACGAGGGGCACCATGTCGTCGCCGTGGCCGCCCAGCGTATAGGCCTGCACGTCGGCGACCGACACGCCCACCTTCTCGGCGATGAAGTGGCGGAAGCGGGCGCTATCCAGCACGCCGGCCATGCCGACGATCTTCTCGGCCGGGAGGCCGGAGAACTTCTGCAGCGCCCAGACCATGGCATCGAGGGGGTTCGTGATGCAGATCACGAAGGCGTTCGGCGCGTATTGCTTGATGCCGTTGCCGACCGCTTCCATGACCTTCAGGTTGATGCCCAGAAGATCGTCGCGGCTCATGCCGGGCTTGCGCGGCACACCGGCGGTCACGATGATCACGTCCGCATCCTGGATGGCGGAGTAGTCGTTCGCGCCCTGGTAGCGGGCGTCGAAGCCGTCCACCGGCCCGGACTCGGCGATGTCGAGGCCCTTGCCCTGGGGCACGCCCTCGGCGATGTCGAAGAGCACCACGTCGCCCAGTTCCTTCAGGCCGACGAGGTGGGCGAGCGTGCCGCCGATCTGTCCGGCGCCGATGAGCGCGATCTTGTGACGAGCCATTAGGGGTCCTTCTCAGGCGTCTTTGCAGAGGCGAAGACAAAAGAATACGCTGCGGGCGCCCTCGATCGGGCCACGCTGACGGCGGCTCTTTAGCCTCAGATAAGGCGTCGCTTCAAGCCGCGAAACGGTTAAAGCGTAAGCATTTCAGGGCTTTCGCATCGTCAAGCTCGAAGTCCTCCGCGCAAATCCCGAACAGGCGCAAGGGGTTACACCGTTCCAGCGCGTGCAATGACGCCAGTTACATTTCTGTATTTTTGTAACTTCGCCTAGAGCGTGCCGTTGGTGAGCGCCCGCAAGATGACCCGAATGACGGCCGCGAGGCGGGCATCGGCCACGTCCTGGGGCATGTCGGCATCGAGCCGGACCGCTAACGGATCGATGAAGCGGTAGGCTGCATCCCCGATGAAAGCGAGCGCCCGGTCCCGGTCGCGCGGGTCGAACTTGGCCGTGGCGATGCCCTCGTCCACTACCCGCTCCACGAGCTGGCGCCGCCGGGCCCGGTGCTTGCGCACCACCGCCCGGGAGGCCTCGGTGGCGGTGCAATAGACGTCGAACAGATGCCGGTCGGCTCGCATGAGCTCCCGCTGGGCGCGGGCCAGCGCCTGGATCAGGCGCTCGAGCTTGTCGTCGGCCGGGTCCGGCGCGTCGGCGATCTCGGCCAGCGCCGCTTCGACCCCCTTGAGCCAGCGGGTCACCACCGCATCGATGAGCGCGGCCTTGGAGGGAAAGTAGCGGTAGACCGCGGCATGGGTGAGCCCGGCAGCCTCCGCGACCCCCACCACCGTCACCCGCTTGGCGCCCTCCCGGGCGAGCTGCTCGGCCGCGAGATGCAGAAGCCTCGCCTCCGCGGGCTCCGGGGCTGGCGAGGGCCTCACGTCTCGGCGAGGCCCGTGCTGTTGCCGGAATCGGCGGAATCGGCCCGGCCATGGGGGAGCGAGAGGTATTCCTCCGAGCGCATCTCGATGAGGCGCGAAACCGTGCGGTCGAACTCGAAGGCTTCGCGGCCCGTCTCCGCGCGATAGAGCTCCGGGGCCTCGGCCTCCGCGGAGGCGAGGAGCTTCACCCGGTTGTCGTAGAGGGCGTCGATGAGGGTGATGAAGCGCTTGGCCTCGTTCCTCTGCTCGAAGGCCATCCTCGGGATGCCCTCCAGGATCACCGTGTGGAAATCCTGGGCCAAGGCCAGGTAATCGGCGGCGCCCAGCGGCTTGGCGCAGAGATCCGGAAAGGCGAAGCGCGCGACGCCGCCCGCGGCCTGCGGCACGTCGAGGGCGTGGCCCTTCACGGTGAGGCGCAAGGGATCGCCGCGCTCCCGGCCCGTGAGGCGCTTGAAGGAGCGGTCGAGGGCCGCGCGGGCGGCCTCGTCCGCGGGCACATGGTAGACCGGGCTGCCGGCGAGCTTCTCCAGGCGGAAATCCGTGCGGGCATCGAGGCGCACCACCTCCATGCGGGTTTTCAAGAGCTCGATGAAGGGCAGGAAGAGCGCCCGGTTGAGGCCGCCCTCGTAGAGCCGGTCCGGCTCCACGTTCGAGGTCGCCACCACCACCACCCCGTGGGCGAAGAGGGCCGTGAACAAGCGCCCGAGAATCATGGCATCGGCGATGTCGGTGACCGCAAACTCGTCGAAGCAGAGCACCCAGGCTTCCTCGGCGAGGGAAGCCGCCACGGGCGCGATCGGATCGTCGCCCGAGACCTCGCCGCGCTTTAAGGCCTGGCGCCAGAGGTGGATGCGCTCATGGGCATCGGCCATGAAGGCGTGGAAATGGACCCGGCGCTTGCGGCCGACAGGCAGGGCCTCGAAGAAGAGGTCCATGAGCATGGTCTTGCCGCGGCCGACCGAGCCCCAGACGTAGAGGCCCTTGGGCGGCGCGGGCGGCTTCTTGGCGCCGAAGAGCCAGCCCAAGGGACTGGATTTGCTCGCTAGCCGATGCTCGCCAAGCCTCGTGGCCAGGGCATCGAGGCGGCGGATCAGCGCCACCTGCGCGGGATCGCGCTCGATCGCCTCCTGGCGGACAAGGGATTCGTAGCGGGCGGCGAGGGGGCCGGAGGGCTGGGCGGTCACGTCGCGGACTTACGAGAGCCCGCGCCGGAGCGCAATGGCGCGGCTTAACGGGCGAGCGCGAGCGGGGCGCCGGATTTGGCGAGCACGCCGTCGAGGCCGCCGCTGCCCGTGCGAAGGCGCGCCACCACGCCGCCGCCGCGCTGATAGAGATAGACCTCGCCGTCGCGGTAATCCCAGGCGGTCACGGCCGCGAGATCCGCATTGGCACAGCCCGACGACGAGGCGCGGTAGAGGTCGAGGGCCGGCGAGGACGAGAGCTGCACCCGGCAGCTCGCGCCGGCCGCATCCCGGGCCGTCCAGGCGCCGACCACGGCGGATCGCCCCGAGGGGACCACGGGCGCGGGCGCGGCCGGGAGCGACGCCGCCGGAGGAAGCGCCGCCACATCCACGGGAGCCGGACCCACGGGGGCAGGCTCCACCGGCACGCCGCCGATGGGCGGGAGGGGCTCGGCCGTCACGGCCCCGGAGGGCACCGCTTCCACGGGCTCCGGCGCGACCGGCTGCACGGGGGCCGCCGCCGCGGTGCGGATGGGTCCGCCGCCATAGGAATCGAGGCGGGCGGACGAGCAGGCGCCGAGAAGGGCGGTGCAGCACAGGAGGGCGAGGGCGGAAGCTTTGTTCATCACAAGGGGACCGGCGTCGGATCGAGGGCAGGAAGGTCGTGCGGAACCCGGTTGGGCCGCCACATTGTGGTTCAAGAGTGGTGGGTCACGGGTTGCCGCAACGAAAAAGGCGCCCGAAGGCGCCTTTTCAGATCGGTGTTGCGAGGATGCCTCACCTGCCGCAGGGGCGCCTCCAGCGCCGCCCCGGCCGGCGTTACACCTGACGCGAGATCATCATCTTCTTGATCTCGGCGATGGCCTTGGCGGGGTTCAGGCCCTTCGGGCAGGTGTTGGCGCAGTTCATGATCGTGTGGCAGCGATAGAGCCGGAACGGATCGTGCAGGGTGTCGAGGCGGTCGCCCGTGGACTCGTCGCGGCTGTCGATGAGCCAGCGGTAGGCCTGGAGCAGGGCCGCGGGCCCCAGGAAGCGGTCGCCGTTCCACCAGTAGCTCGGGCACGAGGTGGTGCAGCAGGCGCAGAGAATGCACTCGTAGAGCCCGTCGAGCTTCGAGCGCTCCTCGGGCGTCTGGCGCCACTCCGTCTCGGGCTCAGCGGTCTGCGTCTGCAGCCACGGCTCGATCGCGGCGTGCTGGGCAAAGAAGCTCGTGAGGTCCGGCACGAGGTCCTTCAGCACGGGCATGTGCGGCAGCGGGTAGATGCCGATCGTGCCCGAGCCCGAGCCCTTGCAATCGTCGATGCCGAGCGTGCAGGCCAGCGTGTTGCCGCCTTCGATGTTCATGGCGCAGGAGCCGCAGATGCCCTCGCGGCAGGAGCGGCGGAACACGAGGGTCGAGTCGACCTTGTTCTTGATCCAGATGAGCGCATCGAGAACCATCGGCCCGCAATCGTCGCGATCGACGTAATAGGTGTCGACCCGCGGATTGGCGGTGTCGTCCGGGTTCCAGCGATAGACCCGGAACGCCTGGACGTTCGACCCCGCCGGCTTCGGCCAGGTCTTGCCCTCGGTGAGCTTGGAGTTTTTGGGAAGAGTGAATTGGGCCATGCTTTTCAGCTTTCGACTGTTTGGTCAGTTGTTGGCATCGGGCGTGAGGACGCGGACGCGAATGCGGTCGCTCTCCAGCGTCACGACCGCGCCCTGTTCGAGATGGACCTAGTAGCGCGACAGGGCCTTCCTCACGGACTCGAGGTGGTGCTCCGGACGTACCTGCGCCATCTGCATCTGGATCACGCTTGGAGCGCTGCGCCCCTGCATCGTGAGCGCGGCGGCAAAGTCGAGATCGCGGGTCAGAACGATTGCGTCATTCGCGAGGGCCCAACCCATGATCTCGGTGTCGTCTGCATCCTGCGGGCCGACCTCGATCCAATGGACCGCTTCGATGCCCGCGGCGCGGAGCGCCGGCACCCAATCAGTCGACAGGTTCATGTCGATCACCAGCTTCATTCGGCTGCAGCGAGCTCGACCTCACGGTAGCGAGCCAGCCAAGAGCCGAAGCGGAGCGCTTCAAGAACATCCTCGCGCTCGAGGTAGGGGTACGCCGCCAGCAATTCGTCGATCGAGGTTCCCGCCCCAAGCTCGCCCAGGATCATGCCCACCGTGACCCGCATCCCGCGGATGCATGGCTTCCCGCTCATCACGGCTGGGTTCACCGTGATGCGAGGAAAGCCTTCGTAGGTGCGGGTCATGGTGTGCTCCGCGTTGTTGCGTCCCGAGATCGCCTCAGTACACCCGAGCCTTGGGCTCGATGTACTGGATCTCGTTCGACATGGTGTAGGTGTGCACGGGCCGGTAATCGATGGTGACCCGGTGCGAGGTCTCGTCGATCCAGGCCAGCGTGTGCTTCATCCAGTTCTTGTCGTCGCGCTCGGAGAAGTCCTCGCGGGCATGCGCGCCGCGGGACTCGGTGCGGTTCGCGGCGCTCTCCATGGTGACCACGGCCTGCGTGATCAGGTTGTCGAATTCGAGCGTCTCGATCAGGTCCGTGTTCCAGATGAGCGAACGGTCGGTGACGCGGATATCCGCCTCGCCGCGCCACACCTGGTGGATAAGGGTCTTGCCCTCGTCCAGCACCTCGCCGGTGCGGAACACCGCGCAATTGTTCTGCATGGTCTTCTGCATCTCGAGGCGCAGATCCGCGGTCGGGGTGCCGCCATTGGCGTTGCGGAAACGGTCGAGACGCGAGAGCGCGAGTTCGTCCGCGCCCTTCGGCAGGTCGCGGTGCTTCTCGTTCGGCTCCATGATGTCGGCGCAGCGCAGGCCTGCCGCGCGACCGAACACCACGAGGTCGATGAGCGAGTTGGAGCCCAGGCGATTGGCGCCGTGCACGGACACGCAGGCCGCTTCGCCCAGCGCCATGAGGCCCGGCACCACCGTATCGGGGTTGCCGTTCTTCAGGGTCAGAACTTCGCCGTGGTAGTTCGTGGGAATGCCGCCCATGTTGTAGTGCACGGTCGGCAGAACCGGGATCGGCTCCTTGGTGACGTCCACGCCCGCGAAGATCTTGGCGCTCTCCGAGATGCCGGGCAGGCGTTCGTGCAGGATCTTGGGGTCGAGGTGGTCGAGGTGCAGGTAGATGTGATCCTGCCCCTTGCCGACGCCGCGGCCGGCGCGGATCTCCATGGTCATGGCGCGGGAGACCACGTCGCGGGAGGCGAGATCCTTCGCGGACGGAGCATAGCGCTCCATGAAGCGCTCGCCTTCCGAGTTGGTGAGATAGCCGCCCTCGCCGCGCGCGCCCTCGGTGATGAGGCAGCCCGCGCCGTAGATGCCGGTGGGGTGGAACTGCACGAACTCCATGTCCTGCAGCGGCAGCCCCGCGCGCATCACCATGGCATTGCCGTCGCCCGTGCAGGTATGCGCCGAGGTCGCCGAGAAATACGCCCGCCCGTAGCCGCCCGTGGCCAGGATCGTCATGTGGGAGCGGAAGCGGTGGATCTCGCCCGTGGACATGTTGAGCGCCACGACGCCGATGCAGCGGCCCTCGCCGTCCATCATGAGATCGAGGGCGAAGTACTCGATGAAGAAGTTGGTCTGGTTGCGGACCGCCTGCCCGTAAAGCGTGTGCAGGATCGCGTGGCCCGTGCGGTCGGCGGCCGCGCAGGTGCGCTGCGCCGTGCCCTTGCCGTACTCGGTGGTCATGCCGCCGAAGGGACGCTGGTAGATCTTGCCTTCGGCCGTGCGCGAGAAGGGCACGCCCCAATGCTCGAGTTCGTACACCGCGGCCGGCGCGTTGCGGCACAGGTACTCGATGGCATCCTGGTCGCCGAGCCAGTCCGACCCCTTCACGGTGTCGTACATGTGCCAGCGCCAATCGTCCTGGCCCATATTGCCGAGCGCGGCCGAGATGCCTCCTTGAGCCGCCACCGTGTGGGAGCGGGTGGGGAACACCTTGGTGATGCAGGCGGTGCGAAGGCCGGCCTGCGAGCAGCCGACGGTGGCGCGCAATCCCGCGCCGCCGGCGCCCACCACCACCACGTCGAAGGCGTGATCGACGATGGTGTAGGCCCGGCCGTTGATGGCGGCGCTATGCGGTGCGGTTGAGCTTGCCATAGCCGATCTCCCTAAAGAACGCGCCCGAGGCCCACCTTCACGATGCCGAACAGGCACGCGACGGCGATGACGACGGCGTAGAAATTGTTGGCGATGAGGGCGGCGATCTTCCACCCCTTATCGTGCACGTAATCCTCGATGATGATCTGCATGCCCAACCGCATATGGTTGGTCACGGAGATCACCGCGAGGATCAGAATGATCGCCACGAGGGGGTGCGACACGATGGAGACCGCCCCCTGGTAATTGGTGCCCGCCAGGCTCGCGACGATGATCACGAAGGCCACGATGAGCGGGACGTTGGACACCGCGGTCATGCGGTGCAGCCACCAATGTTCGGCTCCGTGGCCGGCGGCCCCGAGGCCCTTCGCCCGCGCGAGCGGGGTGCGCATGGTGCGGGTGGTGTCGTAGCGGTTGTCGACCATGATGGGGTCCGTTGCGAATGCGGGGCGCTGAGCGCAGCAGGAAGGCGGTGATGTCGTTAAGAGGGCGCCTAGCGCAGCACGAAGGCCGCGATCCAGATCAGCAGCGTGAGGGTCACGGAGCCGATCAGGGTGAAGCGGGCCATGTTGGTGCGCACCTGAGGCTCCATGCCGTGGCCGAAGTCCCAGACGAGGTGGCGCACGCCGCCGAGCAGGTGGTGAATCAGGATGCCCGTGTAGCCGAAGAGCACCAGGATCCCCAGCGGCGAGCCGAAGAGCTCCTGCACGGTCTCGAAGGCATCGGGCCCGGAGGCCAGCGCCACGAGCCAAATCGCGAACAGCGCGATGCCGCCGTAAAGCGCCACCGCCGTGATGCGGTGGGCCACCGACATCGCCATGGTCCAGGACCAGCGGTAGATCTGCAGATGCGGCGATAGGGGCCGCGGGGCGGGGGCCTTCACCTCAGCCATGGACGGTCGTTCCTCCAGCGGGGCCATGCGCCCCTCACGTGAGCCGGGTTCCTATCGGAAGCGCAGCCGTCCCGCAATGCAGGCAACGCGCACGACGACCAGGATCTCACTTCGTCAGGCACGAAGCTTGCCGGAGGGGAGACGCTGTTACAATGTGTATTTGCTGCACCCTGCCTTCGCGGTTTGCGAATCCAGGAGGTCTCCCCTGCCCGTGTGCTGGGCCATCGCCTGGGGAGCCGCCGTCGGAGCCCGGACTGCCGCAAATCCAACGCAATCGGCCCTGCACCTTAAGCTTGAGTATTGAGGACGCTCCCATGCGCTTAACCCTCGCCGGCTGTCTGACCCTCATCCCAGGCCTCGCCCTCGCGGATGTCGAGCTGTCCTCCCGGATCGACCGCGTGATGGTGTTCCCCGACGCCGCTCTCGTCACCCGCGTGGCGCCCCTCGACCTGCAGGCTGGACCATCGGCCCTCGTGCTGCGCGGCTTGCCGGCGGCGCTGGATCCGAACTCTATTCGCGTCGAGGGCGAGGGAAGCGCGACGTACACGATCGGCGCCCTGGACGTGCGCGTCACGCCCGGGGACGCACAGCCGGTGATCGATGCCGAGCTCGAGGCGAAGCTGAAGGGGCTGCGAAACGAATATGAGGGCGTCCAGGGGCGCCTGTCCGCGGTCGAGAGCAAGAAGGCGATGATCGAGCGCTACGCGCAAGCTAGCCCTGAAAAGCTCTCGAACGAGGCAAAGCCCTTGGAGGTGGCGCAGTGGGCCAGCGCCTGGACGGCCATCGGCGATGGTTTGGCCCAAGTCGCCGAGGAGCTCCGCACGCTGAACGCCCGGGCTGCCGACCTGAAAGCCCAGATCGGCGCGCTTGAGCGGGCAAGACCCAAACCAGCTCAGGCCGGCGCGCCAAAGCGCGATATCCTCCTCTCCGTCGAGGCCCCCTCCCGTACGTCAGGTGAGTTGCGCGTGAGTTACCGTGTGACGGGCGCGGGCTGGTCGGCCTTCTACGATGCGCGGCTCGAAACCGGGGACGGAGAGGCAAAACCCGTGCTGGCGCTGATCCGCCGCGCTCAGGTCGTTCAGAGGACGGGGGAGGATTGGCAGAATGTGCAGCTCTCGACGGTTCGCGTCAACCGCGGCACCGCGGTCCCGGACCTCCCGCCCCTGCAGGTCTCGTTCCTTGAACCCGCGATCGTATCGAGCCCCGCCCTCGCTCCGAGCGTCGTGCCCAATTCGCCTCGGTCGCGCGAGGCCTTGGGTGCTGCCCAGGACCTAGCGAGGGGCGAGGGAGGGGCACCCGAGAACAGGCCAGCCCAGGAACGGCAGGCCACGATGGAGGCGGGAGCCTTCCAGACGACTTTCCATGTGCCGGGCCGGGTCACGGTTCCGCAGGATGGGACAACCAAGAACTTCGTCCTCAGCCAGCGCAGCATGGTGCCGACCCTCACGGTGAAAGCAACACCCGTGGTGGACGAGACGGCCTATCTGGAGGCGTCCTTCAGAAACGAGGACGAGGCTCCCCTCCTCCCGGGCGAGGTCGCGCTGCATCGGGACGGCGCCTATGTGGGACGCGCCCGCCTGAAACTCGTGGCAACGGGAGACACGGTCGACCTCGCCTATGGGGCCGACGACAAGATCAAGATTACGCGCGTGCCGCTGCGCCGACGGGAGAGCGAGGCCTCCTGGATCGGGCAGAGCCGTTCGGAGGTGAGCGAGTTCAAGACCACGGTCAAGAACCTCCACGGCCAGCCCATCCGCATCACCATCGTCGACCGGGTGCCCTTCTCCGAGAATGCCGCCATTACGGTCGAGCCGCTGCGGGAGATCACGCCGCCGACGGACCGGCAATTCCAGGACAAGCGTGGTGTCATGGCCTGGAGCGGGGATTATGCGCCGGGGGAGCAAAAGGAGATCCGCTTCGGTTACCGCCTGAAGTGGCCGGCCGAGAAGGACATCGTTTTCGAATCGAAGCCGCTCCGGCCGCGCTGACGCGCGATGGTTCACTCCCTCGCCATGGCAGGATAGGCTGAGCCTGAGTGAGCCCGATGAGAGACGGTGCAGACCGGTCTCAGGCTCACCAGGGGATCCGGGCGACCATTCTTCCCCGGTACACCGTTCATTGATGCTCTGTGCCTTTCAGGCAAGGCGCAGAGGGAGGAATCCATGCCCGTCAATCCTGCCCTCGCCCGCCTGATCGAGCAGGTGCTCCTCGGGTCGCCCTTGGCGGCGAGGCTCGGGATCGCCCTCGACACCCTGGAGCCCGAGCGGGTGGTGCTGCGCATGCCCTTCCACCCCGACAACGTCACCGTCGGCTCGGTGGTGCATGGGGGTGCCATCGCGACGCTGGTGGACATCGCGGGTGCCGCGGCCTCGGCCTCGGGCGCCGGGCCCGACACGCGGGGCGGCGCCACGAGTTCGCTCACCTTGAGCTATCTCGCCCCCGCGGACGGCGCCGACCTCGCGGCCGAGGCCCGGGTGATCCAGCGCGGACGCAGCGGCACCGTGTCGGACATCGAGGTGCGCGATCCCGGAGGCCGCCTCGTCGCCAAGGCGCTCGTCACGAGCCGATTGTTCTGACCGCGATGGGGTTCGACCTCATCCCCGGCCCGGCCGCATGAGGCGCCACGCGGTTCACCTCTATCCCGGTCGGGTCGCGGTAGGATCCATGCAGTTCGGCTCCCCTCTGGTCCAGTCGCGGTAGGATCCATGCAGTTCGACCTCACCGACCTCAGCCTGTTCCGCCATGTGGTCGATGCGGGCAGCATCACCCATGGGGCCGAGCGGGCGAACCTGGCGCTCGCCGCCGCCAGCACCCGCATCCGCAACATGGAGAAGTCGCTCGGCGCCCCCCTTCTGGTGCGGGGCCGCCAGGGCGTGGTGCCGACGCCCGCGGGCCGCACGCTGCTCCAGCACGCCCGCGCGCTGCTCGCCCAGGCCGAGCGTCTGCGCGAAGATCTCGGCGCCTTTGCCGGGGGCTTGGCGGGGCAAATCCGCATCCTCTCCAACACCAATGCGCTCACGGAATTCCTGCCCGAAGCCTTGGGCGCCTTTCTCACGAGCCACCCGCAGGTGAGCATCGACCTGGAAGAGCGCCTTTCCGACGAGATCGTCGGCCTCGTGGCGGAAGGCGTGGGCGATATCGGCATCGTGGCCGGCACAGTGGATACGGGCCGCCTCGTCACCTATCCCTTCCGCTCCGACCGCTTCGTGCTCGTGGTGGCGCAGGACCACCCGCTCGCCTCCTCGGGCCAGATCGCGTTCGCCGAGGTGCTGGGCCACGATTTCGTGGGGCTCGACCGGGCAAGCGCCCTGCAGCGCTTCCTCGCCGACAAGGCGGCCCGCATCGGCCGGCCCCTGAAGCTGCGGGTGCAGCTCAGAAGCTTCGACGCGGTGTGCCGCATGGTGGAAGCGGGCGTCGGGCTTGGCATCGTGCCCGAGACCACCGCGGAGCGCGCCGCCCGCACCATGGCGATCACCATCGTGGATCTCAAAGACCCCTGGGCGCTCCGCGACCTCACCATCTGCATCCGCGGCCTCGACGAGCTGTCGGCGTCCGCGCGGCAGCTCGTGGAGCACCTGCGCGCGTCAGCCTAAGCACCCGCACCCGAGCGCCTGCTGGGCGCTAGCGCGGGATGAGCGCCCAGTAATCGAGATCGAGGATCACGCTCGGATCGTAACCCTCGCCGGTCTTGCCGGGGTAGGCGCCCGTGGGCTGGTTCTTCGTCGCCACGGTGCGCAGGCGCAAGGCGCCCACATCGCTGCGCCCCGCGAGCTCCCCGGTGTCGAGCACCTCGCTCCAGGCATAGACCGTATCGCCTGCAAAAAGCGGCGCCACGTGGCGGCCGCCGTTGACCGCGGCGATGTGGAAGGCGTTGGCGAGGCCGTTGAAGGAGAGCGCGCGGGCGAGCGAGATCACGTGCCCGCCATAGACCAGCCGGCGGCCGAAGCGGCCCTCCTTCGCGGCATGCTGGTCGAAATGCACCTTGGCGGTGTTCTGATAAAGCCGCGTGGCGAGCTGGTGCTCGGCCTCCTCGACCGTCATGCCGTCCACATGGTCGATGCGCTCGCCTTTTGTGTAATCGCCGAAGCGATGGGGGCTTCCCGCCAGCTCCGCATCGTAGGCGCCCGCATCGAGGGGCGGGCAGGCGGCGCCAAGCGACGCGGGATCGACACTGGCCGGGAGATCGGGCACCCGCTCCTCCGGCACCTTGGCGGATGCGTCGCGCTTGTTGACGAGCACCCAGCGGGCATAGGTGAGCACCGCCTCGCCGGTCTCGTCGAAGCCCGTGGAGCGCACATAGACGACGCCGGTCTTGGCCGTAGAGCTCTCCTTCAGCCCGATCACTTCGGAGACGGCCGACAGCGTCGTGCCAGGATAAACGGGCTTGAGGAAGCGCCCGTCCGCGTAGCCGAGATTCGCAACGGCATTGAGCGAGATATCCGGCACCGTCTTGCCGAACACCACATGGAACACGAGCCAATCGTCGAGGGGGCTTTTGGGGTAGCCGATCGCTTGCGCGAAAGCGTCCGACGATTGCACCGCAAAGCGCGTGCCGTAGAGGGCCGAATAGAGCGCCGCATCCGCCGCCGTCACCGTGCGCGGCGTCGCGTGCCGGATCGTCTGGCCGAGGCGGAAATCCTCGAAGAAGTTCCCGGGGGTTGTCTTCATGGGAGCGTCCTCCACGAGCCTTTAGAGGCCGAGCTCGGGCACGGGGAGGCCGCGGCGGCGGCAGGCGGCGACGAGCGTGTTGTGGAGGAGGCAGGCCACCGTCATGGGTCCGACGCCGCCGGGCACCGGGGTGATCGCGGCGGCAGTCTCGCGGGCCTCGGTGAAGGCGACGTCGCCCACGAGGCGCGTCTTGCCCTCCCCGGCCGCCGGGTTCGGCACCCGGTTGATGCCCACATCGATCACGATGCCCCCGGGCTTCACCCAATCGCCGCGGATCATCTCGGGCCGCCCGACCGCAGCCACGAGGATGTCGGCGCGGCGGCACACCGCAGGGAGATCGCGGGTGCGGGAATGCGCCATCGTCACGGTGCAGTTTTCCGCCAGCAGCAGCTGCGCGATGGGCTTGCCCACGAGATTCGAGCGCCCGACCACCACGGCCTCAAGCCCTGCGAGATCCGGGCGCACGGAGCGGATCAGCATCACCGAGCCCAACGGCGTGCAGGGCACGAGGCCGGGCGCGCCGCTGGCGAGCCGGCCCGCATTGACCGGGGTGAGCCCGTCCACGTCCTTACTCGGATCGAGCGCTTCGATGACGGGCTGCGGGTCGAGGCCGGCGGGCAGGGGCAGTTGCACCAGGATGCCGTCCACCTCCGGGTCCGCGTTGAGGCGCTGCACCAGGGCGAGGAGGTCTTCCTGGCGCGTGCTAGCCGGCAGGCGGTGCTCGATGGAGCGCATGCCGGCTTCTTCCGTCTGCCGGCCCTTGTTGCGCACATAGACCTGGCTCGCCGGATCCTCGCCCACGAGCACCACGGCGAGCGCCGGGGTGACGCCCTGACCTTTAAGCCCCGCAACCGCGCCGGCGATGCGCCCGCGAAGCCCCTCCGCAAAGGCCTTGCCGTCGATGAGGGTGGCGGTCATGGCGTAATCCCTAAATCTGACGCGGGCGCGGCCCTAAGAGGCCTGTGCGGCGAGCGTGGCGAGCGCTCCGCCGACCGCCGCATCGTCGCCCGCAAGGGTGAAGGTTTTGGTCCGTGCCGTGGCGCCGCCGGTCAGCGACACGGCCGAGGCCGGGCAGCCGATCGCCTTGGCCAGAAGGCGGCGGACGGCTTCGTTGGCGGCACCATCTTCCGGCACCGCGCGCACACGAACCCTCAACACGGGGCGGCCATCCGCGAGGGTCTCGATTCCTTCGACGGCGTCCCGCCCGCCGCGGGGCGTCACGCGCACGCGAAGCTCGAGCCCGCCCGCGACCGGGCGCCAAGGCGCCTCCTCCATCGGGGGCGCCTCCGCCTTCGCTTTCCCGCCTAGACCGCCATGGCCCCGAACATCTCGAAGACGAGATTGCGGATGAAGAAGAGGCCGAGGATGAGGATGATGGGCGCGATGTCGATGCCACCCAGATTCGGCAGGATGCGCCGGATCGGCCGCAGGGCCGGCTCCGTGATGCGGTAGAGGAACTCGCCGATCTGCGCCACGATGGGATTGCGCTCGTTCACCACGTTGAAGGCGACGAGCCAGCTCAAGATCGCGCTGGCGATGAGGATGTAGACGTAGAGCGTGATGACCGTGTCGAAGAGCCACAGGATCGAGCGCATGGGACCGGCATTCTCCGCAAGCTGTGAGGGGGTGAGCCGCGTGGCCGATCCGGCGAAGCCTCCCCGCGAGGAGCCCCGCCAGGGCAGCCGCCGCGCGCAGGGCCCCGAATGGCGATTGACACAAGCCAAGCCCCAAGCCTAAAAGGCCGCCGCTTGGTCATGACCTGACCGGGGCTGTAGCTCAGATGGGAGAGCGCTGCAATCGCACTGCAGAGGTCAGGGGTTCGAATCCCCTCAGCTCCACCATCGTTAAGCGCTAAGTAGCTGTTTTTGCTGGCGATGATCTCAGACGGGCCATCACAGCCCCAGCGCCAGCCCCAGCAACGACGGTTCGACGCACGAGCAGGTGCCCGTTTGGGCCGTGTGTGGTCTCACGCTGGGCTGCCGTGACCGAAACGCCGTCCAGGGCGACGATCACACTTGGACTCGACGCAACGAGCGCCCGCGCGAGCCCGGACAGTTCCGCAGGAGGGCCGGTGCGCATCTCGACGACGAGGTTCTGCCCCTCGACATAGCCCAGCGTCTGGAGCTCGGGCAGCGTGACGGCGCGCACGAAGTCGAGGCCTCGCGAGCTCGCCGCCAGAACGGCAAGGCGTTGGACCTTGTTCGATTGCGCTAGCGCCGGGCTGAGGCAGGCTAGCGAAATAGCGGCCAGGAACACAAGCCGTCTCATTCGATGACCCCGTCGGCAGGAGCAACGGATCCGCCGAATGGGGAGCTTACTTCGGCTAACGTGCAGGTAGCGAGGCCAATCTCACACAACGTTTCCTCCGAACACCGGACGCGAAAAACCCCCGCGGCAAGACCCTGGCGGATGATGTGGTGGCCTATGCGGCGAATGGCATCCGCTCTAGGGCGGCAGCGCGCCCCGCATTGATCCGCCGCCTACGGGAAGGCTCAGGGGCCGCTATGATCGCGCTTGGCCTCGGCCTTGCTCTTGCTCGCCAGCCGGCAACCTGATTGCTGGCTCCGTAAAAGGCCTTACACGCAAACGGGTGGCAGTTCCGCGTGCGTGCGAGGGGGCACCCTACTTCACGACCGTGAGTGACTGAGCCCGTGCGGAGCTGTGAGCGGCCAGCTTCTGCCTCACCCAGGCTTCGGCGTCGTTGAGGGTCTGGAAGAGGTTGTCGCCGATGGCCTGGCACGGCCCAAACCCTGCCTCCAGGTTCCACCAGCTCTTCATGGCTGGGTCATGCGCATCGCCATCAAGCCGGGCCAGAACAGCCACAAGCTGCCCGTCCATGAGCACCAACTGACCTTGCGTGTCGTGGCCGTCGATCAGAATGGGAATGGCTTGGAAGGAGATGGCAGACACCGCTTACGCCTCAAGTTGGGGCGTGAGCAAAGTCCGGCGGACACCCTGGGATCAACAACCCTTCTGTACCACATCGAACAAACAAAAGATAATGGAAAGCACTGCTCCAAGTTATATCTGGTCTGGCGCGCCCGTCACGATAGCTTGGCTGAAGAAATACCCGAATACACGATCTATGTTAGATCCAGGCACCAGTGTATCTGATATGTAGATCGTATTGTCGGCCCTCGATCATAGGCATGCTGACGACTGGAGAGGCCGCATGTGCTCCGTCTGAACATCAGAGGAGCACCGCCGTGACGGCATCTCATCATCATCCCCTTATCGCCAAGCTAGAGAGCATCTTCACCCTCACCCCTGAGGAGCGGCAGGCCATCCTCGACATGCCCGTGCATGTTCATGAGCTCAGAGCCCGACAGGACATCGTGCGCGAGGGCGACCGTCCCTCCCGAAGCTTTGTGGTGC
>JAESFT010000315.1_pt1 | contig 36958 bp, 38 predicted proteins | sample 9269451 | NCBI WGS metagenome assembly JAESFT01 (sample SAMN14502557, study PRJNA617106) | algae metagenome | isolation source: Scytonema hyalinum WJT4-NPBG1 and co-occurring heterotrophs from well... | place: USA: Mojave Desert, Joshua Tree National Park, California | collected 2006-05-25
CGTTGCCGGGGATAGGGGGATGCAAATCGCGCCTATCTAGACGCGACCAATGAAGCAGGAAATTTCTTCAAGGCGACTTGGAGAAGCCCCACCCTCAATCCTTTTGGTAGGGTGGGGAGAATGTCACCTGCAATGTGAAGATATCCCCATAGCCTTTGGCACAGGTTTCCATTAACGACATGGGGCTAACAATCCACTGAAGCATCTGTACCAGCCTTGGGGTTTGTGGACCATTTGGTAGTTTCATAGGCTCGGGAGTGCAGATTTTATTCTCTTGCGTGCCAATGCAACTAACTTTAAATAATTAATTTTATTTGATTTGATATTTTAACTACTGATTTTGTCTTGACTTTTCTGAAAAGTAATATTTTGTTACCGTCTTGTTGTAAGCTTTTAGTTGAAGAAAATACTCAGTATCAGAACTTACGCAAAAACTCTCTATAACCCTCTTTGCTTCGTGTCCTTTGCGTCCTTGGCGGTTCCTTTTTCCGTGACTTGTGTGTAAGTTCTAAGTATTTTCTAAAATTGATTTTTCGTAATTAAAATTGGTTGAACAAATAATCAACGCAGAATAAAAAACTTCTCCTTGGAATATAAGTAGGTCAGCGTAAATAAACACAACTATATTAAGAAGGGTAAAGTTTCCATTTTCGACTATAGGGTATGCCGTGCTGAGTAAAACCTGATGATCCCGACATAAGTTTAGGGCACAGCACACCCTTGGGCTGATCCTGTAGAAAACGGGCAACCTGAAAGTTGTAAAATTTTTATTAAATTGAAGGAGCATCCATAGTGTTTCCTCAATACTTGAAATAAGGTACTCAGCATGACAGCAATCACTCCAAAGGCAACTGCAGCATCTCCCGATTTTTGCGAAGGAATTCAATACTTTGGTGAAGCAATCCCAGGTTTTGAAACTTATGGTGGAACACCTGCCATAGAGTCGGGGGGGAGTGCCAACCCCACAGATCCAGCCGCCGCCTTCCAAACCTTACTTGCTGCCGACGCTTTGCGCTACCTGACATTGCAAATCACCGGAGCTAAAGCCTCTGGACATCCAGGCGGTTTTGCCTCTCAAGCGGAAGCTTATGCAGCGCTTGTCATGCTCGGTTACAAGAACATTATCACCGAAGTGGGACACCATGCCCCTGGATTTTATAGTGCCATGTTCTTGGATCGTTCGCTAGAGGACATGGGAATTTTTACAGTGCAACAATTGCGCGATCGCTTCCGGGAAAAGCACGGACTCTTGGGACACCTTTCCGGCTACATTCCTGGTATTCTTGCACCTGCAGGTCCATTGGGACAAGGGCAACACTTTGCAATGGCAGCTGCAAAGCTGCATAAAGATAAGTTATTCCCCTTCACCGTTGGCGACGGTGGACTGGGTGAACCGTATATCATAAGTGCGATCGCACACTTCCACACTGCGTTTCCAGAGGCGACCAACTTCTTGCCAGTGTTGGTGTGGAACGGTTACAGCCAGGAACACCACAGCATGGTTTCCCTGAAAACGAATGAACAGATGAAGGCATACTGGCAAGGTAACGGTTTTGAAGAAGTCGTGTTAGTCGATGCCAAAGACTTTGACGACCAAAACCAAACAGGCGATTATGTTGATAGTACTGTCTTTTCATTTGAGCAGCGGCTAGCTTTCACCAAAGCCGTGCTAACTGGTGTGGATAAAGCTGCTAAATCTGCACTTGGCGGCAAGCTTACCGTCTTCATCATAAAACAACTCAAAGGTGCAGGAGTCCACGCAAGAGGTGCAAAATCGCACAACCTCTATCCTAAAGATACGCTCGATGCTCCGCATATTATAAGTGCGTTGAAAGAACGTGCCTTACCTCCAGAAGCTTGGCAACTGGTACGGACAAATGCTGAACGCGCAGGCGGAGGTCCCGCAGCGAAGACAGTTGTGACAGAATTTGAATTACCATTGCCAGAATTAGGCGAATTGCCTTTAGAAGAATATGCAGTAGGAGGAGATCCAAAAGTTTCCACAACATCTATGGGAAGATTAGTGGGAATAGTTGGACAGAAGGATAAGAATTTCCTGGTTACTAACGCCGATGGTAATGAAGCATCAGGAATTGCTAATATCAACCAAGCACTCAAGATTATTCATCCCACCACAGACGACTTATACAACCAAGCACCAGGCGGACAAGTTTACGAACCTTTGAGTGAAGATGCTTGTGCTGGGTTAGCTGCTGGTTTATCGTTGATGGGTGCGAGAACTTTGTGGTGTTCCTACGAATCTTTTGCCATCAACGGTTTACCAATTTGGCAAACAGTCACGCAAGCAATGGCAGAATTGCGACGTCCCACTCCCTCAACAATTACTTTATTCACTGCTGGCGCATTAGAGCAAGGGCGTAACGGTTGGACTCATCAACGTCCGGAAATTGAAGCTTATTTTGCTTCCTTGATGCGGAATGGTAATGTGTTCCCATTGTTCCCCCCCGATGCTAACAGTATTCAAGTCTGTTATGACTGGGCGCTGACAACAAAGAATAAGGGAATTGTGATTACTGCGAGTAAGTCGCCGTTGCCAATTAGAACAACATTTGAACAAAGTCGTCAAGGGTTACGCGATGGCGCAGTTGTGTTGCAAGATGTCGATTCTAATCAAGGGGGAAGTAAGAAAGTTGTATTTGCCGTAATTGGCGATATGACGTTAATGCCAGTATTTGAAGCTGCTGCTTTTCTAGAAACTGAAGGTATTGCCGTCAAGATTGTTTCTGTTATCAACCCCCGGCGTTTGTATCGTCCTCATGATACCGCTTGGGATACTTGTTCGCAAGCCGATGGCGATTTCTTGGATGATGAGAAATTTGCCGAATTGTTTGCTGGCGATGCACTCATTGGTGTCACTGGTGGCGCTGCGGCGATGCTGGAACCAATTATGCTGCGGAGTAGTGCGAAGCGGGATACCTTCGCGTGGAAGCGTGGGGAGACGACGGCGAGTGCTGGTGAGTTGATGGCGTTTAATGGTTTGACGGCGCAGGCGTTGGCGAAGCGGGGGATTGAGTTGCTGCATTAAGTCCGAGGAATTAATTTGGATGTAATGCCTCTGCCTAGTTTATAACTAGGTAGGGGTTTTTACATTTCAAATTCCAGGAGCTATGAAATGCTGATAATTGATAAAGATAAATGGCAACATATTAAGTTTTTTAGTGAGCGTGATTTCTTAGAGATAGGTACCAGAAACGACGGAGCAAAAATCATTCAGATTGCTGTAGAGGGTGATGCTCCTATAGTTGCATTGGCTTATACAGATGATCCAATAAGTGAAGATTTAAAGCCTGTAGAACTTTGGTCATTAATGAAGTTTTCATACAATGCAGATGAATACACTTTCTATGACAAGCCTAAAAAAAATTGTAAGAAATTTAAAAACAATTCATAAATATGAAATTCCTGCAAGTGGTGAATTCATCCTTGAATTACCAGTTGATACACAGATTCTTACTGTTCAACTCCAAAAGGATAAACCCTGCCTTTGGCTGTTAATTAACACTGAAAATACTAGAAGTGAAATTTTTTATACAAATCGGCGATTTTGCTGGTTTCGTACAGGAGAACCCATTGGTTACACTGATTTAAGTTACATTGCCACAGTACAATTTAAGGGTGGAAATTATATAAGTTCAATTGCTTTTCATCCAATCAATTTGTTGAGAGTATTATGAGTGCGAAAGTTGAAATTTACACGAGTAAGACTTGCTCATACTGCCGTCAAGCCAAGGCTTTACTAAAGGAAAAGGGCGTTGAATTTATTGAATACAGCATTGATGGAGATAAAATAGCACGGGCTGTTATGGCAGAGCGAGCCAACGGTCGATATTCCGTACCTCAAATTTTTGTCAATAATCGACCTATTGGTGGTTGTGATGACCTGTATGAATTAGACGATCTGGGCAGGCTTGAGCAATTACTACAAGTAGATCTATAAGCTACAGTCCGTTTATTCTTGCGCCAATTTTAAGAGGATGTCTGAGAAGTCAAAAATGTCATGCTGTTCGCGTTCGCGTAGCGTGCGCTTTGCGCTCAGCGTACCGTTCGGCGGTAGCCGTGGCGTTAGCCATAGGCATACGGAGCGCCAGCGCAGTGAACGCGAGTGCGTGCGCCTTAGCGCTCAGCATCTCAAAAATTAACGACAAACTGGGATTCTGAGTCCCTGAGTCCTTACGGACACGCTTCGCGAACGGGACACGCACTCGCGTTCGCTCCACTTCGTTACGTATGCCCTACGGGCACGCTACGCGAACAGAATGACAAAATATACCTTGCTTAAAGTTTTCAGACATCCTCTGAGAGCTTGGGATGGAATACAGCTTTCGCTGTTCTCAATTTCACTTTACAGGCTCCAGCAGGTCATCTTCCTGCTACTGTTGGTTGGGGAATGGCATTAGGACCAATATTATTTCATCAGATATACTTAAATCTTTTTGCACGCGTTGAAGATTGTAATCTCTAGCGTTTTCAAACCTGCGTAGGCAGGTTTCGTTCGTATAGCCGCGACTTTAGTCGTTAGGCACTCAAGAAGATGGGTTGAGACAGTGCGACATATTATATATTATGTGTTTTGAAAAGTTTGGTTACGTCCTAGATCCTCAAAGAGGAGCAACGCTTACGCACTTCTTTAGCATCAGACTTAATTGTAGGAAATATTACCGATTTATCACCCGCGTATGGGCAATTTCTCTACTACTGATGGGACGAACTTGTGCAGCAAAGAGTGAAATAATTGCCACAGTTTCCCCATCCAAGGTGACAAATTCTACCTCATATCCTTTGCCATCCTGATGTACCAAAACAACTGTACCTATATCACTCTGTTCTAAACTGTACTCTGAAATATCAGTTATTAGAATAACCCTATCAAGTTCTGCAATCATTTTTCTGACCTTTATCATAAATAAAATAGGATTGCTATATTATATTGAAACATCTGAGAAAAAACGCCAGTGAAAAATGACTATACAAGGAAAAAATCAGCGTGTAAAAATCAGTTTGAATTTGTCACCAGAACTATATGAAACTTTGAATAATGTCGCTCAACAGCTTGATGGAGACATGGCTGAGGTTCTGCTAAAAGGTATAGTTTTGATGCAGGTAGCAGTAGAAGCAAAGCTGGACGGGAAGCATTTATGGATTACTGACGAAAAGAAAACTTTAGAGACTGAAATTGTTGGCATTTAGCAGAATGACTGATTTAAAAGATTTATCCAAATTAATTGCCAAACAAGGTAAAAATCCGCTGATTTTATCATCACTAAATTTGCAGTCTCAAGAAGATGCAGCGCTGGAACGGAAGCTGCGGGAACTAAAGTCTAAACAAGAATTAAGAAAAGATTGGATTTTGTTTCTTGTGAGAGATGTCGTAGCTTTTTCTGCAGTCGTCGTTTTCATCTTAGGTGTCAGTGGTTACTCTCTATTCACTTCGATTCACAGGTAGTACATCTGAAGATGAAAAAGCGCTGGCTTGAAGGCAAACTTCCTCCAAGCCAGACACTCACTGCTTTTCACATTTTCCGACAAGTCTAATGACTCATGACGACACTCACTTTGAAAGTATGCAATTTAAATGTGTTTTGGCTTATCTATAATCCTGGCTTTGAATATCCCGCAAACGAGCAGCATCACGAATACCATACTCAGGGCGACTGAAGCGGTTTAACTGAGTCTCAAAAAAGTCTCTATTTGCTTGTAAATGCTCAGGATCTGGGTCATCTAAAGGATGTAAAAGTGCTGTTCGTAATGCTTGAATAACAGCAGAAGTGACGCAGTACATTGACCGTTGGAAACTAACTCCCAACTGAATCAACATATCTTCTTCTCCTCGGCAATATTGCTTGTAGTATTCAACAAGATATGGTGGTAAAAAGTGCAACATATCTTGCATGAGCAGTGTTGGTGGAATGCCTGCGGTACCTACTGGAAAGACATCTGCATAAAGAATTCCGTAGTGGAAATCTTTTTGATCTGTAGGTACTTGCCGTGCTTGAGCATTATAAGATTTTGTACCCCGGAAGGGAGCGGTGCGGTAGAAAACAGCTTCGACGTAAGGTAATGCAGCTTCGTGAAGCCATACGAATCCTTTAGATTTGGGAACGATTTCGTAGCATTCACCACGGATATAAACATTATGGTAAATAGGACGACTTGCGACTGCAAGAATTCCATTCACCAAGAAATTCATTGCCTCTGGGACACTGGTAATTTTCCCTTCGTCATACAAGTCTGACATTTCAAAGAATACAGGAGCCATGATTTCCCAGAACAAGCCCAGATTAGCGTAGTAGGACATCTGACGGCACTGTTCTATAAACATATCCGGGAACAGCTTGTAGAGTCCCAGCATTAATGGGTTGCCTTGGAAGTAAGCTTTGATTGCCCTGTCAGCGTTGGCTTTATATTCTTCGGTGTCCAGATAAGGGTCAAATTGTCCACCCATACCTCTGTGCCAAAGCATTGCGCGCATACAAGCTTCAGCAAATTCCATGTTGATGCGATCATGGAATAAGTGATGCAATAACTTGGGCATTTTGAAGGTTTCACCCTTTTCCATAAATGCCAAAAGTTCTGGATGGGCAGTTGCTTCACCGCGCCAAACTCTCAACTCAGCATCATCGCCTGCATAATGATTGTGGAGTTCTAAATACTCCTTAGGCAAGAAGTATTTGAAGAAGGGAAATGGATTTATAAATACGCGTTCGGCAATATATAATAAGTCGCGCCAATAGAAGTCCATCGGCACTGCATAAGCTTTGTAAAGACCGATGATTTGCATTAAGTTTTCTGGCGTATCGGGTAACATTGCACCGCCTGCTTCTAAGCGATGAATGACTTCTGCAAATTCATGGGTTGAAGGAGGTAATTTAGTTGTAGATTTATCTGGAGTTTGTACCATTTTGACTTCCTTAAAAAGCAATTGCTATATTCTGTCTTTTGTTTTTACAAATGAAGGACAACTTAGCTTGTACTGCCTCCGGCACCCCTCTAGGTTTGCAAAGAGGGGATGACGGTAAGGTTCTTCATGGGTTGAGAGCTACTTGAGGAGTGACTGTTTTTTCCAAAGGAGGAATAGCCGCAACCATTGCTGTAGATGTTGGTTCAGCCCAACGCACTAACCAAGTGGGTTGTATTCCCAAGAACAATATGATAACTGCCAAGACAAGGGCTGGCATTTTCTCAGACCATAGAACTTTGGGATAGTAAGCTAAGTTGTTGTCAAGTCTGCCAAAACAGGTGCGGTTAAGGAGGATGACAAAGTAAACTGCGGTTAAGCCAGTGGCGATGACACACAACAGTGTTGGTATGGGAAAGACAGAAAAACTGCCTTGAAAGGCAATAAATTCTGCAATGAATCCTACCATGCCTGGAATGCCGGCGCTTGCCATACCACCTAAAACCAGTAAGCTGCTTATCAGGGGTAATCCGCGTATGGGACTCATTAAGCCATTGAGTTTATCCAACTCACGGGTTCCTACCTTTGCTTCGACAACTCCTACTAAATGGAAGAGGAGGGCGAGGATGATGCCGTGACTCACCATTTGCGTAATGGCACCGATGAGTGCTAAGGAAGTGCTGGCGGCAGCTGCTAGCAATATATAGCCCATATGACCGATGGAACTGTACGCCACCATGCGCTTGATGTCTTTTTGGGCAATGGCTGTAAGCGCCCCGTATATGGCACTGACAGCTCCCCAAATTGCCAAAGTCGGCGCAAGAATACTCCAAGCTTGGGGAAACAGCGCCATCCCAAATCGCAAAATGCCATAAGTTCCTAACTTTGCTAGCACTCCACCGAGAAGAATCGCAACGGGGGCTGAAGCTTCAACGTAAGCATCCGGCAACCAAGTGTGCAAGGGAACTACAGGAATTTTAATACCAAAACCTAGTACTATGCCTGCAAGTAGAATGATTTGCAGTGCTGTTGATAAGGTTTGGGTGGAGAGTGCATCGTAATTAAAGCTGGTTGAACCTGTGAGCCAGACTGTACCTAAGAATGTCGCCAGAATTAACGCTCCTGAAACAGCAGTATAAATCAGGAACTTCATGGCAGCATAAGCCCGGTTTTGACCACCCCAAATCGAAATCAGCAGATAGAAGGGTATCAATTCCAGTTCGTAGAACAAGAAGAAGAGCAACAAATTCTGTGCGGCGAGCGCACCTGCGACTCCTCCACTCACTAATAAGATGAGCGAATAGAAAAGCCGGGGACGTTCGGTTTGTTGACTGCTGCTGTAGATGGCAACCCAGGTCAGCAAACTATTTAAAATGAGCATCAGTATCGAAAGTCCGTCAACCCCCAATTGATAGCTCAAGCCCAAGGTATCATTCCAAGGTAAATATTCCTGTAACTGCATTCCGGAATTGGAGATATCAAATTTCAGCAGTAGGAAAATATTCCAAATAAGAGCTAATCCAGCAACAGTTAAGGCTGTCAAACGAACATTAATTGCAGGAATAGCACGAGGCAATAAACTAATAACAGCGGCACCAAAAATAGGCAGCCAAATTAAGGTACTGAGCATAGATCGATTTGAGTCAAAATAAAATTTGAAAATTTGTTAGTAAGATGACTGACGCAGAGAAGACAGAGAAAGGGGTTTTTGCGTCAGTATTAAGTGGCTGGTTAACGCGTCTATTATTAACTCACTATAGTCACTGTACCATTGTCTAAATCGTAATAACCACCTACAACTTTCAATTTTCCTGCATCAATTAACTGAGAGAGAACACTTGATGCTTTCAACTTTTCGACTTGCATCAAAATATTCGCTTTACAGGCGTTTTCTAGCTTATCACCTGGTAAGTTTTTTGATTTTTCAACACTGGGTTTAATGGCATCAATCAAACTGCCAATTTGACCAGGAACTTGAGCACCTTTTATCGTGGCATCTACCGCGCCACATCTTTCATGCCCTAATACCATGATGACTTTTGAGCCTAATACTAAGCTGCCAAATTCTAAGCTGCCAATCTCTTCGGCAGTGGCAACATTACCAGCAATCCTGCAGACAAATAAATCTCCAAGCCCTTGGTCAAAAACAATTTCAGATGGGACTCGTGAATCGGCACATCCGAGAATAGATGCAAACGGCTTCTGAGCTTTTGCGACTTCAACAAGACGTGTCTGAGTTTGGTTAGGGTTGCGACGTTTTCTTGTCACAAAGCGTTGATTTCCCTCGATTAACGATTGCAGAGCTTGCTCCGGATTTATGTCTTTTTGTTGTGCTACAGCTGGTTCAGAAACCATTAACTTGGAGCCAATTCCTGCTGTTAATACCCCTGTTCCTATTGCTCCTGCACCAAATTTGAACAAAGTTCTTCTGGAAAGATTGCCCTTCTGTGTTTTTCTGTTCATCGTCTTTTTCTGATACTTCTACTTGCTCATTATTAATTATTTCTTATTAATGGTTTATTGTAAATTTATTCCTTTGTAAGGGCGCAAGGCTTTGCGCCCTTACTCCACAAAGGAATCCCAAAACTAAAACACCAAATCTAAAAACTGAACTCCCCAGTATTGCCAACTCACAAGCATTCCTAAAACTCCTACTCCCAACAGCACAGTAAATGCATAAAACTGGGTTTGTCCTGAGGTGCTGTATTTCAAACCTTCTCCACTCAATATGGAAATTAAGCCAACTAAGTTAACAATTCCATCAAATATTAAGCGGTCAATCATATCGGCAAGTTTTGAAATCAGGTCAACACCCAAAACTATGCTCACCCGATACAGTTTCGGTGTGTAGAAGTCGTATGCTAGCAAGTCTTGCAAAGGTTTCAGTGGGAGACGAACTGGTTTGGGAACAGCATTGCCCAGATAAATGACACTGCTGATGCTGCAACCAAAAACACTCGACCAAACCAGCAGTAGTGCGACATCTTTGTTAAGATCTGCCCAAGTTGGTAGCAGTGATAAGCTTTGCAACACCAAAGGTAAATGGAGAGTAAAAGCAAGCAAAATAATCATGGGTAGAGCCATTTGCCAACTCACTTCCGGAGAGCGATCGCTCATTTGCTTGGGTTTCCCACCAAAAATTAAACTGAATTCCCTTGTTAAACTGAAAGCTGTCAAAGCGTTCACCGCTATCACCACTCCCACTAGCCAAGGTTGCGTTTCCCACAGCCCCGAAGCTAATTTCAGCAATGCCCAAAAGCCGCCCAACGGTGGAAACCCAATTAACGCCAGAGTCCCTACTACATAAGCTATGCCTGATACTGGACGGCGTGACCAAAGTCCTCCTAAAAGGGTGACATCTTGAGTGATGCTGTTCCAGATAATGGCACCAGTACTCATGACTAAGAGTGCTGCGGCTAAAGCATGAGTCAGTACTAACAAGAGTGCTGCTTCGTTTTGTTGCGTTCCTACGGCGATAAACACCAAACCCATGTAGGTACTCACGGAATACGATAAGCAACGTTTGATGTCAATTTGGGCGATCGCAATCAAAGAACCACCCACTGCTGTCACTGCACCAATAGCCACCATTGCAGAACTGGCGAAGGGCGACAAGCTAAAAACAGGTTGCAGTTTAATCAGGACCCAAGCACCAGTCGCAACGACCACTGAATTCCGTAAAATCGTACTGGGAACAGGTCCTTCCATCGCCTCATCCAACCACAAATGCAAGGGAAACTGGGCGCACTTACCCATCGGACCTGCAATTAATGCCAGACACACTAACGTTATCAAGGTTGGGTTTACATTGGCAGTAGCCGCCCACTCCGCGAGTTCCGTATAGTTCCAAGTCCCTGCTAGGGGGAATAAACCCAATACCCCCATCAGCAGAAATAAATCTCCCACCCGCTTGGTTAAGAAAGCATCTCTAGCACCCGTCACAACCAAAGGCTGGCTAAACCAAAGTCCTACTAATAAGTAAGTTCCTAAAGTTAGGACTTCCAAAATGACATAACTGAAAAACAAAGAGTTGCATAATGCAAGGGCGCATAGCCCAGCTTCAAACAAACCCAACAGTGAATAGAAGCGTGCCCACCCCCAGTCCATCTCCATATAGCCGACAGCAAAAATTTGTGCCAGCAAATTCAAGCCAGCAATGACAACCATTGCGGCGACACTTAATGAGGAGATTTCTAAATCAATAGAGAGGTTTAAACCAGCCGTACTCAGCCAAGGTATAGATATCTCATACGGCGGTTGATTCCATGTTGCTGGTAATACAAGAGCAGCATGAACAAACGCAAAAAACGTCATAACCAAGTTGATGTAACCCGCTGGTCTTGGTCCCGTGCGTCGAATGATTCCTGGAGACCAAGGCACGGCTAAAAGCCCGCCAATCAAGGCATAGCAAGGTACTAACCAAACGGTTTCAAGCAGGAAATGAGCCATGAACTCTCCTCTAAATTTGCAGCATAACAGAACGCGGTTGTCAACTAACAACCGTTGCTTCAAATAAAGCAGATATGCGAATTGAAAATTTAATTTTTATTTAAGCTTCTTAGATCATAGATTACCGTTTATCACTACAAAAGGGAATAAGTTAGCTAAATAATTAATAGATGTTTACTCTAATAAATTCTTATACTTTTGAAAATCAATAGTTACTATTGTTATTTATCTATAGTAGTTCGATAGAAAAAAGCAGAGACACAACGAATTGCGTCTCTTTTATGCTTTTCGCTTGAATTAGTAGATTATTTCTACGACTGCTTGCCCATTTTCTGGTAAACTGTACACAACCATAGCTGAGGGCTGCGACAACTGACTGATAGGTGCGGGTTTCATTTCGCCCCGAAAGTCCAGCAGTTGCACAAGGAGGAGGTAGGCAATTGCCAAAATTATGGAAATCGCACCTGTGATAATTGCAACTATTTTTCCACGATTCATCAGTCTTACCTGCAATAGGAACTATTGTATTATGCCTATAGTAAGATTGCGCTCGCACATCCTAGAGTGTTATATATATTTTTTTTTCGGGCTAACAAGGTTATCTATTATTGAATTGAAGAACTTTTGGACCAACAGTATACGACAAGCAATTCTTTCAGTAAGACGAAAGCCACAAATACTTTGGACAAGACGATAAAATGGTCTTTGAGAGTTTCGCTTAAAATCAGGAAACAGAATTAAAGCTTCTTCTAACAATCGTATGTATTGTGAGTAGTTGTCAATCAACAAAGAATCTCTAGCCAGTTCAAAGTAAGATTTAGCTAAGGCATACCGATACCTCATCGTCAGTTGGTTCATTTGTATCAGTTTTTTTTCTGCCTTTTCTAAGACTGCATAGTGGCTTTCTATCCAGCGAGGGGCAGAGCTACTAGAGACTGTGACATTGCCATATCGTCTATAGATAGAATAACAGCCAGGTTGATAGACGACTTTGGCACCATTCATGGCGACTGATAAAAAGAAATCTCTATCCTGTGCAGCAGGCAACCTTTCATCCCAACCACCACTCTTTTCAACAACAGTTCTCTTATATAGTAAAGAAGCAACAGCAGTCCACCAATTGGCAAGCAGAGACTCAAGTATATCTATTTGTGTTCCAGCAATCTCTACTTTATCTAGAAAACTTGTGCCATCAGGCAAATGATGTTTGTGTCTCCAATCACCATAAACAACATCCGCTCCAGTTGTTTCTAGAAAATGCACTTGCCTTTCGATCTTTTCTGGTAATATATAGTCATCAGCATCCAAAAACTGGATATACTTCCCCCTAGATAGAGTAAAAGCTCTGTTTCTGGCGTGATTTCCCCCTTTATGAGGCAAACTTTCGCAAATTATTTTTTTTTCAAATCTTTTGATAATTTCCCAAGAATTGTCAGTTGAACCATCATCAATGACGACAATTTCAATATTAGAATAGGTTTGTTGTAAGCAGTTATTAATTGCCTCTGCTATCCATCTCTCTGCATTAAAGCAAGGTATAATGACTGAAACAAGAGGTGGCATATCTTTATTCCTGACTTCTAAACGACGTGGGGAATAAGCTAAGTTGGAAATGAATGCTTTATATCTGCACCAGTTTCTTACCTTAGGCTTACTTATTCATGACTTTCCATTTTCGGGGCTGATAAAATAACGATTGGCTTGTCACCTTACTTGCCTTGACTGCAAATCTAAAAGATTCGACAATATCAAAAGAGCAGATGCCCTCTTTTATGTATATTTTGGCGCTGTATAAACCAGGTAACAAGCAACAGTAAGGCATTTGCATTTGGATCTCACCTTTCCCAGGAAGTATTTTGAGCAACTCATTATCACTTCCGGAGGTTATATATAAAATCCGTTCATTTTGTCCAGATAAAGCTGTAATTAAGACACCGATATTTGCATTATCGATTGTTTTATGTGCTTTGCATTCTATGCACAAATAAGCTGGTTCTCCACAAAGAGGAGTTGCAAGTAATTCTCCTTGCTCATCTTTGAAGTGAAGGGAAACAATGTCAACACCCAAACTTTCATTGTTTGGTTTTTCTGGTAAGTACATGACTCCTAGAGGTGCCTCTGTTCCTCCTAGGCTGAGATCTTCTTCATACTTGCGAATCACTGCTTCTGTCTCTCCAGAAGTAATCAACTTCCCTTTTTGTAAATAAATAGAAGACTCGCAGACATTTAAGACGACATGAGCATTGTGAGAAACTAAGATAAAAGCTGTTCCATTTTCGCGCAGCTTTGCTAGTCTTTGGTAACACTTCATTCTAAAAGAAATATCACCCACAGCTAGCACTTCATCAATGAGTAAAATATCTGGTTCTATGTAAACAGCACAGGCAAAACCTAGCCGTGCAGCCATACCAGAACTATAAGTTTGTACGGGAGCATCAATCGCATCTGCAATTCCGGCAAAGTCTATCACATCTTGAAATCTCTCTTCGATTTCTTTGGTTGAGAGACCTAGCACTGACATATTTGCATAAATATTTTCTCTTCCTGTTAAGATAGGATTAAACCCTGCACCGAGAGCAATTAACGGAGCTACCCTACCCTTAACTTTTAGAGAACCAGTATCCGGCTTAATCAAACCACTAATGATGCGCAGCAGTGTACTTTTTCCGGCTCCATTTGAACCAACTAAACCTAGCGCTTCTCCTCGTCGTAGTTGAAAACTAACATCTTTAAGCGCCCAAAATTCTTTTGTTCTTAAAGTATCACTTTTTCTTCTTCCTCCTACCAATTCTGTGGCAATATCCTGAACACCATACAATAAAGAGCGTTTTAAATCTCTACAAAACTTTTTAGAAACGTTGTCAACTGAAATAACAATTTCAGTATCCTCAGGAGTCACAGCAACTTCTTTTTCTATCAAATTAGTCATGATTAAGAACTCACTCTCTCAACAACGAAAGGCATAGCAAGACGAAATACAATCCAAGTTAGTAGTAAACCAACAAAGGAAAGCCCACTTACCACCCAAAATCCTAAAGGGTTTGATACGACTCCTGTGGTTGCTAACTCTCGCGTTGTTACTAGTAAAGGAGTGACGGGATTAAGCTTGACTAAAAACCCAAAGGTTCCTTGGCTGGGAACTGGATAGACAACTGGAGTCAAGAATAGCCAAAACCCAGTCACTAAAGTTATGCCTCTAGAGACATCTTGATATAAAATTCCTAAAGGAGCTAATAAAACACCGAAAAATGTTCCTAAAATAACTAAGTGAATTAAGGCAACTGGCACTAAAATCACTGTCCAAGTAACAGGGATATGAAACCAGATGAACAATGCCACTATTAAAATAACCTTGATGGCAAAGTTAAAAAAGACTTCTCCTACCTTTGCCAAAATGAGTGCTTCGCGGGGAAAGTTGACTCTGGCTAGCATCGGTTTTGCCACTGTCACTGCTTGCACAGGACCATTTAACGCTTCTACAAATGTCTGCCATAGTGCTGTACTAAATATGACATAAGCTGGATAAGGGATATCTGTTGTGCCAATATTAATAACATTGGCATCATTAGCAAGGGTGAATCCAGTAGCCATGACAATTGGTGGTAGAAAAGCCCAGGCGACTCCTAAGAATGATTGACGATACTGGGCGCTGATATCGCGTACCATTAATCGCCAAGCAAGTTCGCGAGAAGCTAGCAAGTCTCGCCACATTTGTTGGAACAATTCACGAGGACGCCTCAGCTGACTTTCTGGTGTATAAACAACTTCAGCAGGCGGTTGAGATTTGAGAACCTTATTGTGCTTCAAAATTTCTTACCCTGCAAAATACTGTATTTTTTACGTTTGCGTAGGGTGAGCATTGCCCATCATTCACACTCTTAGATTTTGAGTATTTTGGCGTTGGAACTTTGCATATACTAGGAATAGTCACCTCTCGCGCAGATATAAAGGCGCTCAGAAAACTTTTGCGTCTTTGTATTTATGCGTGAGAAAAACAATGATCATGCATAGATGCAACGCCATAAATATCAACTCTCGGAAGTTGCTGTGATTGCATTCACCAATTGTGTCGATCGCGGATTTTGTACATTGTGCAAATGTCTCTTGGCATAGCGGGTTGTTAGATAGCGGTTTAGCGCCTTGTCCATGTGACGCAGTATTTTCCCTGCTAAGCGATCGCCAATTTTACCAAAGGGAACTTTACGAGTGAGGGGACTGACAATTGTCATGTCTCGCCGCCATCCTAAACGCTTGTACTTGTTTTGAAAGTACTCGTCTTCGGTGAGGTTCCACTTGTCGCGCAAGCGTTTCAAGCTAGCCAGTTCCCACGCATCGCTCCAACGCAGCATATAGTAGTGTATATCTGTCCACTCAAGTGGTGGTCCTGGCACATAAGTTACCAGAGATTGAGGTTCAAGATAAATTGAACCGCCAGCTTCAGCAACCAGCATACACAAATCGACGTGTTCTTTCGTGTTCAGTAGTGCTTCATCCAAAAAACCAATTTTCTCAAATATCTCTGTGCGTACCATCATGCAGTGGAATTCTGCTAGCCCGGTTTGCTGGCGTTGTAACTGGGGACGCACGTCTGCTACCTGGCGACCTTGTTTATAAATCTTCTCAATTATTCGCCGTCTTGTTGTCTCGCCTTTGGTTTCGACTCTCACCCCAGATTCTCCACCTGCACAATGCACTTCCGTATGTAGTGGAAAATATTGACAGATCAGGGGACTGACTACAGCAGTTTTTGTTTCCTCAGCACACTCGACCATTGCCTCTAGCCAGCCTGGAGTAACGACGACATCGTTATCGATGAAAACAACATATTTGCTCTTAACTTGTTGTAAACCGAGGTTTCTGGCTCTATTTGGGGAGAGGTAATGCTCAGTGCGAATCAGTTGAAATTTTTTCTCAGTAGCTTGAGCTACCAGATAATCTCTGATATGAGAGGGTGAACCACCATCTACGTAAATTAAATTAAAAGGATAGTTTGTATGTTCGTAGATACTTTCAAGAGATTCACGAGTGTAACTGAAACGCTCCCGTGGAACCACAACAATCGTAACTTGGGCTTCTGCAATTCCTGGTAAATTCATCTCCAAATCCTCTGCTAATCTGAAACGATTTTGTATACTTGAAAATTGCAGCAAATGAAAGCACCCATTTCTTTTATAGTAGCACTATGCACTACGACAAACTTATGTATTGTGAAGGTACTGATGCTTTTGGTAATTGCTTGCATAACTCATCGTGACTCATCACGGCTTGCTGATAAATTTCTACTAACTCATCGTTGAGTCTGTTTATATCGTAATGTTCTTCTACATAAACACGACCTGCTTTGCCCATTTGTTCCCAGACTTCTGGATGTTCAATAAAATAATGTAACTTTTGGGCTATTGCATCTACATCACGTTCTGGAACAAGAAAACCAGAGATACCATCTTCTACCAATTCAGGAATACCACCGTGTAGAGTTCCTATAACTGGCAAACCCATCGCCATCGCTTCTTTTAACGTGTTGACAGGAGCGTCTTGATTTCCATCTTCAGCGGTTACACTTGGGGCGATAAATAGATGAGCCTTATCCAGAATTTCAGTAATTTCTTTCTGGTTTTTCCAGCCTAGCAGCTTGACTTTATCAGCAACATTGAGTTCCGAAATCACCTGCTGTAACTGCTCTTTCAAATGTCCATCACCTATGATATTGTACTCAATATTCTGGTGAAGTCTTGCCACTTTTGCAACGGCACGAATGGCATATTCTATGCCTTTCTTTTCAACGAGACGCCCTGTTGTTACAATCCGAATCCCATCAGGATGGGGATAACGTGGCTTATAAGTAAACCGACTGCAATCTATTCCAGAACCGTGGACGACAATTTTTTTCTCGTCACAACCTAACTGAATGGCTCGCTTTCTAAAAAACTCACAATTGGCTAGAAAAAAGTCTCCTTTGACAAATAATTGATCATATACATCTTCTCCACAAGCTTTCACATACCAACTTATATCATAACCTCGAAACGAAGTTATCAATTTTCCTTTGATGACACCAACATCTCGTAAAATCATGCCATCGACGCCATACATCCCAAATTGACAGTGAATAATATCGTATGGTTGAGACTTTAATAAAGGCATGACTGAATAAAGCAACCTCATGGAAGCGGCTCGTTTTCCATACTTGAAAATGTTAAGAGATCGCAGCAAAACCAAAGGTGCTTTATGAAAATTGGTAGATATGAATGCTAACCCTTTGAGAAAGCGCAAGAAGTAATTTTTGGGAATTTCGGGTATGTAGTAGGTACGCTTAATAAGTTGATATTTTTCTACATCGGGATGAACCTTAGAAGTATCATCAGGCTTACAGCCATAAATGTGAACCTCATGTCCACGCACAAGCAAACCTGTTATCTGGTTCAGAATGAATGTCTCAGATAATACAGGAAATGGTCCTACTATAAAGGCGATTCTCATAAAAAATGTTACAGCATACTAGCTGTTTCAGTGCTTTTATTGATTTTCAGTAATTTTCTACTACTAAGCTAAAACTTATACCAAGATAGTCATTTTTTTTTCTATCGGCAACAGTACAGAGGCTATTTACAGTATCTTTAAATTAACAAGATTTATGTTAAGATTGTGTAAAAAACAAGAGAAGTCTGGATAAAAGCAAGTTTTGCATATCTTGAAAAACAAGGTAACCTCTGTTTGATATCGTTCATGACTTCCGTATTCGAGAAAATACTTATTGACATTCGATACATCTATCTATAGAGACAAGTTATTAAAATTTAGTATTGATTTTACCAAGTAACTTTCATCAGTACCATTCAAAATTAAAAATAGTTACTCTCGTAGAATTTACCGTCATGTCCCTAACTGAAAATGTTCTTTCGCAATTACCAGGCAATGTTTTGGGAGGGTTGCGTCAAGGCGATCGCCTGTTAGCATCACTCAGAGAAGGTATAGCGCCAGTACCAATGGTAGTCAAAGAAACTCAGCAACCTTTAGGTAATATAGATTGGGACGTTGTGATTTGCGGCGGGACATTAGGGATTTTACTTGGTTGCGCCTTGGCTGTGAAGGGAGTGCGAGTCGCGTTAATGGAACGGGGTATTCTGCGTGGGAGAGAGCAAGAATGGAATATTTCCCGCAAAGAATTACAAGTTTTTTTGGAATTAAATTTACTGAGTGATGCAGAATTAGAGCAGGCGATCGCCACAAAATACAACCCTGCGAGAGTGAGCTTTTTTGGTGGTACAGAAGTTTGGGTAAGGGATGTTCTCAATATCGGTGTCGATCCAATTTATTTGCTGGAAACTTTAAAGCAGCGATTTCTTGCATCTGGCGGAAAGTTGTTTGAAAACACTCCATTTACAGAAGCAGTTGTTCACCCTGATGGAGTGATGGTAAACAACCAATTTAAAACCAGATTGCTCATTGATGCAATGGGACATCTTTCTCCCATAACACAGCAAGCACGTCAGGGACAAAAACCAGATGCGCTTTGTTTAGTTGTGGGAACTTGTGCTCAAGGTTTTGGGGAAAACCATACAGGCGACTTATTGTTATCATTCACACCCGTGCAAAATCAGTGCCAGTACTTTTGGGAAGCTTTTCCAGCAAGGGATGGCAGAACCACTTATATGTTTACTTACATGGATACCCATCCGCAACGCTTAGGTTTAGAAGCTCTTTTCGAGGATTATCTGCGCCTGATGAGCGAATATCAAGGCGTGGAGTTAAACCAACTGACATTTAAACGAGCGCTGTTTGGGTTTTTTCCCTGCTACCGTCATCCGCTAAAGACACCTTGGAGTCGCATTTTACCTGTAGGAGATAGCAGTGGGAGCCAATCTCCCTTGAGTTTCGGTGGTTTTGGCGCGATGGTGCGTCACTTGCACCGTTTAACATTTGGTGTTTACGAGGCGCTGCAAACAGATCAGTTATCTACAAAAGCACTAGCACTACTGCAACCATACCAACCGAGTTTAGCTGTGACTTGGCTATTCCAAAGAGCAATGAGTGTTGATTTAAATCAAGAAATTGATCCAAATCAAATTAACCAACTGCTCTCTGCGGTGTTTCAACAAATGCAACAACTCGGTGAACCTGTACTCAAACCATTTTTGCAAGATGTGGTGCAGTTTCCAGCACTAACGCAAACGCTGATAAAAACTGGCTTAACACATCCAGGATTAGTTGCCAAAGTGATTCCACAAGTCGGTTTAGGAACTTTACTCGATTGGATGGTGCATTACGGAAATTTAGGGATTTACTCTATTTTATTTTGGCTGAGTCAAATATTAGAACCGTGGATGAAAAATTTGCCTAATGTACCCAAATACTATTGGAATCGCTTAGTTGACACTTGGAAGTATGGTTCTGGTGGTGATTATTCTGATTGATGATTTTACACTCATACGCGATGGGGGAATTTATAAGTACAGCATTTGATTAATTCGTAATCTTTTTAAACGCAGAGGAACACTGAGGTAAACGCAAAGGAACGCAGAGTCTTCGTTTAAGTTTTCGTTATGAACTTATGCAATCATGTACTAAGTTCCTAGTGAGCGCTTAAGCGCTGTTTATGAGGCTAGGACTAAAGTCCTTACTACGAACTTATAAAATCATGATAATTATCGATTCTCCTGAGCAGTACTTCCTAACATTATTACTGATTATTTCTATAGAGACTCCATTGCTGTTTGTACTTTCTCAACTTGTCTGGGTGCTTGCATTTCTTGAAAAAGTTTAATAGCCTTCTCAAAATTTTCTTTACTTTGGGCAACTTTCCCCATGGTTTGATGAGTTAATGCCAGTTGGAAGTACGCCTCAGCCAAATCCAATTTAGCGCCTATTTCACTTAAATCTCTAATTCCTTCTTCATGACACGCTACTGCTTCTTTCAATTTCCCCTGTTCTCGATACAACTGTGCTAAACCAATTAAAGCTTTCGTTTTCGCTTGAGTATAAGGACTTTTGTCAGCATAAAAAATATCTTTTTGGTAAATTTCAAATGATGTTTCTATTTCTCCTAAATTCTTATACGTTATTAATAAGTAAAATAATCTATACTCTGTCACCCATGAAGGTAGTCCTTCCTCCGGTAGTCTATTGTAGAGGTAATTAGCAATCTCACGTGCTTCTTGCTTTCGTTCCAAACAGGAATTTAAAAATGCTAAATAAAACAAAGCAGATGGAGCATATTTCTCATAGTCGAGTTCCTCACAAAGCTGAACAACTTGTCTGAGAGTATTTACTGCTTCTTCGAGTTCCCAACAACCAATTTGACAAATACCTGTAGTTAATAAGGAATTGATGACTATTAATTTATTTTTTTTAACAGTCTCATTTTCATCTTCTTGTCCCATTGTTCGCAAGCAGGCGATCGCTATTTCTCTTGATTGCTCACAATAACTAATAGCTTGGTGAATTTCACCTTTTAGCCAGCATATAGCACCTAATGTGTGATAAAGTTTGGCAAGGCGATACCCTGGATTAACTTTGTTTAATATCTCAGTTATTGCAGCAGTCATTGGTTTTAACAAACCTCGTTTGTAAAACGAGCGCCCAAGAGATTCATGAGTTCCCCATTTATTATTTCTTTGTCTGATGATGACATCTGCCGCTTGTTCAAAGTCTTCAATAACTACATAGTGATAGTAAGCTTCCAAGGCTCTCAATGCATCTGTTGTCCCTTGAACTGTATTTACACTATTTGTCCAAAAATCAGCAGCTTTGCGGTTCGCTGTCTCCCATTCTCCACTCAGTCGCAACCGGGCGCTCGCCTCCGTCAAAATGACTGGATGCAGCCAGTATTCTCCTTGACGGCATTCTACTAAAGACCGAGCGCGCAGGCTATTAACCACCCGCCGACGTTGCGACTCTGGCACATCCCAGAGTAAACACAAAAGCCCGTCAATAGGTACACGAGGCACATCTTGATAGCGGTAGCATCCCAAACGACAAAGGAGCCGATATGCTTCAGGATCAATTTCTTGCAGGCGGTTAAACTGACTGACAACTAAATTTTCTAACTCTTGTTCAATCAACAAATCATCCTGACTGACGTTCCAATAAGCATCTATCTCACATTCAAAGTCTGCGCGAATGACACCGCTGATGATTCGCATTGCTTTGGCATTGCCTCCATAAGCTCTGCATATTTCACTTAGCGCTGCAGAATCAGGATTAGGATTAATGTTGCGACTGGCAAAAAACTGTCTCCATGCCGACTCCTCCAAGCCCTTGAGCATATAAAAGTTCACATCAACATTAGCTTCACATAGGCGTTCGCGGCTGGTAATGAGTGTGACTGAATAGATTGTTGGATCTGCCAAAACTCTCAATAATTCTACATAATGGCGATGAGACTCAATAAATTGTCCATATCCATCTAAAGCAGTTTCGAGGTTGTCGATTAATATACCTATTCTTCTCGTTTCATCTCGAAGTTTCCGTTTCAGTCTCTGCAAATTGATCCCCAGAGTGCGCCCTGGTTGTTCATCAAAGTCTCGCCATAACCATTCCTCAACTACGCTCTCTACAGAAATGATGTTCTGGGGTTCTGTTGCCATCGACAGTTCTAAAAATTTGAAACCCTGATTTTCAAAATATTTGCGAGCTAGCCTTGTTTTGCCTACGCCACCCTCACCTTGGATGACAATAATCTTTGCAGCTTGGTTAACCATATTGTGGAGTTGGGCGATCGCTTCGTCACGTCCAACAAAATTAGGATCTGGTTCAGTGCTGGGAAGATAGCGATCAACAATGTCTTGCCAGCTTGTCAGCTCGACAGCTTGGCAAATATTGATAAAAGTATCTCTCTGAATTGGCTCCCTTCTCCAAAACCGCTTCAAGGTGGCTTGTGAGGTATGTGCAGCTTGCCACCATATATCAGCATATTTATTCCAGCCCTTTTTTCGTCTAGCCTTATCAACAAGTTCTAGCCCTTGTGTAGATGCCCTAACAGACCTAACAGAATCCGCCATTTTTCAAAAAATTAGCATCATATTTCTTCTTATGTTACATTTGCTCTGGTGTTCGATAACGACAAACGTAATAACCGAGCCAACTGAGCCAAAAAATTGAGCCGCATAGTGAGCTTTCAAGGCTAATTAATTCAGTCATTCTGAAAATGTGGACGTTTTTACTTCCCATTTAGGAGCCTTGTAACATGACCCCTATTTGTAATAATGAGTGCGATCGCGATAATTGTCCGTTCAGGAGCGATCCCTACAATCCCAACAGACAGGTGTGCGTCAAATGCGGACAAGACTACTTTTTTCGCCGGAATGGTTTTAGCAATTTCTTTGTAATAGCAGCGCTGGTTGTTTGCTTACTGCTGGCGATTAAAGTGGTGAGCAATCACCGTCAAACCATCGACTCTCAACAGCAGATGCAAACTCCTGTCCAAAGCAGAAAATAACAACTGCGTCTTGTGTGTCCCAAATCTTAACAACACATATCTACCCAATTAAAACCATGAAAACCACCACCGATGATCATAGTCGCCTTCTCAAGTTAGCTTCCAAGTGCCTCAAATATTTCTTAATTGTCATATTCGGCTTTGCGATCGCCTACACAATGTCACTCAGTTTTGGTATCTTGCACATCGCCGCCATGCTACTACCCTTAGTCGGAAGTTGGTTTTGGCGAGTCGGAATTCTCCTATTGTGTTTGCTAGCAGTAGCTGTCATTTCAGAGTCAGTGCGTTAAAGAGCGAGCATGAGGGAGGTGAGGATAATTGTTCCCACCTCCTTTATCCCCCTCTTTGCTTGGCATCCAAAAACTTGAGTTGCCGATATAAACAAGAAATTTGCGGTAAATTGACACCTGCAGCTTGTGCCATTCGTAACGGGTTCCCGAAAATTGCTTCTACTTCTAAAGGGCGGTGTTCGTCATAGTCTATTTTCATACTGGTGCGGTAAGGCTTCATCTTCACGGTGTAATCGAGCATTGTTTGAATGAAGCTATCAGGGATAATGCGCCCTGAATTCTTCGCCCCTGTCAGCACTTCATACATGAGCTGTTCCACTAACTTGTGGGTGTGAACCATTGCCATTAATTCCGCCGTTGTAGCGTTGAGAATGACAGAAAGCCCATTGTAGGGAATGTTCCATACCAGTTTTTTCCAACGCCCCAGCAGCAAGTCTTCAGTTAATTCAATAAGGATACCAGCACTTTCAAAATCCTCGCCAATTTGCCGCATCCGTTCTGTGATACCAGCTGCATAATAGTCAACGGCATATTCGCCTAAGGTAATTTGTCCATAGTCCAAGTGGCGGATATGTCCTGGTCCTACTTTATTTGAACACAGAAAGCACAACCCACCAATCACCTTATCACTACCGACAATTTGAGCGACTTCCGCCTCCACTCCCAATCCATTCTGCAACACCAGTACAACCCCATCATCCTTAACAATATGGGGTAACAACTTTGGCAGCACATAGTTTTGCGTTGTCTTCAGCGCAACGATTACGACATCACATCGAGGCATCTTTTCTACATCGCAGTAGGCATTGACTTGCCCTAAGGTGAAGTCGCCGTCAACAGACTCAACAACTAAACCGTGCTTGCTGACGTGTTCGTAGTCGCTACGTAGCAAAAAGTGGACGTTTAACCCAGCTTTTTGCAGTTTAGCACCGTAAAACCCGCCTAATGCACCTGTTCCTAAAATGGCGTATGTGCGAAGGGACATGGAGGAAATCTATTATATCTATTATATTTTCTGCGATTATCCTACATCGAAGGTGATAAGATTTTGATTCACGTTATTGATAAAGCCATTTTCATTTCTTAATTAACATTTTTTTAAACTTTTGCGAGTAAGATTCAAATTAAAATATTTAATGACTATTTGTCAGAAAAGCTTATCCTTTCTGGATTTAGCCCCGCTGACTCTGCTAATAACGATAAAAATACTTTACTTATCTAAACTTATGTTAACTTAGTCGTTATTATATTAAATATGTACACTAAGAGATGTTTCACTAATTTATAAATATGTTAAAGGTTCTACAAAATGTTGACATTATCCCCAAGAATTGATGCTTGACCTTAACAGCTTAGCTGAGTTCTCCCGCGCCAACTGTGTAAGTATTTGTGCATTTCTAGTGCCAGCCAACTTGCTTGCCACAATCTTGGCTATGACTTTTGCCGCACTCCGTCGCCCGTCACATTATGTATGGCAAGCATCCGCACTAGGTAGCATATTTGCGTTCACAATGATATTGCACGTCTATACTTGGTTTATGGCTGGCGTAGTGATGGCTCCTACCTATATCTTGCTGTGGCTAGCACTCACCTGTTTGTTGACCAATGTAGGGACAATTCTGTTTCAAAGACGCTTCACTCAAACCCCTCAGCATAGTAACGGATAGGCAAACAGACTTAGCACAAGAATTCATTAAGCGCTTCTGGAGTCATAGATTAAAGAAGCCTAATATAGGCTTTCCATCTTCAATCTTCTTTCTTCCTTCTTCACTGTTGCACCTTCTTTCTTGTCTGGGTACAAAACCCTAGTAAAGAAAAATGATAATCTCGCGCCAAGACGAGTCAGCGCTGCAGTCCTTGTTTCCCTCCGGAGCCACTTCCGTGCCGGGGTTCCCCCCGCCCTTGGAAAGTGGCGTCAGGCGACTGGTGAGTCCAGTCCTGTTCGCGCAGCCTGCCCGTAAGCGCAAAGCGTGCCGCAGGCATACGCGCAGCGTGTCCGTAAGGACTCAGGGCGAATGAGGGTTTCCCAACCTAGGGAACTGGCGTAAGAGCGAAGGCGCTGTCCGGAGGACATACCCGTGCCTCTTGCTCCCTTCGGGAGAGCTTCGCGCTCCAGAGGATCTGAGCGCCTTCGCGCGCACGCTGCGCGTAAGCGCGAAGGCGCTGTCCGCAGGACTTACGCTAACGCCCAAGCCGCGTGCCGCAGGCATAGGGCGTCGCGAAGACGCTAAGAAGACCTTTGCGCCTTTGCGCGATAAATTCAGATAACAGCTTTACTCAACATTACGAATCTGCATCTGTATCCATTCACGCTCAAGCATGGCGTACAGAACTGAATCTCGCCACTCACCCTGAACCCATTCATACTCTTGCAAATACCCCTCATGACGCATCCCACTTTTTACCAAAACTCGCATTGAGAGAACATTTTTCGGGTCACACGTTGCAAAAATCCGATGTAAATTAAGTTGCTGGAAACCAAAATTTAAGAGTTTTCCTACAGCTTCCGTTGCGTATCCTTGTTCCCAAAATTCCTTAGCTAAGCAGTATCCAATCGAACCTTCTTGCTTGTCTGGATTTGTCAAGGAAATACGACAGGCACCAATTAACTGTTTATCATCTTTTAAAGTCACTGCTAGACTAAAATGCTGACGGGGTTGTTGCCGTTGTAATTTAATTTCTCTTTGCAAAAAATTTTTGGTATCTTCTTCGCTATTAGGACCAAAAGGCAAATAGCGAACAACTTCTGGATCACAGGCGTAGCGATGCACTCCTTGCCAATCTGATTTTACAAAGTCTCTCAGGAGAAGACGTTGCGTTTCTAGCTGTAGGTTGATGCTCATTACAAAGTTAAGAGTTACGAGTTATGAGTTAGGAATACAACACATAACTTATACCTCATAACTATACATATCATGTCGAATTTATTCCCCAAACCCCCATCCGCTTGCACGCCTTGAGGTAAGGGGTGGGATACTTAGTTGGCAAACTCCGTACGGAACTGATTCACCACTCTATCTAGTGCCACTGAATGGGCTGCCTTAAAAAGAATCCTATCACCCTCTTGCACAAAAGCCTTTAAAGAGGCAACTAAGTCTGCATGAGTTGCAAAGCACTCAGATGGTATACCTTGGGCACTCTTGGCTATGGCTTCCGCATCCTGTCCATCCACCAAAACCAATAAAGCATCCAAATTCAATCTTCGCACTGTTTCCCCCACTTGCTGATGCAAGGAGTGCGATCGCTCTCCTAATTCCTTCATGGCACCCAACACAGCAATGCGTCGTTTTCCTGGCGTGTCTGCCAATAAGTGTAACGCTGCTTGCATAGCTTCTGGTGCAGCATTATAAGTCTCATCTAAGATTACCACATCATTAGGCAAAGTAAAACGCTGCGATCGCCCTCCCGGCATATCCACCATCACACCCGATTTCAGGCATGACCAATCAATGCCCAAAACCTGCGCCACTGCCAAAGCTGCCAAGAAGTTCGTTGCATTGTGTCGTCCCGGCAAGGGTAAAGGCAATTGCATTCCTGCCACTTCCAACGTCTCGCTATCAATCAACTTTCCTTGGATATCGCCGCCAGATAAACCAAACGTCAAAACTTTCCCTTGCCAGACTTTCGCCGCCGTTTCAATTAACAAGGGGTTGTCATGATTAAGAATTGCTACACTACCAGCAGGCATTTGAGCCAATAACTCACATTTTGCGGAGGCAATAGCTTCTTCTGAACCGAGTAATTCAATATGCGCCGTTCCGACATTGGTAATCACACCAATCGTTGGATGGGCTATTTGCGTGAGTTCCGCAATTTGCCCCTTTCCCCGCATCGCCATTTCAATGACAGCGAAATCATGTTCTGCTGTAAGTTCTAGGAGAGTTTTCGGCACTCCAATTTCGTTATTGTAATTCCCATAAGTCTTGAGGACTCGTCCCTGTGTCGCCAAAACAGCGGCAATGAGTTCCTTGGTTGTGGTTTTGCCTACAGAACCCGTAACCCCAATCACTGGAATAGAAAACTGTTCACGCCACCACCTGCCAATTTTTTGATATGCCTCTAGCGTGTCTTTTACCTGCAACACAGGAAATTCAGAATTGTCGTATTCAAAATCAGCGATCGCCGCGATTGCACCTTTTTCTATCGCCATTGGGACAAAATTGTGTCCATCAAACTTTTCACCGCGTAAAGCCACAAACACTTCACCAGGCTTGAGGATACGGGAATCTGTCTGTATACCGCAGATCAAATGTGCTTCATCAGCTTCAGATAAGTTTGCTGCTGTTGCAGATAAAACTTCAACCAATTGGCTTAGAGTGGCAGAACAAGGCATAACACTAGGGTTTTTGGATTCCAAAATTTGTTGCTTAGATTCAAGGAGATACCTCGTCTGCAAGTGCGACAAGGACAAAATTCCTTAAATGCTAATTTTTTTTGCTGAGAATATAAAGTTAATGAATCTACTATACTCAGATATACTTGTCAAATCAGAATAAAAACAGCCTCAAAATTTATAAAATTTTCTCATAACAACGAAGCAGGGGAGGATTTTTTTACTGCCCCTGCTTTCGTTTGATTGTCAAGATAGCCGATCATCCTAAAATTGCCGCTACCCCAGATGAAATATAGGATTTCTCTACACTTTACATTCCACACCCCATTTTTCTAGGAAGGGCTTTTGATAATTGGCAAGCGCTATCCCCGATTTTTGATCCACATCACTTGCACAATTTGTGTGGCAATGTCAGCAGAAATTCCCAAATCTTGATACAAATTTAAAAAGTCTTGCTCCTGTTGAGTCAACAGACCATCGGCTAAAACCAAATCCGTGGCTACCGCAAAAGCTGCTTCCCGCAAGTCGTAGGGTAAGGATTCTTTAGCTGAATTAGACAAAGCATTTATACCATACCGCCTCAAAGTATCCAGGAGTATGTCAAACATCCTGTCGATCTCATCGTTGGAATAACTTCTGAAAAGCTTTATACGAGACAGCACAGAGGAAATACCACGTGCCTGCTGATCAGAAAGATTTCCGTCTGAGGCTGTTGCAGCCAAAGTAATTGCAGCAAAAGGTTCCGCTGGATTGAGTGCTTCTTGGACTTGGCTTTGTGCCCCGAACATCTTGTCGAATAGACCCATCGTAGTTGACTCTTCGCTTGCCTCTGTGTAGCGGTACACCCACTCGTGCCTAGGTCACTTTCAGGTCATTGTGCAACGCTGTGAGACTTTTACGCTTCAGTGTTCCCAAGATTTTTGGCAAGCGAACACCTGGACTCAATGGTTCTTGACAACAAGTAAATTTTTGGTTTGAGGTGAGCAGAATTACCTTAGGGAAAGCCCCTGTAGATAAAGCGTCTACGGAAACGCTTGGCTTAGTGAAGACGCTTCGCGTCTATGCCAATACCTGCTTTTTCAAAACTTTCGATAACTGCCAAACCTAAACTAGAAAAGGCAACCAGTAGGAATACCGAAGCCAAGAAGGCGTTTACAAGCATCCGGAGGGCATCGTCAAAGAAAATGTAACTTGTCATTGTTTTATCTACTCAACTCAATGGTGCTAGTACTCATTTATTTCTTCACACCGTGATTGGCATTTTCCGTTGATAGAATACCAGCAATTGCATCTTAACAAAACTTTAGCTCTTTCATGACAAAACTTAGATTTTTTCTTTTTGAAGTTCAGATAAATTTTTCGCCACTTTTGTTAAATACAATACTCAATCAAATATTAATCAATAAAAATTCTCAATAGTTAGGGCGAGCCATCGATGAAATTGGTAAACTCAGCTAGATAATGACTGAGAATTACAGACTATGGAACTGTCTCTAGTAGAAATATTTACAAATCGGCTTGTGTTGCTGCCTATATCACAGAAATACAAAGAAGAGATTTTTAGAGAATTCACAAAAGAGATTACGACTTATATGTATCCTCGTCCACCTCAAGATATCGTCGAAACAGAAGAATTTATTAACGATTCTCTAGGCGAAATTCAAACAGGAAATCATCTTGTACTAGTTATCTTAAAAAAAGACTCCCAAGAATTTTTGGGATGTACTGGAATCCACGATATCCACAGTAAATATCCAGAACTTGGTATTTGGCTAAAAAAATCTGCACAAGGTAAGGGCTATGGATTAGAGGCTATTACAGCACTGAAAAGATGGGCTGATGAGAACTTAGATTACGAATATCTTATATATGACGTTGATAAAGCAAATTCCCCCAGCCGAAGAATCCCAGAAAAGCTTGGTGGGCAAATTATTCGAGAGTATGATAAGACAAATTTAAGTGGAAGAGTTTTGTATATACTAGAGTATAAAATTTTTAGACAATAAAATTTGCTTCAAGCTTCTTACAAATACGTTATTGATTTTTTTAAATAAAAGATTCTGGAAAGAAACTGTAGACTCCTTGGAGAATTAAAAATTAAAAATGGAACGCAACTCCGTATGAGCATAGAATTTGAAAAAAGGGGCGATTGCCTCTGGCGGGCACTCCGTGCCATCGCGCTCCATGTGCTCGCCCCTTTTGTCATTTTAATTAACAGAAAATATTCTCAATAGTATTTGAACACAATAAAGCATCAAAAGCTACTTTGTGAAAATAAAAAAATAGGTGGAAAAAGATGCGGTTAGCATCACACCATTCCACCTGTCATTTTTGGGAGACAACTGGTTTCAGTTGTATTGAAACTTAACGCTTTTCGGTTCCCTGATTGGGTCCGCCTTCAGTAAACACGTCGCTGTTTCCAGATTCTGGTATTGAAGATGGCTTAGCATTGGTTTCGTTATTACCATAGCCAGTATGGCGTTTCTCTTCATCAACAGGGGTTTGATAGTCACCGGAAGCAACAGCGTTTTGTTCGTCGGATTCTCGGTTTTCTGTTTCCTGATCTTTTGGATAAGTCATAAGTAAGCTCTGCATTTAACACTCCCATGATTGTAGGAAGTGTAGGAATGCAATTTCTTCTCTCCAGGATATAGTTTTGCTTAATGACTCCATCTGTCTTCCGGATGAATTATCACTTAGTTATGTTGAACAAGAATACAAAATTTTGGCGAGTAACCGTATTTGCTTCGGTATTAGAGGTGACTAATGAGTATTTATTCTCTGTCCTGAAGCACGAATTAATTCAGCGACAAGAGCAGCGATCGCAGAGACTAAAATCAAGATAACGCTTAGAGCATTAATATCTGGTTTGACTCCTGTCCTAATGCGGCTAAAAATTTCCATTGGCAAGGTGTTGGAACCACTACCAGCAGTGAAACTGGCGATGAGAAAGTCATCTAAGCTGAGGACAAAAGCTAGCAAACAACCAGCGACAATACCAGGCATTAACTGAGGTAATAAGACTTTGATGAAGGCTTGCACTGGTGTTGCTCCTAAATCTAGTGCTGCTTCTTCTAAATGGGGATCTAAGTTGGTGAGTCGAGAAGACACAACAAGAGCAACGTAGGCAAGACAGAATACCACATGAGCTGCAACAATTGTCCAGATGCTGAGGGGAACGGCAAACGCCGCTAGAAAAACTAGGGTAGCAACGGCGATCGCAATATCGGGAATAATCAATGGTAAGTAAGAAATACCGCGATACAAGCTCTTACCTAAAAACTGATAACGTGCCAACCCCACCGCCATCAAAGTTCCCAACGCTGCTGAAATCCCCACTGCACACAAGGCTACTATCAAACTATTTTGTAGCGCTGATAAAATCCGCTCATCACTGAATAATTTGCGATACCATTCCAGGGTAAATCCTTGCCAAGTTGCACTGTAGGGCGAGGAGTTGAAACTATAAAAGGCAAGAACCAGTATCGGCAGATACATGAAAACAAACATGAGTAGTGAGAAAACCGCCTGCCATGTAAAGGCAGGCGGTTTCTTCCGGAATGGACTTATATTCACGTTTTGTTATTTTCACTTATTCTTTTTTTATTCGCATAATTATACCATATTCTAATTTTATAGTCAATAACTCCGTCTCTCGTTTCTCGGCTGCTGATTTGACCATAACCTCTCCCCCTACACCCTACTGACAGCTTCTGCTTCAGCACAGGCGGCTTGCTTCCGCTCTAACATTTGTTTTTGTGATAAACAAGCCTCAAGATATTCACAATTCTCACAGCAAAGCTCTTTTCCTGGATGAAGACAACCACAGGGAAGATGTAACAGACACTCCGAAGAATTTTTGGATATACAGTTATCAACTGTTAACTGCAAACAAAGCATTAAATCTTGAAGGAACATAGCGGTGCAGCCTAATAACAAAAAGGACTGTGTTGTATACTTTTCAGCAGATTCAAAATATATTTTAGGTTCTATTTATATTAATGAGATTTCGTCAAATCAATACCTCTTCCTCAAAGCGTATTTTCAGCTTACTGAAGGAAGACTTATGTAAAATAATTATAAAAAATGTAGAGAATTATGATTTTATAGAAAACTTTTTATATAAAAAATATTGAAGAAACTTCTGGCAAAAGTACCTAGCCCTTAAAAATTGCGTCTACACACGCAACGCTATTCGTCATCGCTAACAAATAGAAAGCCCTTGCTCTACTGAGTTTAGTACTATAGCTTCAGATTTAGAGTCAGAGGGTACAAAACTTTTGTAAGAGATCCATGAATCAAAAAGTCTTTCTGACGAAAGAGCAAATCCAGATTTTCATTGTCTAGAGTGATTGAAGGAAAGCCGAAATTGTCAAAGCAAAAATCTTGGATAGAACCATGACTAATCAGCTAGAAAAAAATCAAATTAGGCAGCCAGTCAGTGTGGATTGGCACGCAAAAGAAGAGCCTACAGTTAAAGAAAGAAACTTAACTGTGAATCCGGGAGACGCAATTGCTGAGAAGCCTCAAACAGTTGAAGAAAAGGCAAAGCAGGTTGCTGTAGACCAACCTGATATTACAGGCGACTGGATTAAAGTACCCACTTACTTTGTTGTGGAATACCCAAATGGTGAAAAGAGAGCTCTTCACCATGTGAAGGATGCAGAAGAAATTTCTGATGTCATTCGACAAGCACGAGTCGATGAAAATGGGAATAGGATTTGGTGGTAGTAACGAATGGCGTTAGCTAGCCAGAAAGAAATGAGGCTCACTCGCTCTTGATGTTTCATCTGTCTTATTGCTGAAGTGAGCCTCATCACATATTTATCAATAGCTGTTAATTAAAAATGAATTGTTATGGTAAACGTAATCACAAAAGCTTTTAACTCTTGGAGTACGCAAGAAATTAAAAACGAACTTTTGAATATGGTTAAAGGTCGAGATACAGAACCTTTAAGCGCTAAAGTTAATTTTTATAAAAACGAATTGCTTCCCTATTTTGAAGAGTTAAGCCAACGCAACCCTTTTCCCATCGTTCAAGAGCAACTGCCGATTATTCTTGGTGTTTGGGTACCAATCTGGTCTACTATACCTTTTCATGACAATTTGCCAGGGCGGATACGTGAGCAGTCTTACCAAATTTTTCATGACGATGGTTACTACGCTAATATTGCTCGTTATGCACCAGGGCATGAATCTTCTTTCTGGAAAAAGGTTTCGTTGAGGTTGCCTGCTTACGACTTTATGGTGATGCAAAAATATGAAGTCCGTAATAATCAATGGTGGATTCAAAATGTTGGCATATTCCAAGCTTTCAGGAACAGAGAAATTCCATTGAGCGTTGACGAGGCAGACAATTGGTTTACTGATGTCGTCAATACGAAAGTTAAGCCAGCCTTGCAAAAAGGAGACTTACCGGAGGCACTCAAATTAGAAAACTTGGACAAAAATACTGTTAAGAAATATGAAAAAACCTACTTAGCTAATTTTCATTTAGAACATTTATATGTAGATTGTGACTTGCGCTTGGTTAAAACTCAACGAGAAGCTTCACAGCGACCAAGTTACACAATTGCTGTTCCTATACGCTAATCAGCCCATGCATCAGAAATCGCCACAACGGCAAATTCTGAATACTAATAGCTATAACTACTTGCTGTTTTTGCCTAAAAGCAATGAAGCACAAGAGTTTCGTTTACCGATGATTTTGTTTTTACATGGTGCTGGTGAGCGAGGTTCTAACCTAGAGGATCTTAAAAGGATCGGTGTCGCTAAGATAGTGGAGGAGCAGCCCGATTTCCCGTTCATTGTTGTGTCTCCGCAGTGTCCGCGAGGTGAACGGTGGTCAGTTAACCTCTTGAGCGCCCTTTTGGATGACGTTATGGCTCAGTACCACGTCGATCTGGATCGGGTTTACCTAACTGGCTTAAGCATGGGTGGATATGGCACATGGCACTTGGCAGCAGCTCAGCCGGATAGGTTTGCAGCAATAGCACCAATTTGCGGTGGTGGGAACCCTGATGAAGCTTATCGTTTAAAAAATCTGCCTGTATGGGTATTTCATGGAGCACGCGATCGCATTGTGCCACTCAGCGAGTCTGAAGAAATGGTCCAAGCACTGAAAAAGTGCGGCGCAAATAATGTGAACTTTACAGTGTATCCCCAGGCTGATCACGACTCATGGACCCAGACTTATAACAATCCAATGTTGTACGACTGGTTTTTGCAGCATCAAGGTTCAATTGCAACTTAATATTGTTTAGCGCTTAGGTGATTTTTTTGTGTTGTAACTATCTATTCAAATAAAACTATGAGTGCAAACTAAGCTGTATTAGCTCAGTTTGCACTCATACTAGTATCTAACTGTGTTAACTAGTCTGATGAGGTTAAGTAATATAGTTTATATATTAGAAAATATAAAGAAATTTGCTTCTATCTAAAGTCGTAAATATTATCTCTCAAAAGAGACTCATTTTCTGCTATAACGCAGCATTTTAAATAGAATTAAGGTTTAGAGAAAATCTGCTACCTCTCAGTCACTAGGAGGATGGAGCTAAAGTCATAAGTTTTTAGCCTTGAAGGCAGAGAGGACTTTAAAAAGAACGCAGAACACACAATATCGCTAACCTAACATTGGCGCTTATTTAGCAAGAAAAGAATTCTTTTTTTCTCCATACCATCAGGTATGGGAGTTTTGACCAATGAAAAACAAGCCTACCACAAAGGAGGAATTCAGAATAAAAAATAAACTTATTTTTTTCTTTATTCTTCTGCCTTTGTTCTGCGTTTTCCTCATCTAACTCATCGTATAGGGAAATTCAAACTCCTACACTCTTAGAGCAAACAAATTGTTTATCAGGAGGTTAACAAATGACAGTGACAAACAGTAAGCGCATTCGTTACGCCGTCATAGGACTGGGTTGGATTGCCCAAGAAGACGTGCTGCCTGCTTTTGCCCACACCGAAAATTCGCAACTGGTTGCCTTATTTTCTGAAGATCCAATCAAGCGTCAGGAACTCGGCAAACAGTATGGAGTGAAAACTTACACCTACGAAGAGTATGATAACTGCCTCAAAAGTGGCGAAATAGATGCAGTTTACATTGCGCTGCCTAACCATCTTCACTGCGATTATACTGTGCGGGCGGCAAAGGCTGGCGTTCATGTGCTTTGCGAAAAGCCAATGGCAGTCACAGAGCAAGAATGCGAACAGATGATTCGCGCTTGCCTTGAAAACAATGTCAAGCTGATGATCGCCTACCGTTTGCACTTTGACAAAGCAAATATGCAGGCGGTAGAGATTGTTAATTCAGGCAAAATTGGCGACGCCCGTATCTTTAACTCTGTATTTTCTCAAAAGGTTGTTGAAGGCAACGTGCGGTTAGAACCAATCTCTAATGGTGGCGGTACTGTTTACGACATGGGGATATACTGCATCAATGCTGCCCGTTATCTCTTTCAAGATGAACCCACTGAAGTCGTTGCCTTCAGCGCTAGTAAAGCAGAGAAGCGCTTTGACGAAGCCGACGAAATGACCAGCGCTATTCTACGTTTTCCTGGAGAGAGACTGGCAACTTTCACTTCTAGCTTTGGCGTTGCGCCAGTTTCCACTTTGGTGGTTGCAGGCACAAAAGGCGACTTGCAGATGGACTCTGCATACTCTTATCAAGGCGAACTGAAGCAACAAATTACCATCAACAATGAAACGCAGGAACAATCTTTTCCTGCTGGAAGCCAGTTTGCCGCAGAAATTATCTACTTCTCAGACTGTGTGCTCACTGGTAAAGACCCGGAACCCTCTGGTGAGGAAGGGTTAGCTGATATTCGGATCATTCGTGCTATCAATCAATCAGCACAAACAGGTCAGCCCGTCCAACTGGGTGAGTTCAAGCGACAGCACAGACCAACGGCTGACCAGATCATTCAACGTCCAGAGAGTCAACAGCCAGAATTAATTCACGCAGCAGACCCTTCAGGTAAATCGTAAATCATTCAAAATTCCAACAAACGGTTAAGAGTGGGGCGTCTTTTGCTCCGCTCTTATTTCAATCCCTGATAGGGATTTATATAATTTACTTTTTGTCGCAATATTATATCGAACCACATTCAAAGCACCCGGACGTGTATTCAACCAAATGAAAACCGCCATAACTCATTTCAGAAAAATTTGGTAGAAAATATGGACATTAGAAGCCCAGCTTTTTTTATTGGTAGCACCATCCCGTTTAAATACACTTGCGATGGTGACAATATCTCTCCTCCTCTAGTGTGGGAAGCACCTCCTCAAGGAACAAAAAGCTTTGCCCTGATTGTGGATGACCCCGATGCACCCGACGGAACCTTTACCCATTGGGTTGTCTACAATTTACCTGCTGATACCCGCGAATTACCAGAAGGGGTTACAAAAGAGCCCACACTTCCAGATGGTGGTATACAGGGAAAAAACAGTTTTGATGAGTTAGGTTTCGGGGGACCGTGTCCACCCAAAAACGGTGCTCATCGCTACTTTTTCAAAATCTTTGCGCTAGACCAACCGCTTGATTTACCACCAGGAGCAAGCAAAGAACAGGTGATAGAGGCGATAGAGGGTCATGTGCTGGATAAAGCAGAACTGATGGGACGCTACGCAAGAGAAACTGGTTAATTGGCGGAGCGAGGGCGCTTTTCTCCCGCTGAGTCCTCCGGGCACGCACTCGCATTCGCGATGGGCAAAGCCCTGCATAAAGGCGATGGCACGGAGCGCCCGCTGAGTCCTCCGGACACGCACTCGCGTATGCGATGCTCCCGTTCGGCGCAGCCGTGCCGTAGGCATAGGGAGCCGCGCAAGGCGCGATGGCGCAAAGCGCCCGCTTTACAGCGATCGCATTGAAAATCGGAATTTGGTCGATGCACTTTGTTGCGATGCTTACCTTGAGTTTGCCGATTAGGTTAGCTGTCATCTCGAAACATGAGGTTACAGCTTTTTTTATCAATAAACAAGACGCTTTTTTCAAAAAGCTTACTAAATATATAGCTACATCTAGGTTTCGTCTTTTCCTACTTTTTCAATTTGTAAAAATATAAAAACTGGCTACGAATCCCACTTTTTCCACTTACTATAATTTGTAACATTTTTGATAGCGGGACTTAAACAAAAATTAAGCCCAAATAAAGCCCAAACTGGCTTTATAAGCGGTAAATACGTCACGATTATGGGTTAACCAATCAAAGAATCGGTAAGACATAGCGGTTCTGAAAGCTTCTAAAGCTTCAATAAAGGTGTTCAAAGGTTTCGAGGCCCACCTTCGTCTTAAACCCCCAGTCATCTGATGCCAAAGAATAAAAGTATAGGCGCAAAAAACCAGGATAAAATGCCGAAGTAGGCTTTTTTTATCTCGAACTTGATATTCTTTTAGCCCCAACCACCCCCAGGGTAAGCGCAAGAAAAAATGAGCCAAAAGATGCTAGACCCGACATTCCGCTCTGAGGTGATCGCAAATATGAATTTTCAGTAGATCGAAAAGTTACGAGATAATGAGGGTTTCAGCCAATATC
>JAESFT010000316.1_pt1 | contig 36770 bp, 38 predicted proteins | sample 9269451 | NCBI WGS metagenome assembly JAESFT01 (sample SAMN14502557, study PRJNA617106) | algae metagenome | isolation source: Scytonema hyalinum WJT4-NPBG1 and co-occurring heterotrophs from well... | place: USA: Mojave Desert, Joshua Tree National Park, California | collected 2006-05-25
CGGCGGAACGAACCATGCGGCTGATCCAGTGGGAGCGGGCACCAATGGCACGCGCCGCGCACCCGCAGGAGGATCACCTCATCCCCTTGATGGCAGCCGTCGGCGCGGCTGAGGATGAGCAGGTCGCGCTTGTCTATCACCAAAAGGATTTTGGCGGCGGAATCACCGCTTCCAGCTTCCGATTCGGCGCCCTGCCGAACCAGACCACAACTGGATGACAGGAGAGGATAGGATGTCCAAGCTCGACAAATGGCGGCCTCACGCGCTCGCCGCCTTGCGCATCATGACGGCGCTGCTGATGCTGCAGCACGCGACCATGAAGTTCTTCGCTTTCCCAGGACCGATGCCGATGCCCGGCCCACTGCCCGGCATCATCGTTGCGGCCGGTGTCATTGAGCTCGTGACGGGCGTGCTGATCGTCCTTGGCCTGTTCACCCGGCCGGCGGCGCTCCTCGCGTCCGGTACCATGGCAGCCGCCTACTTCCTCGGGCACGCCACCCAAGGCTTCTTCCCGGTCCTCAACCAGGGTGAAGCTGCCATCATGTTCTGCTTCGCGTTCTTCTACCTGATCTTTGCTGGTCCGGGCGCCTGGAGCCTTGACGCGCTCAGGAGCCGTCGCAAGCACGAAGACTAACGTCACTGTGCGTTTTTCGAGCCGCTGCCGACCTATGTTCGGTGGCGGCTCTACCTGTTGAGCGTCTGCTTTCCACCCTTTGCGGACATCACCCGAGGGTGCGGTAGGTCGGTACTGGGGACCTAACTATGATTGCTTGCACCTCACCAAGCGGGGTTGCAGGATGTCCCTTGAAGTGAGCTAGGGAGGGCTCATGTCCGCCCGACGTCTCGAAGCCTCGGCGTTTCTGTATGCCGTCCGGCCGATTGCGACGGACTTGGCCTCAACGCTTCTGTTCTACACAGTGCTGGCGCTGACGGGCGACCCTCGCGCGGCGGCGCTGTTTGGTATCGCACTTGGTGTATCGCAACTTGGATATGCGAAGTTGCGCCGTCTTCCGATCGCGCCACTCCAGTGGGCCAGCGTGGGTCTGATCGTTACGCTGGGCGCGCTTACGATCCTGACCAATGATCCACGCTTCGTGCTAGTGAAGGTCACGATCTTCTACGCTGCATTCGGCGGCAGCATGCTTAAGCCTGGCTGGATGGAGCGGTATATTCCCGATATTGCTACGGGGCACCTGCCGGAGAGGCTGGTCGCCGGCTTCGAGCGCGCCTGGGCTGGGCTGATGCTATTCACCGGCGTTCTGAACCTGGCGCTTGCCTTTGCGGTCGATGCACGCACGACCGCCAACATCATGATGCATTGGGCGATCGGGTCAAAGGTTGCCCTGTTCTCGGTTCAATACCTGCTATTCCGCTCCATCGCCCGCCCGCGGATCAAGGCAGCGCTGAATCAGTCTCCAGAATAGGTGGGCCATACCAAACTTCGGGTCTGCTCATAGACGCGGACCACGCTCCTGCAGGGCTCGACGTCGCAGAAGAGCAACGATCGCAGTTTGAGCCTCAACGAAGCGTTCCTAACCTTCGGTCGGTGTCCGCTTTCCACCCGTAGCAGGCATTCGCGGCAGCGGCGGTCCTGAAGTCCGCTTCCGACCCACAGCACACATCTTCTAAGGCGCCTTCGAACTTGCAGAAATCCTGCTTATTCCAGAAGCGCCCGCAAAGCGCCTTAGGATCCACATGCCCAGGTTGGACCGTGAGAGATTGCGAAACTCATTCGGCCCCGGGTGACCTTCATGCTGACGTCCCGCTGGATTACTTCGTCCTCTCGCGCGCTTTCCAGACCAGCCTGCACCTCTACGATCAGGCGCTCGCTAGAAAACCGACCTCCCCGGGAGAGGTCGCGCCAATCTTTTGCCTCTGGCTGTAGGTGCAGAACGGCGCCACCGTCATTCACGACTGCATCGTCCAGATTGGACACCATGAGGACGTCCGACCCCTCAACAAGTGAGCAGCTCGCACCCGATCCAAGACCGCTCAAAATCTGCGCCTCGCTGAGTGGGAGCAAGTTTCCCAAAGGCGCTCGCGGAGGCGGCGCTGGGGCTGGCATGGGGAGTGCTGGCTTTTCCGCGCCATTGACAACCTGACGAGGGGCGGCTGCCGAGGGGGCAGTCGCCTGGGACCTTCTTGAGGAATTTGGGTCTTCCGGCGCGCAGGCAACAACAACTGCCACTGCTATTCCAAAAGTGCCACGCATGCCTCGGCATACGATTTGGGCTGTCAGACGGTTCAAACTTTCGAGGCTGCGTTCCACCCATTGCGGAGATTCGAATATCGAGGGGCGAGCACTTGCTGATCGGGGTCTCCAGCCGTTCCGATACCAGACGTGCTAAAAGCGCCGTTCTATGAATGGCGCTCCTGCAACTTGTCTCCATAATCAGGCGTAGGCGACTGAGACCCGCCGACGGCGTGCAGCCGCGCCTATCAACCCGAAGCCGCCTATCATCATGGCCCAAGTGGCGGGCTCGGGAACCGCTAGGGCGGCTCCCTGATCGATTGCCGAACTCAAGTTCTGCTCGAACTGCAGACGAACCTCTTCTGTCAGATCATCGCCGAGCCGCGTCGTGAACGTGCTCGAGGAGTCTGCAAATCCGAGCGCTGATTGACATCAGAGACACGCGAACACGCGTGCCAGTCTCGGAATGAGACCAACGGATGGTGTGGAGCTTGCAACCACTAAAACAACGACATAACAGGAACTTGGGGGGGGCGCTGAGGAAGGGGTTCTAATGCGTCCTGTTGGGGTTGCCGCTTTTGCGGCTTTTATGCTTGCGAGTACGTCGGCTTCGGCGGCCGTGCTCATCGATACGGGTGTCGGTTCATTCCTGCCAAATGGACCCCTGGGAGCAATCATCGGCCAACAGCAGGTTGGCTTCGTGGTTGGCCCGCAGTTGCGAACACACGCGCAGTTCACCTTGCCGCAGCTGACCGGTATCTCGCACTACAAGATCAACGGCCTGCAGTTCTACGGTACGGTACAAACGGCCGGAACGATGAACTTCTCCCTTGCTGTGAACGACGCGAGCGGCAATCAGCCGGGGATCTTCATCGCCAATCAGCTTCGCTTCGTCGAAGCTCAGGGGCCCGCCTGGATTGGAGTTGGTGGTGAGATAGCTAACCTGCTGCCAGGCACTTATTGGATTGGCTTTGGCTCTGACGGTGGCACGCTTGTCGCCCGCCACTTCGGCAACGCTCCCAATTCGCTTGGGCAGGAGAGCTACTACTTACCGGCGCCGTTTCCGCTCAACTCATACGTGGACAACGACAATGCCAATCTGAGCTGGCGCATCCTCGGCGAAGCGGTGCCTGTTCAAGCGGCCGTGCCGGAGCCTGCGAGCTGGGCCCTAATGATCCTAGGCTTCGCCGCTGCCGGTGCCGCGATACGGAACTCTCGCTTGCGCCGCTCTCAAACGACCGCCTGAACAAGAGGGGTGAAATCATGCACAAGATCGTCCTGTTCGCTGCTCTTGCAGCATCTGCTACGGCCACGCCCAGCGTCGCTGCTGGCCTGCCGACCGGCAACTATTTCACAGATGTCCGCTTTGGTTCGGCATCCAGCGACTTCCTCGATGGCGTCGCTCTGAACGCCAATGATCCTGTTGGCCCCGTGTTCAACGTCACTGCCGGACAGTCACTGTTATTTGGCGCAAGTGTCTTTGGCTCTGTGCAGGATACGCTTACCAGCGCCTTTTCGGGCGTTCCCGGGCTCGCACTCGATGGTCTTCCGGGCACCACCAGCGTATGCCTTTACTTCCAAGCGCCTGGCGGCGTGAACTGCACGCAGCGCGTGCGCTTCGATCAGGTCGGCTCTTTTGCCGGCACGATTGCTGTCGAGTTGCTGGCGTCTGCACCAGACTACCGGCCTGTGACCACGGGAGCGTTCGCGGGCGATGGTGCCAGCTTCGCTTTCCGGATCAACGTTGTTGCAGCAGCCGTGCCAGAGCCCGCCACGTGGGCAATGATGCTAGGCGGTTTCGGTCTCCTTGGAGGAGCTGCGCGCCGGACTCGTCGCACGACTGTGATCTACGCGTAATCTGGTCCGCAAAAGCTGGAGAGCGCCGCCAACTGTCTGCTGGCCGGCGCTTCCCTTACGTCCGGTTTCCACCCATAGAGGACCCACGAGCGCGGCCAATTTAGACCTGGCTGGCGGCCCGTTGCTGGCCGCGAATGAGACACTTAGTCCTCAGCCTTCAATCTGCATGCCACCACGCGGTGGATCACAAGCCCGGGAGGTGTATGTCACCATTCGCGCGAACCCGTTCTGCCTGTCATATTTCGTCAGTGTGCCGTCTCGCTCGAAAGCTCGGTAAATGCTGAGTGACTCTTTCCAATCTCTACAGGCTCGGGCGAGCGCGCCTACTCGATATAAGCTGACGCCGCTTGTCTGGAGCAGCGCCGCAAGAGTTCGCTTCGCTCCCGGAGAGCTACCCGCCAAGGACACCAGCCGCCGCTGCAGCTTCAGCGCCTCGTTTGCAGCCGCCACGCTATGTGCCGCGCGTCCCCTATCACCGAGCACTTGTGCCTGGACCTCCGTCATCGCAGCAAGCAGTTGTAGCGAACCCGCCGCACCATCGTCCCGAATGACGAGGCGACGGGCAAGGCGTACCGCCCGTTCGATCGCAACCTGCGCCTCCTGGTCGCGATCGTTCTCACGGTGCACGACGGCACTATACCAAAGTGACAAGGCCAGCTTGCGCTGCAGCTCAGGATCTGCGGGCGAACCCGCTAATAGGGTCTCGTTCTCTGCGACGGCTCTCGAGAGGGTCGCCCTAGCGGGCTCCGGCATCTTTAGTCTGTGATATGCCTCTCCAAGTAACCGGAGGTTGGCCGAGCGCACTTTCATCAATGGCGACGCTCTTTGCTGCTGGAGCGGAAGAGAGGCAATGAATCGCTCCGCCTCCTCGTGACCGATGCGACTGCGAAAGTAATCTTCTTCCCAGCCAAAGCTGTCCCCCTCTCCCTGCCATGCAGCTGCGAACAGAGCCGCTGCTTCTGCTGAGCTGCGGACGAATGGCGCGAGCACAGCGCGTGCCTTACGTACCTCGGCACGAGCCTGTGCAGGCCGATTATTGTTGTAGAGGTTCTGGGCCGCACTCTCCACGAGCATTCCTGCGTAAGCTTCTGCCACGACCCGCACCCCCGGCGCTGCAGCATAGAGAGGGTCGAGCACTGTTCGCGCTTTGCGAAGAAGCACGTCAGCTTCGGCGAGCTTGCCGAGTTGACTGCCACCTCCTCCTCCAATGGCACGAGAAAGCCGAGTGTAACCGCGGCCGACTTCTGCCCTCACGTCGATAGAAGCGGAACGATCTCCCGCGAGCGCATCCAGATAGATCAACCCAGTCTTAGCAAGCAGCACCTGCGTTTGCGTACCGCCCGGCGTTTTACCTACCATGTCAAAGGCGTCGAATAACAAGGTTTTCGCTATGGCGCGCGTTTGCTCGAATCGCTGCTCGGCTTCGAGACGTGCGAGTTCGGCGCGCCGGTTTGCCACAAGTGTCATGGCCAGTCCGCCGACTAGGAGCATCACGACGAGACCAGCGGCAGCCACAGACAGTTGATGGCGCGCGACGAAGCGCCTGAGCTGATAACCTCGGCCTCCGCCGCGAGCTTCAACGGCATAGCCTTTCCGGTAGCGCTCAAGATCGGCGGCGAGCGCCTCCACGGTGGGGTACCGCGCCTCCGGATCTTCCGCAGAGGCCCGGCGGATGATCGCGGTAAGGTCCTTATCTGCGCTGCCGCTCGTCAACCTCTCGAGTAGCCTCCCAAGTGCGAAAATGTCAGCGAGGGTTGTGGCCGGTGCACCTATGAGGCGCTCCGGCGATGCGAAGCCTGGTGTAGCGGTCTCATGGGGCGCATCCCCACCTGGTTCGTCTGCGGCCCGAGCAATGCCAAAGTCGATGAGCTTAGGCTCGCCGGCCGTATCGATTAGAATATTGGCCGGCGTTAGATCGCGATGGATGATTAAGCTGCGGTGGGCATGCGCGACTGCTGCGCATACTTTGGCGAACAGTTCCAATCGCGTTGAGAGCGCAGGCCGCTCTTGATCCATCCACTCATGCAGCGGACGACCCTCAATGTACTCCATTATAAGGTAAGGCTCGCCCGCTTCCGTCTCTCCACCGTCAAACAGGCGCGCGATGTTCGGGTGGCTAAGACCCGCAAGAGTCTGACGTTCCCTTCGGAATCTTTGAACGAGCTCGTCCGACAAAGCCCCCGGACGGATCAGCTTGATCGCCGCAACATGATCGAAGTCGCCGGTCGCACGCTGAGCGCGGTAAACGGCGCCCATTCCGCCCTGGCCAATCCGACTCGTGATACGGTAAGCGCCAATCCGCTCCGGAGGAGGCTCCTCGCTGCCCAACATCAGCCGAGCGGCGCCCGTACGCAGTCTGATAGTACGGTCGGAGCGTAAAAGTTGGGCTACTCGATCACGCAGCAGAAGCTCGGCCCCGCACCGCTCCGCCAGCCAAGTCTCGCGTGCATCCGAAGGATGCTCGAGTGCCTCCTCGAGCACATCCAGTGCTCGAGCTTCGAACTCTGAATCCATATACCACCCCCGTTCAGACGCTGTCTGTCAGCGCCTCCAGCAACCACAGCCGCGCCCCGTTCCACCGCCGTTTTACCGTCGACTCGGAAAGTCCCAGAACAGTCGCGATGTCGGCGATGTCCATTCCGCCGAAGTAGCGCATCTCTACGATATCTGCTCGCTCAGGGTCGATCGTTGCCAACTTATCTAGAGCTTGGTTCAAGTCCTCGAGTTCTGCGTTGGGCGCATCTGGAATGCCGGTCTTCAGCTCCACCTTCTGATGTTCTCGCTTCACTCGGTTTCGGCTGCGGACATGGTCCAGTAGCGCTCGCCGCATCATCCGGGCCGACAGAGCCATAAAGTGGGCGCGATCGTTCCAGGTAATCTGCTTTAGCCCGATTAGCCGCAGCACCGCCTCGTGTATCAAGTCGCCCGTTGACATAGACAGCCCGGGCTCGCGCCGCACCATTGCGGCCGCAGCTCGTCGCAGCTGCGGATAGAAGAGCTCAAACAGACGGTCGCGGGCGGAGATATCTCCGGCCCGCCACTGCGAGAGTAAAAGGCTCGCATCGTCCGTAACGTTCGTCGCAAGCACCGGGTAGTTGTGTGCGAGGCCTCTCAGCCGTGCAACCCACTTCGAACGTCGCAACGATGCAAAAAAGAGCGGAGCCGGTGAACCGGTGCGCTCAGAATTGACGCCTTTACAATGAGCGGCCGTGTAGCGCCGCGTCACAGGGGTATATGATGAAAAATATTGTGATTTGCGGCGTGCTTGCCGGATCTATGTTCGCGAGTGCGCAGGCGCACGCCGCGACCACCGTTTTGACGTTCAATACGGGCGAAGTGGCCTGTGCAAGCGCCACAAACGATGGTGCCGTTGGAACTCAGATTTGCACTACGAGCGGATCGGGTCCGAACGGACAGATTATCGGCAGCACCTATGGCAGCAGCGCCAACCTGGCTGTCTCCTACGATGCCAGCGAAGCTCTAGGCTCCCGGACTTCCTTGCACTTCAGCACCGCTGGTGGCGGTAGTGCGACGGCTTTTCCGCCTGGCCCGGCCGACGAACTCTCCAAGATCTTCTTCACACCCGCAACTGGGTTCGAAGTGTCGTTCCGCAGCTTCGACTTTTTTAGAGGTGCGACCGTAACGAGCGGCATCTTCCGTGTGCGTGATGCCGCAAACAATATCATCTTCACCGGGAACGGCGGAGGTTTGACGCAGGCAAGCGGCTCCTTTGCGCCGAACACCGCGTACTTCGCCGGTCCGCTTACCTTCGAGTTCGGTAATGGCGGAAGCGGGTTCATCAACGTGGACAATGTCACGGTTGACGTACGAGCCGCGGCAGTCACGAACCCAGTTCCTGAGCCCACCACTTGGGCCATGATGATGGGCGGGTTTGGAATGCTGGGCGGCGCGCTGCGTCGACGCAGCCGCACTTCGGTCGCGTACGCCTAAGCACCCGCCAAGGAGCCCAGAGAGCGCCGTCAGTGGAGAAGCTGACGGCGCTTTCTTTATCTCCGCTTTCCACCCATAGCGAAGGTTCGAGCGGCACTCGGAACCCGGCTCCTTTAACTCTGTTGCAGAGGGGATGGTCAAGCACTTCCAAGCTGTGGAAGAACCAAGGTGGAAGGCACAGGTCGTGGCACGCCATGACATGATCTACCACGAAGGTCCGTCGGTGGATCATGACCGCCCGCCACACGTCCGAGCGGCATCCGGCCTAAGCGCGTTCCGCGAATGGCTTGCAGTCATCCAGGACGATGCGAACTGGCTCGCGCTGATCGACTCCAATCAGCATATTACTGCAGTACCCCTGCCGCCGAGCCCCGCAGGGGACCGCGTGTTCAGCAAAAAGCGAGGGAACCAGGCCGACAAATATGATCTCGAAGCCTGCGTAACTGTCACCACCGGGGACACATGCGAGCTTATCGGCTTTTCATCCGGATCACGGGCAGAGCGGGAATGGGTGCTCCGGGTGCGGGAGACGAAAGAAGATGGTCGCTTGGTCGCTGAGTTCGTGCCAGCGCCCGCCTTCTACGCTGCGATGCGAGACCTTGAAGTGTTCAGCGGTGCAGGCCTGAACATCGAGGGTGCACTCGCTTTTGATCACGACCGCATTCGCCTGTTCCAGCGTGGGAATGCCGCGCCCTGCAAAGGCCTTGAACCGCTCGACGCGACTGCCGACTTCTCCTGGTCCGACTTGTGCGGTCATCTGGGCGATTCAGAGCTCCACCCGCCGCCCGCCCTGCGCGAGGTTCGCACCTACAATCTCGGCACTCTCGACGGTGTCCGCCTAACCTTCTCAGACGCGGAGCATCTAGGTGGCGACCGCGTCCTCTTCTCAGCGTCCGCCGAGGACCAGGAGACGGGCGACATTAGCGGCTCAGTGCTTGGCATCATCGAGAACGACGGGGAGGCTCGCTGGACACATCTGTTCGACGAGGAAGGCAAGCCGTTCAGGGGCAAGATCGAGGGCCTGACCCTTGATCCCAGTGGGAAGGACAAGATCTTTTTTGTGATCGATGACGATGACGAAGACACGCCTTCGCGCATCTTCCACGCGCTAGTGAGTAAGGACATGCTGCAAGGGGACGCGACTGATTCCCTGCATATAGCCGAACCGTCGATCTTCTAAGGCCAGCAGCCCTCAATCCCAGTTTCCAATGAGAAGCTGAGAAAAGTACGTATCGGCACTACAAGGCCCAGAAGACCCCACGCTTTCCTGAGGCTCTCGATGGCGACAAACTAGATCAGTTTGGATCGAGGCCCGTCGACCTCTTATCTACGGCCTGAAGCGGAGGTTCTGATCCTCACAGGAATGTGCGAGATCGGGAGCGCTCCGGTTGAGCAGGTCACGAGTGACGGACTTCTCGAGCTTCATAGTCCGGTCAGCAAGGCCCGTGCTCAGCAGCAGGAGGTCTCCCAAGTCTGCGAGAAGCGCTGACGCTCAGGGGCAGCCAAGCGTAGAGCACATAGATCAAGTACTTCGAAGGGAGCACATACTGCACACGTGGGTTTATCCCAGTAGTTCATGTTGCCATGAAAAAAGCGCCTGACCAGATACGTCAGATTCTGTTCGGAGATTTCAGGTGGTCGACAACAAGAAAAAGATTGAGCAGCGGTTTGGTCTTTTGAACCTAGAGTCGGATATCAGCTACTCGTCTTGGCGGCACCTGATGGCCCGCATGGCCGACGGCAAAGGAACGATCCAATCGATAGCAGAACGCACTCAGCCGAGGTAACAGCTTGGGCCTCCGGGAAGCCGGGGCCCTCCCGAACAGGGTGGGGCGATCTGAGTAGTTTTGGCGGATCGTAGCCTTGCCGCTTGAAGAGGAATTCTTGAGGATCGGATCGAACGATTGGCAATCATCAATGAATGTCGAGCAAGCCACTAAGACAAGGGCCGCACAGCGTTGGTCTGCTCAATGTAAATTGCGGCATCGAACTGCCGCGTGAGTAAAGCTTCGAAATAATGGCTGAAGCGCTCGGTGGCGGGCTGATAGACAACGCCGACCGCGCGCTGCAGCCGCCGCGTGGTGAGGTGCCGATGGGCGGCTTCGCTGCCCCGGAATATCAGCATGCCGTCGCCCACTCGTGCATCCCGCAATAGCCCGGCAAAGCTCTCGGCCAAGGCGGGTCGTAAGCTGCGTATGTGCCCGGGTTCGTCCCAGGCCTCTGCAGCAAGCACGGTGCCGCGATCGGTGAGGAAGCCGAGCAGGAAGGCTGCATCGCCATGGCGTTCGCGCAGCAACTGGCCGAGGTTGAGCTCTCCACGCCGGGGCGCGTCGGTCGCCCGGGCGTCCCCGACATGGGTATTGTGAGCCCATAGGATAATCTTTCCTGGTCCCCCTCGCAGAGCGGCGACATGCTCCGTAATCTCAGCAGCATTTGAAGCCATGCGGCGGTCGCGCGCATTCCAGCTGTTCGTTCCGACGTAGAGGGTGCGGAAATATTCCTCCGCTCCCGCCACCGAAGCCGCGCTACGAAGTGCGGAGAAGTGCGCTTCGGCGGCGACCGGGTCGGTTGGGCGTGGTAATCTCCGTACCTCTTCAAGCGCCGCGGCTGCTTGCGACTGACAGTTCTTCCGACGTGAGACTTCCCCATAGCGGTGCGTATCGCCGCGCGCGGAGGCAAAGCAGCGATAATGCGCCAGCACCCGTGTGGCAGCGGCGGGGTTGATCCGGCTTAGATAGTCGGTGGTAGCGGCAGCGGCGCCGAATAGGTTGTACACATCCATCCCGTACACGCCCACCCGCATGGGCGCGGGCTGAGACATGTTGTGCGCCCGAATGCGTTCGATGAAGGCGGCGAACTCCGCATTGCGCCACATCCAGCGCGGGAAGCGCGTATAGCCCGAGAGCGCCTCTTCGGCGTTCCGGTCGGATCCAAGTCCTCGCACATACCGATTGACGCGTTCCGTCTCCGGCCAATCGCCCTCGATAACGACCGCACCAAAGCCGCGCGTGCGGATAAGCTGTTCGGAAATCCGCGCCCGTTCGCGGTAGAACTCGTGGGTGCCGTGGGTCGACTCTCCCAGCGCGACGAAGCGCGCTTCTCCGATCGCCGCAAGCAAGGGGTTGAGGTCAGCGAGGGACAAAGTCTTTAGGCTTGCCTCGGCTGACCTAGTCTGCCCGCTCTCACCGGATGACGGCACGAGGGGTGAGCAGCCAACCGCCAGAAGGGCCGCAGCTAGATTTCGGATCAGCACGACAGACCAAGCCTCAAGATTGCACAAGGGGAACTACGCGCGCTCGCTGCTGTTCCGGAAACTATGTCAAAACAGACACTTACGTGGATCGACTCCACCACTGGCCTGAAGTCGGAGGGCAGCATGGCGACCGTCCAGCTTGGGCATGGCCGCTCTTTGCATGCCGCCGTGGCCGGCGTGGGAACGGATATCGTGCTCCTTCATGGCAGCTTGGCCACCCATCAGGACTGGCTTGCCGGACCATTTGGCCGCATCGCCGAGCTTGGACGCGCCATCGCCGTCGACCGGCCCGGCCATGGTGCCAGTGCGGGGCAGCGCCGACACGTCGATCCAGGCGCATGCGGCGCAGCTTGCCGAGGGACTCGGCATTCTGGGCGTCAGGCGCGCAATCATCGTCGCCCACAGCTTCGGAGCCCGGCTGGCTCTGGCACTCGCCGAACGGGACCGGAGGATGATTTCCCATCTCGTGCCGGTGGCACCGGCGGCCTTTCGTCACTTCCGCCCGTTCGAACATGCGGCGCTGGCACCGAGGGCGGCCCCCTTGCTCGCTCCGATTTGGAGCACAACTTCTGCTGGTCTGATGGATCGGAGCTGGGTGGAAGCAGTGCATCGGATGGTGTTCTCGCCCGGCGAGCCGACACATCATTGGCGGTCCAGCTATCCTTGGGACACCGTCCTGTGCGTAGCTCAGATGGTGCATGAAGGTCAGGACTTTGCCGAAATCCATCCTTTGACGCCGGAGCCCGACCTTGATGTCTCAGCTATCGACATCGCCACCACGATCCTGGCGGGGATGGCGGACCTGATCGTCGATCCGATCAGCCAAGGCCGGCGATTGGCCGAGATCGTGCCAAACGCCCGGTTCGAGCCCGTGGCGGGAGAGGGCCATATGCTCCATCACCGCCGACCAGACATATCGCTGGGTGCTGTGTCCCGAGCCGTAAGCGCCTGATTGCCGCGGTTATTCGGCCGCCAGCAGCATCGCTTCGTCCGGCGTCTCGCTCGCCCAGTCCTGGAACGTCCGCGCATAACGGCGTTCGCGCACGAACCGTTCGATGGTGCTTTCCAAAGGCGGCAGCAGGCTGGTGAGTTCCCCATCCGCCATGGCCTCCAATTCTTCGACCGAGGGGGTAAGCGCGGCGTCGGCCTCGGCAGTCTCGGCGAGAATGTGCAGGAACCTGCTTTCGCTAATCGCCGGCGCACGGAGATTTTGAGCGCCGGTCGCGCCATCCAGCAGCAGATCGAGGGTCAAGTCGATCACATCTGGACCATAAGCTTGATTCCAAAGGCCGGCGACAGACCCGCTGACCTCTTCGCCCCGGTCCAGGCTGTCGAGCCAGGCAACGGGAACATTGCAATCCTCGTGCGGGGAGTAGATCCGCCCGGTCACGATCTCGAGTCCAGGCGTATGTTCTTGAGTCTGCGAGCCGCGGATACGCGCCAGCGGCGTGCCCCGCCGGGAGCATGCTTCGGCGAAGCGCCGGTCCACCTCCGGCATGATGGCGAGCGTCTGCTCTCCGCACAGCCCATCTCGATCATGCGTGTCGAGCACGGCCCAGGGCGCGACCAGGTCAAGGCCCTCGCGCTCGTCGGGCCATAGCCGGACATAGTATAGGCCGCGCGCCTCACAGGCCTTGCGTGCGAGCTGGGTCAGTGTGTTGTCCGGTCCGAAGATCAGCAGCGGCGACTGGCCCGAAGGACTGGCTTCCCCAACCTGCAGCTCGAAGCTTGGTCCGCTGCCGGGAGAGGCATCGACGAAGCGATTGTCGCGCCGCCACCAGCCGATCACGCCGTCCCATGGGCCGGTCGGCTGCTTGCCACTTGCCAGCTTGCGCAGCAACTCGGCCATCGCAGTCGGCCGCGGCTTGCCGGAGCGAACGTCGTACACGCCCGGCTCGTAGTGGCCGATAAAGCGGGTGACCATCCGGTGCCAGTCATAGGAGCCGAGCAGCGACCAGGCTGTCACTGAGCAAAGATCGACACCTTGCGCGCGCAGCGCCTCGGCGCCGTTCCAGACCTCGACAAACCAGCGCACCTGTTCTTCGCGGGTCGCGCCATTGTGACATTCGGTAATGGAGATCGTGCGGCCGTAACGCTGCCAGGCCTGCCGGATCAGCTCCGGCAGGCCGAGCACGCCCGCGCGTCGGGTACGGATCGCGTCGACGTCGACGAACGGAATGCCCTCGCAGCGGCCAAGTTCTCTATCGGCGACGGCGCGGTTGCAGTGGCGTTCAATGTCGTGATCGAGCAGCCGCTCGCTCGCCAGATAGTGATTGATGCCGATCACATCGGGCGGGCAGGGATCCCCGGCAATGACGCGCAGCCGCTCGGCCAGTCCGAAGGAGGCGATCCGCTCGTAAAGCGCATGTCCGGGCTGGACCATCCCGCACAACAGATCCCAGCCGATCCATCGCCGCTCATTCTGATAGTCCGCCTCGCTCTGCAGCGGCGGCGTCGCGTGGCAATAGCCGAGATCGTCCGTCTGGATCAGCCGCGCTTCCGGGTTTATCGTGCGAATGGCCCGCATTGCGACGCGGGTGGCATCGATTTCGTTGAGAAGTGCCGTCCAGAACAAGCCCTCATCTTTGGTGTGCGGGTACCAATAGCCGTAAAGCGCACTGAACCGCGCCGTGGTCAGCGGCTCGTTGACCGGCGTATAGTCGCGCACCCACGGGAAGCGCTCGGCCACCGCCAGCGCATGCGCAGCCAGTCCCGGAGCAAAGCTCTCGTCGATGAGGCTGGTGTACGCCGGTCCGCTGCCATGGTGGCACAGCGTGATGATCGGGTTCATCCCCAGTCGCCTGATCTCCTCCAGCCGCTCGTCCGCCCAACCGAAGTTGCGCTGCTCCGGATGATCGGGCGACACGCTTTCCCACAAAACGGGATAGCGGAGCGATCGCATGCCCAGACCAGAGAAAAGAGCGAGATCTTCGATACGGGCATGATGTCCGCTCCTCGGCGTCTGATCATACCATTGATCTTCTACCCGATTGACGGTGCACTCATACCCACCCCATAACTCAAGTGAGTTCATGGCGTTCTCTCGCTTTGTTGTTGTTGAATAATGCGACGATCACGTCACGCTATATGAACAGACTTTGAGGCGTTAAGTTCCTGTTAATACAGGTTATAGACTCGGCTGCTCAGACTGTTGGGCCGGCATTCTTTGGATACTGGTGAATATCAATGCGGTTACTATGGCCATGCTCCCCAGCAAGGCGAGGCCTCTTAGGCTCGATCGGCGCGTTCGTCTGGTTGACGGGTCTTCGCCAAGCGCCAGGCCGGGGAGCCGTTCGACGCGGTGCGATAGTCGCGTCAAGCTGGCGCTGAGGGCATCCAGTGTCGGCGTTGAAGCATCGGGAGCATCGTAGCGGCGGGCGTCGATGGCATCGCGGCAACGATCGATCAGCGCCAGCGGCAAGGCCGCCAGCACATTACCAGGCGGACGACGGGAGACGAACGGGTGCGGGCGGGTCGGGGCCATCTGCCGCACCGCTTTCCAAGCCAGGCCGAGCGAGCGAAGCTGCTGTACGCTCAGCCTCGCTTGCAAGCTGGGCAGCAACGCATTTTCCTCATCACTGACATCCTGCTGCAGCAGCGCCACGACCTCGCGCAGTATTTGTTGGTGCTCCGGTTGATTGGGCTCGATTGCCTCTAGCTGAGTGACCAGCTCGTTGATCTGCTGATGCTCCCGCTCGACTTGCAGGGTCAGTTGCTCGCCGTTCGGAACGGCTCGGCGGATCGCGGGCCAGAGCACCGACTCCTCGGCAAAGGCGTGCGGGAAGACGAGCCGGTAAATGTTCAGGAGAACTCGGCGTTGCTGCCAGGGCGCGGCGTCGGCCAATCCGGCCAGCAACTCCCCGAGCCGAAGGTGGTCGCGCCGTTGTAAGCTCAACACGCTGTAACCGCCGCCCAACTCGGCTTCGGACTGATCGGCGATGGACCTCATGACAGATTCTCCGGCGCTGATGGCGCGGGCATACACTCGCCGCGACTGCTGCAAGCGAACCGTGCCGCGCCGAGCCAAGTTCCGCCGGAAAAGACCAATGCTGATCTGGATGAATATGAATTCCGGTGCCAACGATGATCAACGAGCTGCGATGAAGCGGCATGTTCACCCATGTGAATGCGCCGCCGAGCAAATAAGTCTCCAGTCAATCCATGGGGATAACGATGAACCACGGTGAAATCTTGGACCGGGCGGAGTTCCACAGGCAGCGCGCGGAGCACGAGCTTGATGTCGGGCTAATTGCCAGCAGCCCGGCGGCTGCACGCGCGCACCTCAAACTCAGTTCGCTTCACCATCGTCGCGCGCGCGAACTGGACGACCATTCCTCCCGCCCGCTTCTGCGCATGTGAGGGTCGAGGCCGGAGAGTTGTTCTTGGGCCCGCGGCCGGCTGAACTGGAAGTGGAGGAGAGCCCGTCGTCCGAGCATCGGGACGCCATCCTTCATCGGCTGGTTCAGTATAATCACGCTGAAGGTCCGCCGACCACCGCCGCACCGCTCGCTATACTGGTCCATGACAACTCTGGCTGCATTGCCGGCGGACTTTGGGCGGAGACGCTCTTCGACTGGCTTCATATAAAGTTGCTGGTCGTGCCTCACGCCATGCGCGGAACGGGCCTCGGCAGCCGCTTGATGGCCAAGGCCGAAGAAGTGGCGAAGGGACGAGGCTGCGTTGGCGTGTGGCTCGACACGTTCAGCTTCCAGGCGCCCGAATTTTACCAGAAGCTGGGCTACGGAATAGTGGGTACGATCGACGACCATCCGATCGGCGGGGCCCGCCATATCATGTCGAAGCGGCTGGCCTAGCGCTCACGCTGTCAGTCGAATTGGTGCCATGAATCGGGTCTGATCCGGTGCTCGCCCCAGCGTAGCAACGCGTTGCTCGCCTGGTCTGGCTCCAATACTAGCCGGACGGCGGCCAGGCTGCCATAGCCCCGCGTCTGGCGCGGGTTGAGCCAACACCCACCACTCGAGTCCCAAAGTTTGACGTCGTGGTTCTCGAGCAGGATCGCGTTCCCTTCATGGTAGATGACATCGTCGCCGACCCAATGATCGGAGACTTGGTCCGCTGCCCATTTGGCGCGCCACTGTGCCTGTGCGTCGACGTTGTAACGCTGGACGAACTGGGCGCGGAAAGCGGAGACGCCTCGCGCGACGAACGCGTCGTGGGCGAGCGCTGAGTGCGCGCCGCAATCGATCACTTGCCGCTCAACCAGCTCGCACCAGTGCATTGGCCAAGGCGAAGGCCCCCATTCGTACCGCGCGCGCAACCAGCGCGGTCCGCTTAGCCGGTCGCCGCCGCCGAGCTGCGCGCGGTCCATGGCAACGATCCAGTGGCGCGCAATCTCGCAACAGCTGTCGCCATGATGCGACAAGCGGCTGACGGGAAAATCCTCCCACCGACCGAAGTGCGAGGCAGCAGGAGCGGCGTCCGTCCCCTGGACCTCGTCCCGTTCTCTAGCCGCGTCCAAATACATAAGACATGCTCCTGTCGTAACCGCCGGCATCACAAAAGATCAGAAGGTCGCCGGCGCGGGTCCCTTCAGGAAGGCTGACATTGGCGGCCACGACGTCATGCTCCATGCAGAGCCGACCCATCAGATGAGTCTTGCCGCGGCCGATGGGCTGAAGTTCGCCCGTCTCTCCGCATCGGCGCAGCATTCGGTGAGGCTGGAAGAAGTGCATGGGCAGCTCGGCGATCGAAGCGTCCACCACGGCCTCCACGTAATCGTCCTCATGCTCCTGGATTTCGAGGATGCGCATCGCGAGTGCCATCGATGGCTGAGCCATGGCCTTCCCGGGCTCGGAGACGATCTGCCTTACGTTCCGGAGCGCGGTTCGGATGGCGTCGATAGCTTCCGCGAAGCGATCATTGCTGTCGTCGTGCCAGTCGTCGGGCCACCAGCCGCCGCCGAGATCGAGGATCTCGATGTCGCGGCCGGTCAGGTGTTCGATCGATTGGCACCAGCCGATCATCGATTTGAACAGATGCTTCCAGCCCGCCACGCCGATGTTCGAACTGGCCATGTGGAAGTGAACGCCGAACGCGCTGTCTCGCGGTAGGCGCATCACGCCGTCCACCAGCTTGCGGAAAGTCGCCGGGCTGTCGACCGGGATACCAAAACGGGAGGTGACGTTCGGAGTCCGCACGCGGATGCCGATATGCTTGGCGGAAAGCTGGCCTGCCGCCACGACGGCGATCGTACGGTCGAGATCGGCCACACTATCGCAGAAGAAGGCGTGCATCCGCTCCTTTGGCATAAGTTCTGGCCGCCAAAATTTGGCGGGCCCGTTCATGATGACCTGATCCGGCCTGAAACCCACAGCCAGCGCGGCTTGCACTTCCAGCAGGCTGATCGCCTCGGCATAAAAGCCGTGTTCGAGAGCCAACTTAATCAGCCGCGGGTCGGGATTGGTCTTGATCGAATAGCCGCTCACGACTTGTAGCTCGTTGGTGCTGAGCCGGTGCGATCGGTCCGAAGCCTTGCGGAACAAGTCCTCGGCCGTACTTCTCATGTAGAGGAACTCGGGCGTCCGGACCGCTTCGAAGTCGACCGCCTCTATATCCCGCGCCATGGTCTCGGGGATAAAAGACACCCTTTTAGGCCCATCTTCCCCCACCTCCTTGTCAATCGCGATCAGCATCTCCGGGTCAATCTTGTGGAGCTTTTTGGCCAGACCGGTGAGGCCGGAGGGATGCTTCATCGAATGGCCGACGGCCCCGGCATAGGGCTCTGCGAGCGGCGGCAGCGGGTAGTCCTCGCGCACGGGCACTTCCAGGACCAGCCGGGTGAACTCATACCCCTGTGCCGGCGACGGCCGTGCCTTCAAGCCCGTCGCACGCTCCACCAGCAGCCCAGGTAAGTTGTGACCCGCAATGGTCGCTCCATGCACCCAAGCAGGGAAGCGTGGGTTCATCTCCAGCAGCCAAAGCTGCCCGCTGGCATCGCGCACCATTTCGAGCTCGCCGCCGCCGGTCCATTTCAGGTCGCGAACCATCGCCTTCAGCGGTTCGACAAAAGAGGCAGGAATGTCCGAGATTTCTCCGGCCCAGGTCTTCCCCTCCAGCGTGATGTCACGCTTTTTCATCGAAACCGCGCCCAGCAGCTCGCCCTTATAGGCGCTGAGCATGATCGACTCTTCGTAACCGCTCACGTGACGCTGGAGGAACAGCCGCTCGGTCGACCAGACCTTCTTCAGCGCGGCCCGAACCGCGGTGAAGCTATCCCAACTCGGCGTGCGTGAGGCGTCGTAATAGGGACCCTTCAGCCACACCCGCCAGTCGTGTGAGCGGCAGAAGGCGTGCAAATCCCAATCGCTATGTTCGGTCGAGAGATAGTCCGGGATCAGGAAGGGCATTCCGGACGCACCTTCCACCGCCGGCTTGGTGATCCGACGCAGCCCTTCCCTGGGAGGCGCCAGGAGGTTCGGGTGCCCGTATGGAAACAGACTGGCGAGCCACATGGCTTCGAGATCACTGCCCGATATCCACAAACCGCCGGCATCCAGCGCCTCGCGCACCTGCCCGCCCCATTGGTCGAGGTCCAGCTCGTCCCAGGAGCGCTGGATCCACAACCGGTCCAGCTCGTCGAAATGAATACCCGAGGGGCGGGGACTATACTCGACGCCGACGATCTCAGCGCTTGGGAAAGCCTGCCGCAGGGAACGCGCAATCCCGACTCCGGGCTGCGGATTGCCACCGCAATATAGTCCGCTGACGAATATTTTCATGCGCCTCATGCAATAATTATACTGTGCTGACGGGCAGCCTCAGGAACTAGGGAGGAATGATCAGGTCCGTTCGGAGGCCGAGTGACAGCGAACGACTGGAGTTCTGCTCAGGCGATGCTAACAAGGATTAAGTTTTTGACTTTGCTTTTATTTTATTTTTGCCTGAACGGAGAAATGCGTCATGAGTTCCACTCTTCGAAAACAGAGGCCGACTGATCAAATTAGATCATCGAGCGTTCGGAGAGCATGGCCGAAACTCTGAACTACCCTTGCTATGTGAATCTCGACCGCTGGATCGACGTAGCGCGGTTGCGCTCACTCGATGGCTATATCCGCGAGCGGCTGCAGCGGCGGATCGAGCGGAGGGGCGACATGCGCTTCTATACAGGTCCCTTCGTGCTTGAAGAGCAGGCGGCGACCGTACCAGGGTCACGGATGGTCTATCTTTCTCGGTCGTCGAAGTCCGACGACTATTATGATCTCGACCGAACCTATCTTTGGAACGCGAGCGAAGACGCGGCCGAATTTGCGGAGCTGATGAGCTTCATCGAGACACTGCCGTTCAAGGCGCGCGGACGCATGATGATCATCTATGACGAGCAGGGGCGCGCCGTGACCGCGCACCGCGACCATGACAGTCAGGAACTGTGCCACGAATTCATCTGGCTCAGGACGAACTTGGACAAGCCGTTCTTCATGCTGAACCCGGATTCCGGGGAGCGGCTGGACGTGTCCTCGCACACGGCCTGGTTTGACACTGTGAATCAGTACCACGGCGCAGAAGCGACCGGTCAGCTAGCCTGGAGCATTCGTGTCGACGGAGTATTCACCGAGGAGTTTCGCTCAGCCATTCCTTTTCCCTCAATGGGGCGATCTCGCGCGCCAGCTCTATGGGCGGCAGAGTTGGCGGCTTCTGTCTGACTCCCACCTCAGATCAGAAAACCAATTTTGCCGATGCCAGATGGCTGCCAGGGCGCGGGCACTCAGAAGCCTTATCTTATTGGCTGGCGAGAGCCGGGGAGGCGCCCGCCAGCCCCTACATCTCAAACGTCAGTGCCTTCCGACAAGGAGAGTGCGTCCTCAAGGTGTACGCCAAGGTAGCGGACCGTGCTTTCGATTTTGCAATGTCCAAGCAGAATCTGAAATGCCCTGAGATTTCGGGTCTGCTTGTAGATCAAAAGATGCTTTCGTCCTGCGCAGCGAGTGAGTACCGTACTGGGTCGGATCGTGTCCGATTGCAGCCACCCGAATATCAACTAGGCGCGCATGCTGTCGCGTGCTGATGTGATCGTTTCGGTCAATCCGGCTCGGGAACAGGAACTCCTCGGGCGGACCAATGCCGCGAAGGGCAAGCCACAACTAAGGCTTTCACGGGCGGTGTCGCCGATCTCGACACGGGCGTGCCGGTCTTTTGCTGGATCATCATGGACGTTTGGCGAACCTGCCCTCCAACAACAACGTCGCCGATGCGCAACTTCACCACGTCGCAACCGCGCAGCTTGCTGTGGACTGCTATATCGAACATCGCTCGGTCGCGAGTGCGCTTCATATGCTCCAAATGGAAGCGGACCTCCCAAACCTGCTGAGGCTTGAGCGCACGCTCTGGGCCAATCGAGCAACCGACATTCCAAGCCGCTCCAGACGTGCGTGCATGAAGTATCTGGTGATTGTTCATCTGGCTTCTCCGGTGCTGCGGAACGCGGCGCTTAAAGAGCCGGGAGACTGGCAGATGTTGGAGTCGAAGCTGTTCATTATCCAAGCCGAGGCGACCGTCCGAAAGGGGCTGAAACCGGACACTTGCGCCTCGTCCGCCGAACGTTCGGGGAGGGCGCAAAGCCGAAGCCCAGGCGAGGGCTTGTCGAGAGAAAGAGGTGACGGCGGGGAGAACTGTAAAACGACGTGTTCGTGCCTCTCCGATGCGCGACTGACCAGAGCATCTGCTCCTGCCGCGCAGCTCCAGCACGACTTTCAGGTAGTGCTTCTGGCCCGCCAGCCTGTCCTGGACCGCACCTAACTTGATCGCGTACTTTTTTGACGAACTTGGCGCACCGCGGTTCCCTGTGCCCGAAGCAGACGTCGGAGGGTGGAGGACTCTGAATAGCCGACGAGGGATGCGATCTCCTCGATGCTCAGGCGAGAGGACGAAAGGAGGCTCCTTGCCTTCTCCAACCGAAGCTGTTGCAGCAGCTGTACCGGGGAGAGGCCGGTGGCACGCTGCAGACGCCGGGCGAAGGTGCGCGGCGCGAGGCCCGCCGCCGCTGCGAGCTGATCTACACCAATTCGACCCTCAAGACGGCTCCGCGCCCAGGACTCGGCGCGCGCCAGCCGCTCGTCCGATGCCGTCAAGAGCGCGAGCGAGACGTACGGCGACTGGGAGCTTCTGCCGTCCAGGAGCATGTAGCGTGCACAGGCGTCCGCAACGCCCGGCGCGGCGTGTCTCGCGAGCAGCGTCAGCATCAGATCGATCTGCGCCATCGCGGCACCGGCCGTGACGATGGGACCATCGATGACGACTATCGCCTCGGAATCCAGTTGGACGGCAGGATATAGACGGCGGAAGGTGGGGGCGAGCCACCAAGTGGTGGTCGCGCGCCGGCCCTGAAGTATGCCAGCCTCGGCCAGGAGGAAGGTCGCGGTGCACGATGCCGCGATCTCCACCGAGCCCGCAGCCAGCTGGGCGAGCCGCCGTCGGGCCTGAACGATGTCCGGACGGCTGAGGCCAGCCCTGATCGCCTCCTCGCTGACGAAGCCGAGCCCCGGCACGATAAGCACGTGCGGGGTCTCTGCACTTCCGCGGTAGCCAGGCAGACGGCGGGCGGCGCTCCCGCTGGCCCTGATAGAGAATGCCGGAGCCTCACCCCGCGCGACCAGGATCTGGTTGGCGGCGTCAAGCATGTCGAAGGTGATGGCGACGCTCGACTGAAGCGACCCACGCATCACCAGAATCTCGATATCGAGAATGTCCAATCCTCCCCGTTCAATGTCTATCTGGACACTGGCGTCGAGCATGCGTCACTGTCAGTCTGGTCGCAACAGGAAGGAACCGCTCGGTGCATACGCAACCCTTACTGGCCGATGATCCGCTCGCAGATCTGCCGGCACGGGAGATCACAGTCGATGGTGTCACGAAGGGGGTGCGCGTGGCCGGGACTGGCCCTGCGGTAATCGTCATGGCGGAGATGCCCGGCATCAGCCCTCACGTCGCCCGGTTCGCCCGGTGGGTAAGGGACGCCGGCTTCACCGTTTACCTGCCTTCGCTGTTCGGACGCGACGGCGCCGTGCCCGATGCTGAGGAAGGCGGCGCCGTGTTCCGGCGCGCCTGCGTAAGTGGCGAGTTCCGCGCGCTCGGCGGCGGGGGTGCGTCCAGTCCAATGACCCGGTGGCTGATGGGTCTCGCACGCGAGGCCCATCGGGAGTGCGGAGGACCAGGCGTGGGGGCGATCGGCATGTGCTTCACGGGAAATTTCGCACTGACGATGATGCTCGAGCCTGCGGTGCTGGCGCCCGTCCTCTGCCAGCCGTCGCTCCCGCTGGACAATCCTGCTGGACTTGAGATCGCTCCCGATGAGATCGCTAAGGTAAGGAAGCGGCTCGACGCGGAGGATCTGACGGTGCTCGCATACCGCTTCGCCGGAGACGCCTTCTGTCGGGCCGAGCGGTTCCAAGCATACGCGCAGGCGCTCGGCGCTCGGTTCGAGGAGCGGGTGCTCCCCGACAGTGCGGCAAACACCGAGGTGCCGCCGTTCTTCGCCAAGCACGTACCCACGCCGCACAGCGTCGTCACGGTTAATCTGATCGACGAGGCGGGGCAGCCGACGGTCGCCGCTCGCGACGAGATCATCGGCTTCTTCGCCAGACGGCTCACCGTCTGCCGAGAGGCTGAACGGCTGCACACACCGACAGACTCGCCTGTCACGGCGGGGAACGGTCAACCAACCAAACCACATCTCCATGAAAGCATGAGGTGATCGGATGACCGTCTACGCCGTCGCACAACTGCGGTTCACGGACCGGGGGAGTTACGACCGCTACCAAGCCCGCTTCATGGAGGTGTTCCGGAGGTTCTCTGGGCGCCTGCTGGCCGCAGACGAAGAACCGACGGTCCTGGAAGGCGAATGGGACCGGGAGAAGGTCGTGATCCTCTCCTTCCCTAACGAGCCGTCTTTCAGGGCCTGGGCGGAGTCGCCCGAATACCAGCAGATCTCGGCCGATCGGCGGGCCGGGACGGACACCCTGCTTCTCCTCGTGAAGGGGGTTTCGGGCCCCGCACAGACCGATAGATGAGGATCCTTTTCCGGCGGGTCGTGCCCTCGATGGACGAGGGCGAGCTCTTGGCGCTGATTGCACGAACGGGCGGTTCAGCTGCGCGGTCGCGAAGCGGCCTGCCTCAGAGGTTCGCGCGACCTTCGAACATCCGCACGCAGCCTCCTGCCACGCTAGCCCGTACCCCGTTGGCCGTGCGCCAGGCCCGCAGCTCCAGTTCGCTCCTGCGTCCCATCTCCACGCCCTGTACGGACGAGTATTCCAGACTATCCCTGTCGGAGAGCGATAGCCGGAGCGCAGCCAGGCTCGCATTCGCGCTTCCGGTCGCAGGATCCTCCCAGGTGCCTCCGAGGGGAGCGAACATGCGCGCTCGGACGTCTCCCTCCGCGTCCAGAGCATAGGCGAAGATGGACAGCCGGCCTTTCAGCTCCGGATGCGCGCCGATGCCGCGCCGGAAGGCCAACAGGTCCGGAGTGGCATCGCCTAGCGCGTCCGGCTCCACCTCCACGAGGACGAACTCAACACCGGTGCTGGCCCTGACCGGAGCATGGCGCGTGGTGCACAGGCGGTCGGGAGGCAGTCCGATGCAGTCCGCAACCATGGCCGCCGGGAGCTCGCCGAGGACGGACAGAGGCTGCGGAGCGTCGATCTCCGCGCCCCCAGGGCGCAGGCGCACCTCGACCAAGCCTGCGATCTCCTCGAACCTCAGGACGGGGCCCTCCACCAGCCCCATGGATGCGAGCACGTGGGCGGTGCCGACGTTCGGATGGCCGGCGAAGGGCATCTCTGAGGTGCGGGTGAAGATCCGCACCCGCGCGGTGTTCTTCGGATCGTCGGGCGGCAGCACGAAGGTCGTCTCGCTCAGGTTCAACTCGGCCGCGAGCGCCTGCATCTGCGCATCGCTCAGACCTTCAGCCGAAGGGAAGACGGCAAGCGGATTCCCGCCAAATGGCGTTGCGGTGAACACGTCCACCGTGACGAAGTCGTACTGCGGCATGTGCGATCCAGAGGAGAGTGACTGTCCGACCTCACTAGCGCGGCCGCGGCCGCACCACATGCCCAGTTCCGCCCGACTTGGTGCAGCACAGACGGTCTGGTCAGAGCATCTGGGCGGCGAGGTGTCCGAGGCGGTCGACTGCGGCGAGCAGCCTCGGCGTCGGGTCATTCGCGACGTTCAGGCGCACATAGTTGCGGTAGCCGAGCGATGCGGAGAACACCGGCCCGGGGGCAACTCCGATGCCTTGTGTAGCCGCCATACGCATGAGGCGAACGGCATCTACGGTGGCAGGCAGCTCCAGCCACAGCGTGTAGCCGGCGTTGTTGCCCGCCATCCGGGTGCCTTTGGGAAAGCTGCTCGCCACTCGCGCGACGATGGCGCTGCGACTGCGGTCGATCCGATCCCGCATCCTCTGGAGGTGGCGCTCGTAGCGTCCCCCGGTCAGGAACTCGGCGAGCGCAGTCTCGTAGAGGAGCGACCCGGCAAGGCTGCGCTCCAGCCGGTGGGAGACGACCTCATCCCGCCAGCGCCCGGGGACGATCCAGCCGAGGCGCCACCCAGGCGAGATCGTCTTCGATGCGGAGCCGCAGTAGACAACCTTACCGGTGTCATCGAACGCCTTGCAGGGCGCGAGGGCGCTGCCGGCAAGGTCTCCGTAGGTGTCGTCCTCCACCAGCGGAATGCCACGCGAGGTCAGCTCGGCGACGAGCCGGCGGCGCTCGCGCACCGGAATGGAGGCGCCGGTCGGATTGTGAACGGAGGGCGACACGATCACTGCCGCCACCTTGTTCTGGTCCAGGCTGTTCAGCGCCGCGTCGATGTCCAGGCCGGAGACCGGGTGCGTCCTGAGCTCCATCGCTCTGAGGCCCAGCCGCTCCAGACACATCAGATAGCCGAAGTAGCAGGGAGACTCGACCGCCACCACGTCACCTGGACGCGCGATCGCGGCCAGGGCAAGCTCGAGGGCTTCCGTGGCCCCTGCGGTGACGACGATGTCGCTTGCGGATACCGTCACGCCCTTGGACGTGAGATGGCGGGCCAGTCTATCCCTCAACTCCGGGCTCCCGGGCGTGTTGCTGTAGCTGTGGGCCTCGGTGCCAAGGCGGTGGGCGGCGAGCCTGAGCGCCTGATCGAGGTCGGACCGGGGAAGCCAGTCGCCCTGGGGTATGCCTGCCCCGAGTCGAACCGTCGGCTTGTCCCGCAGCGTGAACACCTCCCGCGCCAGCGAGCGGATGGAGACCGCCGCGGGCCGGGCGGGCACGGGCTGGGAGGACGGAAGCGGAACCGGTTTTGGAGCCACATGCCAGCCCGACCGTGGCCGGGCCACGATCCGGCCCCTGGTCTCGAGCTGACGGAGCGCGGACACTGCGGTCGGGATGCTGACCCCCTCGCGCCCAGCGAGCTTCCTCACCGAGATGACCCTCGCCCCTTCAGGCAGGCCGCCCGCCTCGAGCTCGCGTCCAAGCCGGTCCGCGAGGGCCATGTAGATGGGCTGTGCAGGTCTTTGTTCCATGAAGCTGTGTATACAGATGCTCGGCTGCACCGCTATCCGGAACAGGTGACGCAAAATCAACCGCACCGGACTGACGAGATCGGCGCTGCCGCTGCGGCGATCGTCGGCCGGCAGCTGGACGCCTACAATGCGCGGGACCTGGATGCCTTCATGGCATGCTGGGCGGATGACGCGACGATGCTGGCATGGCCCGACACTCTCCTGGAGGAGGGGTGGGCAGCGATCCGGGCGCGTCATGCGACCCGCTTCGAGGAGCCGGACCTGCATGCCCGCCTCATTAGCCGCACATCGCTTGGAGGGCTGGTGATCGATCGGGAGGAGGTCACGCGAAACCTGCCGCAGGGTCTGGCCGAGCTGGACGTGATCGGCATCTACGAGGTCCGGGAGGGCCTCATCCGCCGAGCGTGGTTCCAGCAGGGGGAACCTCGCCCCAGAGTGGGTCTGGCATGAAGCTCGGATTCATCGGCTTGGGCCGGATGGGCGAGCCCATCGCCCAGAACCTGCTGCGGGCCGGTTACCGGCTCCAGGTCTGGAACCGGTCGAGGCCGGCCGCCGAACGGCTGATCGCTGCAGGCGCGACGGAGGGCCAGAGCGCCGACGAGATTCTGCAGGATAACCCCGTGACCTTTATCATGCTCGCCAACGAGGCGGCGGTGGACCGGGTCCTTGCCCGGGGATCGGCTGCATTCGCAAGGAACGTCAAAGACCGGTTGCTCGTCCAGATGGGGACGACCTCGCCGGCCTTCTCAAGTGCACTCGGCCGCGAGATCGCCGCTGCCGGCGGGCGCCATGTGGAGGCGCCGGTCTCTGGATCGCGGGGCCCTGCAGAGGAAGGTGCGCTGGTCGCGATGCTGGCTGGAGAGAGGGCGGACATCGAGAAGGTCCGGCCGCTCTTCCGACCCATTGCCAAGCAGGTATTCGAATGCGGGCCAGTGCCCGGGGCGCTGCGCCTGAAGCTGGCCGTCAATCTGTTCCTGATCACGATGGTTGCCGGGCTGGCCGAGGCGATCCACTTCGCGGAACGCTCGGAAGTGGATCTCAAGCTCCTTCAGGACGTGCTCGACGCTGGGCCCATGGTCAGCGTGGTCAGCAGGACCAAGCTGACCAAATACGTGTCCAACGATCTTTCTCCCCAGGCCTCGATCGCCGACGTGCTGATGAACAGCGTGCTGGTCAGTGACGCCGCGCGTGCATCTGGTGCATCCACGCGGCTCCTCGACGGCAGCCGGGCCATTCTGGAGACGTGCGTCGCGCTAGGTCACGGCGGAGCGGACATGATCGCGCTTGTCCGCGGCATCGAGGCGGACGCGGATCGGCTCCTCTCCGGTGAGGCACGAGGATGAGGCTGCTCGGACGGTCCAGCTCCATCAACGTGCGCAAAGTGCTGTGGACCGCGCGGGAGATCGGCCTCGACTTCAAGCATGAGGATGACTGGGCGACAGCGGCCCGACCCTCGTCCACCCCCGAGTTCCTGACGCTCAACCCCAGTGGCCTCGTGCCTGTGTGGCAGGACGGTAACGGCACCCTGTGGGAGTCGAACGCGATCTGCCGCTATCTGGCGTCATGCCATGGGCGAGCGGACCTGCTTCCCCTCGATCCGTTCCGCCGCGCGCTCGTGGAGCGATGGATGGACTGGGCGGCTGGGGACCTCAATCGGGCCTGGAGCTACGCCTTCATGGCGCTCGTCCGCCGGGATCGGGCCTATGCGGACGAGACTGAGGTCGTCCGAAGCGCCGCTGCATGGAACAGGCTCATGGGCATCCTCGATGCGCATCTCGGCGAGGGTGGCCCCTATGTGGGTGGAGCCGACTTCACGCTCGGGGACGTCCCGGTCGGCCTCGCGGCGCACCGTTGGCGCTCAACGCCGTTGGATCGGCCCCGTCTGAAGCACGTCGCGGCCTATCTCGATCTGCTCGGCAGGCGCCCACTCTTCGCCGCGCTCACGACGGAGGAGCTGCCTTGAGCGAGCCGGATCAGGACGACACGCTGCCAGTCTTCGAAGCGGCCGGAGACGGTCGCCGCTTCATTGCGACCGAGCGTGCGGCGGGACCATGGTCGGCGGCCTTCTGCCACGGCGGCGCGCCTTCGGCGCTGCTGGTCCAGGTGGCTGAGGGCGTCGCAGCGCCCGTGCCGATGGACGTGGCCCGGGTCACCGTCGAATTGCTCCGGCCCGTCCCCATAGCCGGGCTGGACGTCTACTGCTCAGTCGTGCGCGAGGGGCGCAAGCTTCAGCTCTTGGCGATGTCGATGCGAGCCTCCGCGACGGAGGTCGCGCGCGCTTCCATCCTCAGGATCAGAACCGAGGCGTCCGCGCCGGTCGAGCTTGTGCACGGGGAGGTGATGAGTCTGCCAGCTGTCGGGAAAGGCGAACCCACCAGAAGTCCACAGAAGGGAGGATTCTCGGGCGCATTCGACATGCGTTCGGTGCACGGCGGCTTCGAGCGCCTCGGCCCTGCATCGGTATGGTTTCGAATGCGGGCACCGCTTGTCGCCGGTGTGGAGACCACGCCCGCCGCCCGCGCCGTGGCAGCTGCCGACTACGCCAATGGCATCGCTGGCATACTGCCGTTCGAAGACTGGTCCTATCCGACCTTGGACCTGACCGTCGGTCTTACCCGGCCTCCGGTCGGCGACTGGATCATGGTCGACGCCTGCACCTCGACCGGCGGCATGGGCCGCGCGATCTGCCACGCCCGCATCGGCGACGAGCGGGGCTGGACCGGTCACGCGCTGCAGACATCTATCATCGAGCGGAGGTGACCAGATGCCACTGGATCAAATGGAAGCGGCGGCGCTCGCTCGCGACTGGATCGAGGCATTCAACGCTAAGGATCTCGAACGCATCTTGTCGCACTATGCGGCTAACGTGGAGCTGGTCTCGCCAGTCTACCTGCGGTTCACCGGGGGGAAAACGGACAGGCTGCAGGGCAGGGATGCGCTCAGAAGCTATTTCTCAGGTGCGCTCGAGCTCCATCCCCAGCTCCGCTTCACGCTCCTCGAGGTTGCTGCCGGCGCGACCAGCGTGGTGATCCGATATCACACCAGCCTTGGTGACCAGATCGCGATGGAATGCCTTGAGATCGACGAGCAGCGGCGGGCGACGCGAGTGCTTTGCCACTATGCCCCTCGTGCCACCTCCGGCTGACCGGGCAGCGAAGCATACGAAGAACCACTCAGGGAGTCCGCCGTTGTTCAAGCCGAACACTCTCTCGTTCCGTCAGGCTCTGACAGCCCTGGCGCTCGCGTTAACCTGTGTCGTGGGCGTTCCGGCGGCCTACGGCCAGAAGGCTGCGTCGGATCCGGGGAGCCGTGTGGCACCGGAAATCGCCGCCGAGTACGTCCGGCCGCATGAGCTCGTCGACATTGGCGGGCGGCGCCTCCACCTGGTCTGCATGGGCTCGGGTCCTCAGACCGTGCTCTTGGAGGCTGGGGGGAGCGACTGGTCCGTAATCTGGTCGCTCGTGCAGCCGGAGTTGGCGAAGCACTTTCGGGCGTGCGCCTACGACAGGGCCGGCCTAGGCTACAGCGACCCCGCGCCCCTGCCAAGAGGGCCCATCGCCATCGTCGACGACCTGAAGGCGCTGGTCACGGCAGCCAAGCTCACCACACCCTTCATCCTGGTCGGCCATTCACTCGGCGGCTTCAACGCGAAGCTCTATTCGGTGCTCCATCCGGCGGACGTTGCAGGTCTCGTTCTCGTCGACCCCTCCGAGGAGCGGCAGGACGAGCGCAGCAGATCATTCGTGTACCGTCACTTCGGTGCGCGGCTCGCCGCGCGCAGTGAACTGTCAGGTGCGAACTTCCTCAGCTACCTTCTCGAACGCTACAGGCGCTGCGCGCGTCTTGCCGACGGGGGCCCGCTTGATCCCGCCTCAATCGACTATCGCCGCTGCTCCGACCCGCCTCGAGAACCGCTCGGGCCGCTCATCGCCAAGGAGCGGGAGCGCATCCAGGTGACCCCAAACTATCAGCGGGCTCAGGCCTCCGAGATACTGAACAGCGTGTATGGCGGAAAGGGCGGCGAAGCCGCCTACGAGGCACTGTTTCGGCCCGGCGTGCTAGGCAGGCGGCCGCTCATCGTGCTGACGCATGGTGACTACGACGCCAAAGACGAGCTGGACGCGATGGATCACGAGGCGATGGTGCGCCTCCATCGGGATACCGCCCGCCTGTCGCGCGCCGGCCTTCAGCGGACGGTCGCCGGCAGCAGCCACAACATCGAGATCGACAGACCGGAGGCGGTGATCCAGGCAATAGAGGACGTTGCACGGCAGATCGGCAATGCCCGCCGGCCATGATGAGCGCCCAGCCCGCAGTGCGTGGTGGTTCCGGAGAAGGGTTGCCGGTTTCCCACCTTCTTCTTGCGCTGCTGGTCGTCGCCATCTGGGGCACGAACTTCGTCGTCATCCACCAAGGTTTAGCACAGTTTCCGCCGTTCACGTTCGCAAGCCTGCGCTTCTTCCTGGCCTCCGTGCCGCTGCTCGCCTTCGTCGCCCTGCCTCGCATGCCGCTGGCTCGCGTTGCAATCTATGGTCTGCTGGTGGGCGTGGGTCAGTTCGGCCTCATGCTATATGCAATGGACGGGCACATCTCGCCTGGTCTCGCGTCGGTTCTGATCCAGACGCAAGCCTTCTTCACCGTCGGCCTCGCGCTCATGGTCGCCGGGGAGCGACTGAGGACGCGTGGTTTCTTCGGCTTGGCGCTGTGCGCGACCGGCGTACTGATCGCGACGGCATTCACGGGCGGTGAGAACAGCGTACTCGGCATCGTGCTGGTGCTCGGCGCGGCGCTTGCCTGGGGTGCGGCCAACATCGTCGCGCGCACGGCTGGACCGGTCAACGCGCTTGCGCTCGTCGCTTGGAGCAACCTCTTCGCCGTTCCTCCTCTCCTGATCGCGGCTTGGATCTTCGAGGGACACGACCGGATCGGGCAAGCGCTTGCGGAGGCGACACCGAGTGGCTGGGTGACGGTGCTGTGGCAGGCGCTCGGAAACGCGATCTTCGGCTACGCCGCCTGGAACTGGCTGCTCGGGCGACACCCTGCATCCCAGGTGGCGCCCCTTGGATTGCTGGTCCCGGTGTTCGGGCTCGGCGCGTCGGCATGGTATCTGACGGAACCCATGCCATGGTGGAAGCTGCTGGCCGCTGCCGCCATCATCGCCGGACTGGCAGTCAACATGATAGGGTTTCGCCGACGGCTCCCACCAGTGGCAGGAATGCAATGAAAAGGGTTATTGCGCTTGCGGTCGCGTTCACAGCGCCCGCTCTCTCACCCACACCAGCACAGACACCGATCGAGATCGGCGTCGCGCACGAGGTTCAGTCTAACTCGCTCAAAGAGCGGCGTAAGGTGAATGTGGTGCTGCCTCCAAGCTATGCGAACGAGCCGGACAGGCGCTATCCCGTGCTCTACCTCGTTGATGGAGGCGTGGCACAGGATTTGCTCCACGTGGCCGGAGTGGTCCAGCTTGGCGCTTTATGGGGTCGGTCGGCCGAGGCCATAGTTGTCGGCATCGAAACCAGGGATCGTCGGCGGGAGCTTGTCGGCCCGACCAGAGATTCGGAACTCCTCAAGCGATACCCGACCGCTGGAGGGTCGATGGCATTCCGGGCGTTTATAAGATCGGATGTGAAGCCGCTCATAGAGCGGAACTACCGGACGGATGGCCGGGGCGCCCTGCTCGGAGAGTCCCTGGCCGGTCTCTTCGTCCTTGAGACGTACCTGGAAGAACCAGAGCTGTTCGACGGCTATGGCGCGATCGATCCCAGCTTGTGGTGGGACAAGGAGGCGCTCTCTCTATCCGCGGCTCCCCGGCTTGGGGCCCGGCAGCAGGGTCAATCACTCTTCCTCGCGTTCGCCAGGGAGCAGCTTGAAAATCCTTCCGCCAACCAGCGCTTCGTGGCTGCCGTCCGAGCACAAGGCCTTCCGCTATGCGAAATTCGTCGTCCCGATCTGACGCATGCGACAGTTTACCAGCAGCTGATACCACAGGGCGTCCAACACCTGCTCCCCCCGGCAAAGCCTGCTAGCGTTGACTTCGGCTTCGTCGTTCCATGCAATGAGGATAGGTTTACATCTGTGAAGAATGGCTCGGAGGAACTTCGGCCTCGTAGCAATCGATGATACTTGATGGACCATCCGATCACCCCCGATGGCAGGTACTTCGTTGTGAAACGCCGCTTGTGGAGGATGTCGGATCCATCGCTCTCGCCAGGCAAGCGACAAGCACTAGTTGACGAGCTAATGGAGGCAAGAAGGCTGGTCGGTTCGGCTCGCCGCTTGGGCGACCAAATAAGCGAGAACATGGCGCGCGGGAAGGTCAATGCTGCGAAGCGTGAGCTTGGCGAGCGCGGCTCGGTTTGGTGGAACGATGGAGCGCCTGATCTCAATCGGCAGATGGTCGACGCGACCCCTTATGCGAGCTGGTTCGCGACGCTGAGCAAGGAAAGCTGATCGACGATTCCAGGGCTGCCAGGACACACGCGATCTTGGCTCCACGTCGCATGGTGTGCTCCGCTCGGCCGTAGCTCTCAAGCCTGCTCCTCGCTTGTGAGTATTCCTCCTGCTTGAAGGACGCGGTTAAGCGCGCCACAGAATGTCAGCCATCAAGCGGGAGATCGCATTTTGCCGAAAGTCGCAGCAAATGGGGTCGAGCTCTTCTATGAGGCCACTGGCGATCCAAGGGCGCCCGCGCTCATCCTGATCATGGGCCTAGGCACGCAGATGATTGCGTGGCCTGATGATTTCGTGAGCGGGCTCGCCGCGGCCGGGTTCTACGTTGTTCGCTACGACAATCGTGACGTTGGGCTGTCTACCCATTTCGACGAGGCTAAGACTCCGAGCCCCGCGTGGGTTATGCTCGCTTCCCGCCTCGGGCTGAAGGTTCGCGTTCCCTACAAGCTTAGGGACATGGCGGATGACGCAGTGGCGTTGATCGACGCCCTGGGCATCGACAAGGCGCACGTGGCCGGAGCGTCGATGGGCGGTATGATCGCCCAGCTTGTGGCTGCCGAGCATCCCGAACGGGTGCTTAGCCTAACATCGATCATGTCATCGAGTGGGGCGCCGGGGCTCCCCGGCCCCACGCCGGAACTGCGGAGGAGGCTCCTGGCTAAGCGGCCGCCTAATCCCAGCCGCGAGGATGCGATCAAGGCGGGAGCGGAGACACTCAAGCTCATCTCCTATCCGGACCCTCGGCGACCTGCGACAGCCTTTTCAGAGGCGGCCGCTCGGGCGTTCGACCGCGCGTTCGATCCATCTGGGCTCCGGCGTCAGCTTGTAGCCATACTCGCAGATGGCAGCCGCGCCGAGCGCCTGGCCAAAGTACGCGCGCCGACGTTGGTGATCCACGGAGCAGCCGATCCGTTGGTGCCGCTCGCGTGCAGCAGAGACATCGCAGCGCGGGTACGTGGCTCAAGGCTAGAGATCATTGATGAGATGGCGCACGATCTGCCCCCGTCCCAAACGCAGCGAATGGTCGACCTGATCGCTGGCCATGCTCAGCGAGCCACTTAGCTGCATGCAGAAGACAATCGAATAGAGTTGTCGGGGGCGCTGCTACACGCCTTGCTTCATCCCGCTCAGTTCAGCCGCGTCGACAATCTGCTGGACTGCGCGCGAGAACAGAGCGTGTGTGGTGCTGCGGATGAGCTGAGTCGCTCGTCTTACGCGGCCCGCGAGCGAGGCTCAGGCGGGCTCTGGGTCATGGGAGCAGCTGCATGGTGCGGCGCTCCCATGGAGACCCGCAGATGACGACCGACACACAGCCAAAGAAGCCGAGCAAGGCCCAGCACGTCGAAAAGCTGCTGACGCGCGCCCGCGGCGCAACCATGGCCGAGCTGATGGCCGAGACCAGCTGGCAAGCGCATAGCGTGCGCGCCTTCCTCGCCGGCCTGCGCAAGAAGGGCCGCACAATCATCAAGGAGGAGCGCAAGCCAGGCCTTGTCGCCTTGCGCATCGGCACGCCTGCAAAAGCGATACTTACATGGCCGCCGGAGGAGGGGACGGGGCCAGCGGCCGAGGAGGCAAGCGCCTGATGGCACAGCCAGACGATCAGCTCGCCGCGCTGGCAGCGATGTCAGCCGCGGAGATCAAGGCAGAGTGGGAGAGGGTGTTTCGCTCGGGTGCACCCAGCTTCAGCATCGATCTGATGGAGCGGGCGCTTGCCTACAGGCTTCAGGAGCGTGTCCATGGCGGCTTACCAGCCGCCACCAGGCGCGAACTCGCCCGCATCGCCAAGCAGCTGAAGGCCGGCAAGAGCATCGCGTCTGACGCGGGCACGTTGCTCCGGCCAGGCACACGCCTGGTGCGCGAGTGGCGCGGCAAGGTGCACCAGGTGCTGGTGCTCGATGGTGCCTATCTGTTCGAGGAGCGGCGCTACAGCTCGCTCACCCGCATTGCGCACACTATTACCGGTGCAAACTGGTCAGGCCCACGCTTCTTCGGCCTGAAGCAAGCCAAGGCTCCGCAAGCGGAGGTGGCGAATGGCTAAGCTAATCCGCTGTGCCATCTACACCCGCAAGTCTACGGAAGAAGGGCTCGAGCAGGAGTTCAACAGCCTCGATGCACAGCGGGAGGCCTGCGCCGCTTACATCCTCAGCCAGAAGCATGAGGGTTGGACCCAGGTGCCCGGCATCTATGACGATGGCGGCTTCTCTGGCGGCAACATGGAGCGGCCGGGCCTCAAGGCTGTGCTGGCTGAGGTTGCCGCCGGCAATGTCGACGTGATCGTCGTCTACAAGGTTGATCGGCTGACCCGAAGTCTTGCTGACTTCGCGAAGATCGTGGATGTGCTCGACAAGGCCAAGGCAAGCTTCGTCAGCGTCACTCAGTCGTTCAACACGACGACCAGCATGGGCCGGCTTACCCTCAATGTGCTGCTGTCCTTTGCCCAGTTCGAGCGCGAGGTCACCGGCGAGCGGATCCGCGACAAGTTTGCGGCATCCAAGCGCAAGGGCATCTGGATGGGTGGTGTCGTGCCGCTTGGCTATGACGTGGTCAGCCGCAAGCTCATTGTGAACAATGCAGAAGCCGACACTGTTCGGCACATCTTCCGGCGCTATCTCGAGCTTCGCTCGATCGAGCAACTGGCTGATGAGCTTGCCGCCCAAGGCATCAAGAGCAAGGTGCGCTCAGCGTCCACCATGGCGACCTATGGCGGCCGCACCATCGGGCGCGGTGCGCTGGCCTATCTGCTCAAGAACCGTGTCTACATTGGCGAGATCGGCCACAAGGGCAGCTACTATCCAGGCGAGCACGCGCCACTCATGGACAAGCAGCTGTTCGAGGCCGTGCAGAAGGTGCTGGCTGACGGCAGAGCCGAGGGCAGGGTGAAGACCAACTCCAAGGAGCGCAGTCTGCTTTCGGGCATAATCAGCGACGCTGAAGGGCGAGCGATGCAGCCGTCGCACACCCGCCGCGGTACGAAGCGTTACCGCTACTATGTGACGACGCCCCATGCGCCGGGCGAGAAGCCGATCACGGACGGCTGGCGGATACCCGCGGGCGAAATTGAGGAGCTGATCCAGGCGCGGCTGAGTGCCTGGCTTACTGACGAGGCGCAGCTCTACCCAATGCTTGGAGGCATGGTCGACGAGGGCCGGCTGCGGTGGCTTGTCGACGACTGCAGCGAGCTGGGGAAGCAGGTGGCGGATTGGGCGCCGAGGCAGGTGAGGGGACTCCTGCTGGAGCTCGGTGCGAAGGTCCAGATCTCGGCCCACCGTACGGTGCTGACCATATGCGTTTCGAAGCTGGTCGAGCGCCTTGTCGCCAGTCCGCTAGCCTCGGATTACAAGCCGCACGCCATCATCATCCCGGCCTCATTCATCCGTCGCGGCCACGAGCTCAGACTGACCTACCGAGCCAATGACAATGGTGCGCCGACCAGAGCCGATCCGAAGCTCATGGAGCTGCTTGGAAGAGCGGAGCTCGCCTACGAAGAGCTTTCAGCTGGAGGGCCGATTGAGGCGAACCGGCGCAACCATCTGGTCCGGTTGGCAAGGCTGCGGTACCTCGCGCCTGACCTAGTCGCTGGGATTCTTGAGGGCCGGCAGCCAATCCCGATGACTGCGCGATCACTGATGCGCGCGGCCAATGTGCCTTTGAGCTGGTATCAGCAGCGCCTAGCGCTTGCGGCCATTTAGGCGGCATCGTGGAAGATGACGCCTAGCGTGTGCCGCTGGCCTCGCCGCACGGGGCTGACCCCGTGCTTCATGCGGACCCTGTAAGGGCCGCGTGCGCCGACCACCGGTCGCTCGTTGACAGCGAAGAGGACGGCTTCTCCGTGCGAGAGAGGAACAACATGGACGCGCGACTGCATGCGCGGGCGTTGCTCCGTCAGGACGAACTCCCCACCTTCGAAGTCTCCGCCCGGCTCGGCGAGGAGGAACGCTGCCTGTAACGGGAAGACGTGCTCTCCATAGAGATCCTGGTGGAGGCAGTTGTAGTCGCCCTCTCCATACCGCAACAGCAGCGGCGTTGGTCGTGACTGACCTGCTTCGTGGCATCGCTTCAGATAGTCTGAATGCTGAGCGGGGAAGAGGTCGGCGGAGCCGAGCCGCGAGCGCCAGTCGTTCGCGATCGGCACCAGCTGCTTGTAGAGCGACGTCCTGAGCGACGAGATCAGCTCTGGAAGCGGGTAGGAATAGTAGCGGTATTCACCTCTTCCAAAGCCGTGCCGCGCCATGACGACCCGGCTCCTGACGAGCGTGTCGTCGTCATAGGTGGCCGTGAGGCTGGCGGTCTCCTGCACACTGAGCAGCGAACCTGTTGTGGCCCATCCCCTCTCGTGCAACTCCGTGCCGATCCTGTCCCAGTCCAGGGTGTCGATCGTCTCCGCTATGCTTTTCATCCAACCTCCAGGGGCGTGTCACCGGAATAGCGGAGGCAGCTCCGTTGCCGCGTCCCACTTTTTGCTTTCGAAGCTCCTCCGGGCTCACCCCCTGGTTGCCGTTGGTTTGGGTGTCTGAGCGGCTCATTCGTTTCTTCAACGGACGCCTGCCAGCCAT
>JAESFT010000317.1_pt1 | contig 36705 bp, 32 predicted proteins | sample 9269451 | NCBI WGS metagenome assembly JAESFT01 (sample SAMN14502557, study PRJNA617106) | algae metagenome | isolation source: Scytonema hyalinum WJT4-NPBG1 and co-occurring heterotrophs from well... | place: USA: Mojave Desert, Joshua Tree National Park, California | collected 2006-05-25
CAGGGGCTCCAGCAGAGCCCATTGTGCGTCGCTGAGCATCGCTCCTCCTCACCAGAAGGAGCAAAACGCAAGCCATCCCAATCCGTTCAAGCGATAACAGGCCCTAGTGTGCCAGTCGGCCTCAGCGGTAAACCCAACGCTGGCGAGCGAGATGAACTCCTGAGCGGGGTGCCAGCCCTCGACAAGCAGCGGGCGACATTCGGGCTGCGACGCGGGCGGCGCCTCCTGAACGAGGCCAAGGTCCGCTCGCAGGCAGCCGGCGTTGCGGCTGCCGCGACCAACCTCCGCAACGTAACGCCTGCTGATTGCCGGCTATGTGGCTACTGCAGAGCCCGTTCGAATTCTTTGGCGCGGCGCAGCATCGGTTCGCTCCGGTCCTCGACGGGGGCAGGCCCTTCGCTGGCAAGGAGCTGCATTTCCCAGGTGAACGCGACGCCGGTTGCTCCGCCGTGCTCGACCATCACGCGGGCGAGACCGCCCACTGTCTCCTCCAGGGCCCAGTCGCGCTGCCATTCGCCCATGGTGACCTGCCAGGTGATCGGCACCACGCCAGCGGCCGCCATGCGCCGGACTGCCATGTCGTGGGCCTCGGCCGATACGCCGCCGCAGGCGTCGGTGACCACGTAGACCTCGTAGCCTTCGCCGATGGCGTGGAGCGCCGGCATAGCGACGCAGATTTCCGTCCAGAGGCCTGCCATAACGATCTTTCTGCGCCCAGTCTTCTTCACCTCGGCTACCACGCGCTCGTCCTGCCAGGTGTTGATCAGGGTGCGGTTGATGGGCTTCTGCTCGGGGAAGACGTCTTGAAGCCCCTTGATGATGTAGCCGCCTCGATCCTCCAGCACCGTGGTGAGAATCGTCGGCACACCGTAGGCTTTGGCGGTCTTGGCGAGGCCGACCACGTTGTTGACGATCATCGTCGGCTCGTGGCTGTTCAGGCCGGCGAACTGGAAGGGCTGATGGTCCATGAGCAGCAGCACGCTGTTCTCAGGCGTCAGCAGGGCGTCGAGGCCGGTTTTCGCGGCAGGTCCATGGGTCATGGTGGAGTGTTCCTTTTCGGGGTGGTCGATGTGTCGGAGCGCAGGGTTCGCCGTCCGCAACGGCGTCGAGGGGCCCTCCCGCGGGGTCGGTGGAGGTGTCCCAAGAGGCGTCATTGCAGAGCCGGTCAGACGCCGGCGTAGACGAGCCTCGTGAAGGTGGCCGGGCTCACCACGAACCGGCTCCATTGCTCGTCGAACTCGGCGGTGGGTCTCGCCGCCACCACGTCGTCAGCGGTGCGGCCCTGCCGCTTCAGGGTCGCGACCTCCTCGCGGACGGCGACGAGCATGTCGCGGTAGCGCCTGAGCTCCGCCTTGTTGCTGGCGGGCTCGCCATGGCCCGGCACGATGACGGTGCCGTCCGTCGTGACCCGCAGGATCGCCTCTACGGCGCGGATGGTGCCGTCGATGCTGCCGCCGGTCGAATAATCGATGAACGGGTAGACGCCGTTCCAGTAGATGTCGCCGGCATGGAGGATGTTGGCGTCGCCCACGAGCACGACGGCATCGCCGTCCGTGTGAGCGGGTCCGAAATGCCTGAGCTCGACGGCGCTTCCGTTCAGGGTGAGGCTGCGTTCGGTGCTGAAGACCTGATCGGGGAGCGCGGCTGCCGGAGCGGCGGGGAAGTTGAAATCCCAGTCCGCGACCCTCGTGGCCTCCGACAGCCGCTTGCGCGCATTCTCGTGCGCGATGATCGCGGCGCCCTGGCCTCGAAGCCATTCGTTGCCGTCCGCATGGTCGAAGTGCCAATGCGTGTTGATCAGGTGGCTGATCCGTACCCTGCCAAGGCCGTTCAGCGCCTCCTCGATGCGCGGTCGCGACGCGGTGATGCCGGCGTCGATCAGGATGTGACCGTCCGGGCCCGTCACCACCGCGATGTTGCCGCCGGAGCCCACGAGTGCGCTGACATTACCCCCCAGCTTTTGAACGGTGATCGCGGCGCCTGCCGCATCGGCTCGCATCGCATCGACAACGTTGCGGGCCTGCGCAAATGCCTGGCGCGGGGTGGGCCAAGTTCCCGTGGCGGCAAACGTCGCCGCACCAAGGCAGCACAGGCAGAAGCCTCGGCGCGACGGGAGCGAATGCTGGGATGTGCGCATGGTGTTCTCCGCGACCTATTCTGCGAGCCGATGCCGTGCACCGGCGATGCTCTTCGGCGGGCCCGCTACCGAGCCCTGGGACCGGGAGCGACCTCGGATCGGCAGCGTTGCACAACGACCGATCTCTGCCGGCGAGTATTCGCAGCAAGCGAGGGGAGCGGAATTATACGAGGGGAAGGAGCGGCACCCATGCGGGCGTGCCGACGATACGTTGGTATAGCGGCGTCGCTGACCCGGGTCCGCCCGCGTTCGTAAGGCGGGCCGCCGACATGAGCGGGTGGCGGGCGAAAGCCCCGGTATACGTGTGTATAGGCCGAGACTACGCACGACCCACATCGCCATACCCACGTTCGATGGCTGTCACGGCGCCTTTCGACACAATGAGCGGCGTAGCGCTTCCACTGCGTCACCACGTCTCTCGAATGCTCGGACTTGCCGTCGGGAGGCCGCTCTGAACGATGCGCGCTCCGGACGGCGCTCGGCACGCTTCGGCGTTGCGGCAGCCTTACGTCCGGTGAGTGACTCGAAGGGCGGTCGAGTGGTTCACGCGCAGCCCAGCCACGAAAGGGAGATTATCATGAAACAGGCTTCGCCTTCGACCCTGCCGAGAAAGATCGCACAAGGCCTTGTCGCGCTGGCGATCGGGGTGTTCTCGTCCCATCTCGGTGCCGTCGCGCAGACTGCGGCCACACCGTCTTCGAGCGTGCTGCCGACGGGCGGGGGGCAGATGCTGCTCGACACGAACGACAGCGTCATCCTGCTGCTCGATCATCAGGCAGGCCTGCTTCAAACCGTGAAGGACATTAGCATCGCGGAGCTGCGCTCCAACACCGTTATGCTCGCCAGGCTCGCGACGCTCTTGAAGATCCCCGTGATCACGAGCGCCTCGGAGCCCAACGGCCCGAACGGACCGCTGATGCCGGAAATCCATGAATACGCGCCCCATGCCGTTTACGTGCCCCGTAAGGGCGAGGTGAACGCCTGGGACAACGCCGACTTCGTCGCGGCCGTGCGGGCCACGGGCCGCAAGACGCTGATCATCGCGGGGGTCTGGACCAGCGTCTGCGTGATGTTCCCGGCGCTCGATGCCAAGGCGGCGGGGTTCAAGGTCTACGCCGTGCTGGATGCCTCCGGCGATCCGGGCGAGCTGGCCTCCCGCACCACGCTGGCGCGGTTCGTGCAGGGCGGCGTCATTCCCACCTCCACCAATGCGGTGCTTTCCGAGACGCACCGTACCTGGAACCGTCCCGAGGCCGCCGAGCTCGCGAAGCTCTATGCGCTCGTCGCCCCCAACTACGCCGCCGTCGTCGAGAGCTACCAGAAGGCGCAGCAGGCGGCCAAGCTGGCCAACTGATCCTGTCGGTCGCAGATCCAGCCCACGTCCCCATTCGCCCGCCTATCGGAGAACCCTCCGGTGGGCGGGCCATTTTTTGGAATGAGCAAGCACTTTGTCCTTCGATCGATGAGGCGCCTCATGTTCCCTTCGACGCGACGACCGCGCAGGGCGCCCCGCACGTCCATTCATCCGCCTTCTGATCCGCTGCGGAAGCATCGCGGTCCTGCTGCACGACAGCGCTGGCGCGCGCCGGGAACGCATACTTCCGTATACGCGCCATACCTACTGAGCTCGACCTGAAGACGCCTGTATAATTCAGCTTGCGCTGCGTTTCGCCCAGACTCTGCTCGGTCGGGTGATCTTCGCCGGTTCCAACTCCGCTCCGTGCCGATCCGAACGCCATCGCGCATGGCGTGTCAGAGGCGCGAAGCCTGGATGGTGACCCTGTCGGATGAAGGCACCTCTCGCAGAATTGGAGATTCATCATGACGAACGCAGATCACCACGGCCCCTTCGCGACCCAGGCCGAAGGCACAATCGACCCAGGCATGGATGCCGCCGCGACGACGTCCCGCCGCGCCGTTCTGACGGGAGCCGCGGGCTTGGCCGCCGCGGCCGCTCTTCCGGCGGGCGAGGCGTCGGCCGCCTCGTCGCCCTCGGCGTCGCAACAGGCCAACCGGGCGTCCTCCGGAGCGCTGACCAGCAACATGATCACCACGAAGGACGGCACGCAAATCTATTTCAAGGATTGGGGCTCGGGTCAGCCGGTGGTATTCAGCCATGGCTGGCCGCTCTCCTCCGACGCCTGGGAGGATCAGATGTTCTTCCTGGCCCGCAACGGCTACCGCGTCATCGGCGTTGATCGGCGCGGTCACGGCCGCTCGAGCCAGCCCTGGCATGGCAACGATCTCGACACCTACGCGGACGACCTCGCGGCGCTCGTGCAGGCGCTCGATCTGCGCGATGCAGTTTTCGTGGGTCACTCCACCGGAGGCGGGGAGGTGGCCCGCTACCTCGGGCGCCACGGCACGTCTCGGGCCGCCAAGGCGGCCCTTGTGAGCGCGACCCCGCCGTTCATGCCGCGATCGGCAACCAATCCCGAGGGCACACCGGTCGAGGTCTTCGACGGAATCCGGGCGGGCGTGATCGCCGACCGGGCCCAATTCTACCGCGATCTGAGCCTGCCCTTCTTCGGCTACAACCGGCCCGGCGCCAAGGTGTCGGAGGGCGTGCGCGATCAGTTCGTCCAGCAATGCCTGATGACCGGCTTTCCAGCGTCGTATCTCGGGACGTTCAACTGGTCGGAAACGGACCTCACGGAGGATCTGCGGAAGATCGACATCCCAGTGCTCGTCGTCCACGGCGACGACGACCAGATCGTGCCCGTGAAGGGGTCTGCGGTTCTTGCCGCGAATATCATCCGCCAGTCCACCCTGAAGGTCTATGAGGGCGCGCCCCACGGCCTCCCCACGACCCACAAGGACCGCCTCAACCGCGATCTCCTCGACTTCATCAAAGCCGCTGTCTGATCGCGCCCCGGGGAGGTGAGCTCGGAGCTCACCTCCCCGGGATGGCATTGAGCCTCAATTTTTCGAGCCTTCGACGAGCGAGCAGGGCTGACGATGTTCAAAGAGATCACGCAAAGCCGACGCGGCTTCCTGGGTGCAGCAGCCCTCGGCTTGATGGCCGTGGATGCGGGGCTCCCCGCCCGCGCCGACGCCAGCGAGGCGAGCGCACCGCCAGAGGCGGGCTTCTCCGCCGTGCGGAAAATCGAGGCGGGCGTGCTGGAGGTCGGTTACCACGAGCTGGGGTCGGCTGAGGGCCCGCCGGTGTTGCTGCTCCACGGGTTTCCCTATTCCGTCGACAGCTACAGCGAGGTGGCGCCACGGCTCGCATCCCTCGGATGCCGCGTGATCGTTCCCTTTTTGCGCGGGCACGGCCCGACGCGGTTCCTCGCCGCCGGCATGCCGCGCTCGGGCCAGCAGGCCGCGCTCGGGGCCGACGTGATCGCCTTCATGGATGCCCTGGGGCTGAGCCGCGCCGTGCTCGCGGGCTACGACTGGGGCGGGCGCGCGGCCTGCGTCGTCGCGGCCCTCTGGCCCGAGCGGTGCGCGGGCCTCGTCTCGGTCAACAGCTACCTCATCCAGGACATCGCCCGCGCCGATCGGCCCATCGCACCGGCGGTCGAGTCGGGGCTCTGGTATCAGTACTATTTCCAGACGGAGCGCGGGCGTGCGGGCCTGACGGCGAACCGGCGCGAAATCGCGAGAACCCTCTGGCTGCGCAACTCGCCGAACTGGCGCTTCGACGAGGCCGTGCTCGAGCGGCATGCGCGGGCCTTCGACAACCCCGACTACGTGGATGTGGTGATCCACTCCTACCGTCACCGCTTGGGCCTCGCGGCCGGGTACGCTCCCTACGAGGAGATCGAGAGGCGCCTGGCGGTGCTCCCCGTCATCGCGGTGCCGACCATCACCCTCGACGGCAAGGCCGACGGGGTCGTGCCAGCGACCGACGAAAGGGCGAGCGCCGCCAAGTTCACTGGTCCGCGCTCGCATCGGATCGTCGAAGGCGCCGGCCACAACCTCCCCGAGGAAGCCCCCCAGGCCTTCGCGGATGCGGTCTGGGAACTCGCCTCGGTGTGACGCGAAGAGGGAGCTGGGCCGGCCTCCCGCGCCGGCCTGGCACGAAGCCGGAAACGGGCCGGGTTTCCCTCGGCCAAAGTCCACCACAAGGAGCAAGCGATGATCAATCTCTCCCGGCGTGCCTTTGCGTTCTCGCTCCCCGCGGCCGGCGCGGCGGCTGCGGCGGCCCTGACCTCCGGGGTTCAGGCCACCGCCGCGCAGACCCCGGCGTCGGGCCCCGTTTCGCCCCTGGCGCAGATCCGGATCGGCCGCTTCACCGTGACGGCGCTGTCGGACGGTTTTGCGGACATGCCTTACGGCTACTTCCCGGGCCAATCCGCCGAGCTAGTCGAGGCGGCCGCCAGGGCGCAGTTCGTGGCGCGGTCTACGGGCGTCCGCTTCGTCTTCAACCAGTACCTCGTGGAGGACGGCGAGCGCCGCATCCTGATCGATGCGGGGCCGGCTGGATCGATGGGTCAGACCGGGCACCTTCCCAAGGCGCTCGCAGCGCTTGGCCTTCGGGCGGATCAGGTCGACGCCGTGATCGTCACCCACATGCACCAGGATCATATGGGCGGCCTCGTCGCCGGCGACCGCCGCGTCTTCCCGAAAGCGGAGATCTATGTGGACCGCCGGGACGTGCGATACTGGACCGATGCAGCCAGGCAGGCGCGGGCGCCGGATTTCCTGCAGGGCAGCTTCCGCATGGCCGCGGATCTCGTGCGCCTTTACCCTGGGCTTCAGGCCACCGAAGGCGATCACCAGATCATGCGGGGCCTCTCCCTCGTTGACCTCGCGGGCCACACTCCGGGGCACATCGGCGTCCGGATCGAGGACGCGGGCCAGAGCCTCATCATGGTGTCCGATATGCTCTTTCCCGTCGTTCACCCCGAAGCCACCAACGTCGCCTTCCTGTTCGAGCAGGACCGGCCGGCCGCGGAGGCGATGCGGGCCCGCTTCTTCCCGCAGGCGGCCAAGGAGAAGGTGCTCATCGCCGCGACCCATATGCCGTTCCCAGGCCTCGGCCGAATCGTCCGCGAGGACCGGAAACTGCGCTGGCTTGCGGCCGATTGGGCCTTCCAGAGCTGATCCGCGCCTGCGAAGTCGCAGCCTCGTGGGTGAGGCCGTGTCGACCGCCTCGCCTGGTTCTGGATAGCGTCCGGCAAATCATCGTACCATGCGGCCGCCGACGGCAAAGTTGCCCCCGGTGCCTCGGCCCGGGACGGGTAGCCAGGGGAATCGCCATGATCTGGAAACGGAGGCTCCCGATCGTCCCGGCATCGTTCTTCGGAATGGTGCTGGGTCTCGTCGGCCTTGGCGGCGCCTGGCGCGCCGCGATGGCGGCCTGGGGTTTGCCGGCTTTTATCGGCGAAGCGATCACGGTCGTCGGCGTCTTTGTCTGGGCCGCTCTGGTGCTGCTGACCCTGGCCAAATGGATGCAGGCGCGCCAGGCGGCGCTCGCCGAGGTCAACCATCCCGTCCAGGGCGGCTTCGTGGCGCTCGTGGGCGTCACCACGAGCCTCGTGAGCCTTGCGGTTCTTCCCTACGGCCGCCCTGCGGCCCTGCTGCTGTTCACGGCCGGTGCCCTAACCACGGTTGCCTTCGCGGTCTGGCGCATGGGCGACATCTGGCGCCGTGACGACGAGGTGCCCGTCACGCCCGTGCTCTATCTGCCGACGGTCGGGGGCGGGTTCGTGACCGCGACGGCTGCGGCGGCATTCGACTTCCGTGAGCTCGGTTACCTGGCCTTCGGCTTCGGCCTGTTCTCGTGGCTTGCCATCGAGTCCCTTGTGCTCCGCGTGCTCCTGGCCAGGCCGGGTCTGCCGGTTGCGATGCGCCCGACCCTTGGCATTCAACTGGCGCCTCCGGCGGTGGGCGGTGTCGCGGCGCTGAGCCTGTTCGGCGAGGCTGCGGCGCCTTTCGTGCTCACCATGGTAGGCTATGCGCTCTTCCAGGTCCTGTTGGCCCTGCGCCTCCTCGGCTGGTTTCGCGCGCAGCCCTTCGTGCCGGGCTATTGGAGCTTTTCGTTCGGCGCCACCGCGCTCGGCTCGCTCGGCATCCACCTCGCGAAGGTCAACACAGGCGCGCTCTCCGCGGCGCTTGCGCCGATCCTGTTCGTGGCGGCCAACCTCGCCGTCGCCGCTCTGGTGATCGCCACCGTGAGGCTCGCGGCCGAAGGGCGCTTGCTGCAGAGTGCATCGGGACCGATCCCGCGCGCCGCGACGCCATCCGCCGTTCGGGTGTGACCACCGCATGCCGCAACGCCATCCGCTGTTCGATCATGATCGTGGCGTGCTGCTACGATCCGTGATCGGGATGGCAGCTGCGGGCCTTCGCGCGGACGATCGCCCGAACCGGCCGCACTAGGGAGGCTGCGATGATTCACAGATGGCTTGAGATCGCGTCTACGCCCTCCGTCCGGGCGGCGCGCGAGCGCTACGGCAGCGCGGCGTCTTACGCCAAGCTCGACGGAACGAACCCTGCGGACGAGCCGGTTCGCAACGACCGGCTGCGCGAGAAGGAGGCGGCCTTCATCTCCGCCCGTGACGGGTTCTACCTCGCCTCCGTATCGGAAACGGGCTGGCCGTACGTGCAGTATCGCGGCGGCCCGGCGGGCTTCCTGCGCGTGATGGACGAGCGCACGCTGGGCTTTGCGGATTTCGCCGGCAACCGCCAGTACGTCACCGCCGGCAACGTCGCTGCCGACGACCGGGTGTCGCTGCTCTTGATGGACTACGCCCACCAGCGCCGTCTGAAGATCTTCGGGCACCTGCGCATGGTGGATGCGGGCGACGATCCGGAACTCGCTTCGTCCCTTGCCGTGCCGGATTACGGCGAACGGGTCGAGCGCGCTGCGCTGATCCGCGTCGAGGCATTCGATTGGAATTGTCCGCAGCACATCACGCCGCGCTTCACGCTAGCGGAGCTGGAGGGTGTGCTCGCTCCCGTGAGGGAGGAGATCGACAGTTTGCGCATCGAGGATCGGCTCTTTCGACCTGCGGGACCTGCCTGATCCGCTCGTGTCCACCTTCTCTCGGCCGAAGCCGAGAAGATCGTTCTCCAGATCATCCTGCGCAATGAAGCAGATTTTTGAGCAAGAACGTGATCCTACCTTCGCGCTCAAAGGCGTTCCGTCTCACTTGCCGTCAGCAATTCAGCAGGTTCAGCTTCCATCCTTTACGGCAGCTTTTCACCCCGAGGTCAGTGATTAGCAACTATTAACTTCAACTGAAACTCGACTCGGGTCAGCATCACGTCACGACAACTTCTCAAGCTTGAGACCAGTGCCGCGACTGCCACACCGGGGAGACTTGCGATGGCACCAACAACCAAGCCGAGCTACACGAACGTGCCTGTTGTCCTAGTGGTGGATCACGACCCTGCAATTCGGGATGCCTTGAGCCGCCTGTTCTCGACGGTTGGTGTGAGGGTTGAGCTGTTCGCATCGGCCGCGGAGTTCTTTCGTTTTGGCGCGCCCAACGGGCCCTGCTGCCTCGTGATCGAGTTCCGGCTGCCCTTTGCCAGCGGCCTCGAGGTTCAGGCGCGATTGCGCCAGCAGGACGTGGAGATGCCGGTGATCTTCGTGAGCGGGCATGGCGACATTCCGATGGCGGTTCGCGCTATGAAGGCCGGGGCTGTGGACTTCCTGCCCAAGCCCATCCACGAGCAGGATCTGCTCGACGCGGTCTTCAAGGCCCTGGAGCAGGACAGCCAGCGCCGTGAGGAAATCTACGCTCAGGTTCAGCTGGAGCGGCTCTACGAGGCGCTGACCTCCCGCGAACGCGAGGTGATGCTGCACGTGACGTCCGGGCTGATGAACAAGCAGGTGGCCGGCCTGATGGGCCTCAGCGAGATCACGGTGAAGGTGCACCGCGGCAACGTCATGCGAAAAATGAACTCGCGCTCCCTCGCCGATCTCGTCCGAAAGGCGCAGGCGCTGTTTGGCAATCCACAAGAGCTGCCCGCCGTGATGCATGTACCAAGCGGGCGTCCCGCCCCTGCTCCCGGCACGGGCCGTATGGCTTCGAGCCGTGCGTTTCTCGTGCCAGCCGCTTGAGAGCGCGGGACCGCGGAGCGTCTCTCGCTGCGATCATTTGATACGCCGGGGCAATCTCGTGAGCGCAGCAGGTGCAGAGGGCGCGTACCGTGAATGCAGGAACTCGCATCTTGCCGGTTGACTAACGGTCAGGTTGGGGCCTTACAGCAGTCGTAGCAAATGTCTCTTTTGGTCGCGTCGACGCCGAAAGCGGAACGGCAGCTTTCGGCCATCCTCGGTCATGCAAAGCGTCAGGGGCCGACCTGCCCAAAAGCGGGAGTTTTCAGGGTTCACAAGGAATGATCATCAATGATCCCGGCACTGTCGGAGGGGCCGCTGCGCCCCAGCAGTTAGGCCTCGGTTAGAAGTTCCGTAGCCATCAGCGTCGCACTCGACGGTGCTACACAAAAGTGCTACACACGACGTTGGCGACGCTACGCTAAGTGCCCGACTGCGCTTGGTTTCTGCTACGAAATGCCCAGTCCTCTCCCAGGCACCCAACCTGACCTAACGTGCTGATTTCCTTAGAGCCTCACTTGGTGAAGTGTGGGCTCACTGGGGAGTGATACACGCGGGTACTACACGTTCGTGCTGGCTCTTTGGCCAACCGCTGCCTGGCCGCTTTGAGAGTGCTGGAGATGCAGTCCGCGCTCGAAGAGCCGCTGATCCCTAGAGAGCTGACAGAAGCGCGATGTCGCATTTTGCCAGGAGCAGAAGTTGGGCAGGCGCCTCGGCGAGATCTGCTTCGCGCCCATGTCGGCCGCTCAGGCGTCCTTCGCCGCCCCATGATGTTCAGAGGCGTGTGACGACATTCTTCCAGACAGGAAGACCATCCGCATCCCCGACATTGCTGGCAGCGTGTGAGCGGCATCGAACGCCAACCTCGTCGTGGTACCAACGGAGCGGATCGCGAAGTGGGCGACAATGAGTGCTGTGAGCCCGTGACAGGCGACAGGAAGACCGGCGCTGGAGCTAGCCTTCCTGTCCGAAGAGATTCCAGCGACTAGAGCTTCGGGCTCACGTCCGCCTTGAACCACTTCATCGCGAGGGTCTTCACGGTACCGTCGGCGATGGCCGAGCGGATGGCCTCGTCGAGCTTCGCGCGGAGTTCAGGATCCCCCTTGCGCACGCCGATGCAGGTGTCCGTCGCCATGACGCTGCCCTTCATGAGCGGGCCCGCCATCGTGACGTCCTGATTGCCGGGGCGCTCCACCGCATCGCGCAGGTACACGATGTTGTCGAACACCGCGTCAATGCGGCCGGCGGTAAGGTCGAGCGTGTGCTGCTCCGAGGTCTTGTAGGTGCGGACCTCGACGATGCCCTTGAAGGCCTCCTCGACGAATTGCTGCTGGCTCGTCGAGAGCGCCACACCCACCGTCTTGCCCTTCAGCGCTGCCTTGAGCGCCTCGAGCGCCGTCTTGCCGTCTGGATCGTTCACCGAAAGCTGCTGGCCGTTGTTTGGCAGGTTGGCGAGGGGCCCAGACTTCAGGACCCCGAAGGTGTTGGAGGTCTGCGCGTAGGGAACCGTGAAGTCGATCACCTCACGGCGCTTCGGGTTCGGGCCCATGGTGAGCACCGCGTCGAACTTGCCCGCAAGCAGCCCCGGGATCTGGTTGTCCCAGTCCTGCGCAATGAGATTGCACTTGAGCTTGGCGCGCTTGCAGACCTCGTTGGCGATGTCGATGTCGTAGCCCGACAGCTTCCCGTCCGACGACATGGTGTTATAGGGTGGGAAGGCTCCCTCGACCCCGATATTGATCTCGGTCCATTCCTTGGCTGCGGCGGCCTGGCCCATGAAGGCCGCCACGACCGCCGCGATCACGCCAAGCCGCATCGATTGTCTTGTCATTCTTGATCTCGTCCGTTCCACTCGGGGTCATTGGAGCCGCTTGCCGGGCGGGCTGCCTCTACGAGGAAGCCAGGGCAGGGCGGCGCGAGAATCATGCGATGCGAGACGGGAAATGGCTAGACCGACGCTTGGACGCGCTGTTGGCAAGGGACCTTGCCTATCTGGAGCCGGAGGAGTTTTCCTGCGATGAGCGGTCAACGGCATCCTGAGGGGGAGCCCTGGCAATGGCCGGAGGCCACGTGGCGGCGCATCGTTGGACGCGCCCGGGCCGGCCGGAGCCTCAAACCGGATGCCTGGCCCGGGGGCGCCCGTTGCGCCGTCGCTCTTTCCTTCGATGCCGATCACGACACTATTCCCCTGCGCGACGCGCAGGAAAGCCCCATGATGATCAGCCAGGGGCATTACGGCTCCCGCCGCGGCGTGCCGCGGATCCGGGCGATCCTCGAACGTGAGGGGGTGCCGGCCACGTTTTTCTATCCTGCCGTGTCCGCGATGCTCTATCCCGACGAGGTGCGCTCGCTCGCTGCCGAGGGGCATGAAATCGGGATCCACTCCTGGATTCACGAGCGCAACAACCTCCTCCCCTACGACGTCGAACGCGACCTCAGCTTCCGTGCCGCCGATGTTCTGGAGCGGATCGCCGGCCGAAGGCCCGTCGGCATGCGCACGGCCTCGTGGGATTTCAGCCCCTCGACGCTCACGATCATCCGCGAGATGGGGCTCCTCTATGACTCGTCCCTCATGGCGGATGACGATCCTTACGAGTTGCTGGAGGATGGGGAGCCCACCGGCGTCGTCGAGCTGCCGCCGGAATGGATCCGGGATGATGCGGTCTACTTCAACATGGCGCGCTTCGAGGGGCTGCGCCCCTATACGCCGTCCTCCGCCGTGGAGGAGATCTTCACAGCGGAGTTCGATGGCGCATTCGAAGAAGGTGGTTTGTTCATCCTGACCATGCACCCGGACATCATCGGCCACCGCAGCCGGATCGGCATTCTGCAGCGCCTGATCGCTCACATGAAGGCGCGGGGCGGCTGCTGGTTTGCCACCCATGCCGAGGTTGCCCAGTGGTGCCGAGACCGGGCGGCATCCACCTGACGCCAGTGCCAGCCCTCACGGGTGAAGGGTCCCTCGTGTCGGCGCGAGCCCTCACGGCTAGGGGCCCCTCATGCCATCGCGCACCCTCAGGGGTAAGGGTCTCCCATGCCGTCGCGCACCTTGCTGGGATCTTGGCCGGCGATCGAGAGGTAGACCGTGCCAGGGCGGGCAAGGCGCGAGAAGAGGCGTCCGAAGACCACCCCGCTCGTGCGAGCCCTCAACTGTGTCCGTGGCGCGCCGATCGCCTCCTCCGGCCGCACGATCTCGGCCACGACCTGCCCCTCTTGAACCTCGTCGCCGAGGCCGACCTTGTGGATGATGAGTCCCGCATGGGGGGCCCGCACGTGGTCGACCGCGTCCACAGGCGATGCCGCACAGAGGGGCTCCGGCAGGGGGCCCGGCTCGCCGGCGATCACGGCGCGGCGCTGCAGGAATCGGACGAGATTGTCGGCGTCGGCGGAAGCGAGTTCGTCCGATACGTCGGCCTGCCCCCGATACTCGATGGTCGCAGCCAGGCAGCCATGAGCTACGGCACCGCCGAACGCCTCGCCCATCCGAATCCAGGGCTCGTCGCAGGCCTCGTCGAAGGTCATGCTGCCGCCCCCTCCGCCGACCAGCGTGGCGCGGCTGCCGATCTGCGCCGAGAGGTCGTGAGCCTCCGGCCAGCCCGCCTCGTTGCAATAAAGGTACGTCAGGCCTTCCATATGGCAGTGGAGGTCGAGGACGATGTGGGCGTCAACCGCCAAGCGCAGGAGCGCCGCCTTCAGCATGTCGAGCTCGGTGTTGGGCCGAAGCGCCTCGGCGGCCTCGCGCAGTGCGTTGCGCACGAGGCCGTCGTCGGCGGTCCCCTCGCGGCCGAGCGCCTCCTTTACACGCCCGATCGCCGCCTCGGACAGGTTCGGGAAGCCGCGGTTGAAGTTGCCCCCGCCCCCAAGATCGCCGCGGCCGACATGAAGCGCCAGCATGCGCTGTGACAGGCCGATGGGATTCGCAAAGGGCACCACCACAACCTCGCCGAGGATCTCACCGCGCCGGTCGGCCTCCAGCAGGCGCTCCAGCAGCTGATGGGCGACGAGCATCGCAGGCGTCTCGTCGGCGTGAAGCGAGGCCTGGATGTACGTCTTCGGTGCCGCGCCAGGCGTCCCGAAGCGGTGGACGTGAAGATGCCGCTCGGTTCCGAAGCTGGCGGGCATGAGGTTGATCGTCTCGAAACGGTGCACGGGTTCTCCTGTGGTGTGTAGAGCGGCGTGCGATAACCAGATGACTCGGAGCGGCGACCGCTGACACCAAACTCGGAGGAGTTTGCGAGGGAGGTCAATCCCGTCATCGCATGACGTCAGGCTTGCAAGCGAGCGGTCAGCCGGCCTTTGCCTGCGTCGGGGGGATTACGGGACGCGTTCGCCCCGGGGAACCAGGGCATTCATCATCTACAAGCAAACCGGAAACGATCGCATCGCCCAATTCCTGCGGGGGACCAGGAAGATTGAGGGCGATAGGCCGGGGCTGCGCCAGAAGCAGACATGAGTTTGCGATGCGACAGGTTCCGCGGGCCGACAAAGTGCGGCTGAAGGCAGCCAGGGCCGCTTGGCCGGCCGCAGGCTGTGACCGCGGAATGGCCGAAGCTAAGCCCCCCTGAGCCGCAGGGCTGCAGCATCAGCCCAGGTGCTGCCCCTTGACTCCGGCTGCGCTCCGCCCGCTTGCCGTTCAGGCCCGCCTGCCTCCCGCAGCAGCGCGCTGATCTTCTCGGGGGCATCGCGGCCGTACCAGGGGGCAATTTCGATCAGGTCAGCCCTCAGGTTCTGTTCATCGCCCCTATCCGTGGGTACCCTACGCCGGGTGGAACCGGGCCGGGCCGACCCGCGAGGGCTGGTGTGCGGACACGTTGAGGCTCGCCTGATGCAATTTAAACAGGCGCGGCGGCGCACAAGCCCATTGTTTCACTCACCGAAAAAGGAGTTTACGGGGCGCAACGACTGAGACAGACTGCTCTTCGCCCGCGATGATGGCTTCGCCGTATCGATGGGCACTGAGAGGCGATCCAATGCCCTTGAAGGGGAGCGAGCAATGAAACTCCACCGTCGCGCTGTCCTGCTATCCGTTACCGCCCTGATGACATCTGCGTCGCTCCTCACAGCCGGAGCAGCTCAGACCGCTGGTGACCCCATCCGGAAGATCGTGTTGGCCACCGCCGCGCAGGCGGCCGACCCGCAAGAATTTCAAGCCGCACAGCTCATTGCCCAGGAATGGCGCAAGCTCGGGCTTGAGGTGGAAGTGCGGGGCTTTCCCCGTCCGCAGCTGTCGGATCTCGTCTGGTACAACCGCCAGAAGTGGGACACCACGATGTGGCGCATGGTCGGACGGCCGGAGCGCAGTGATCCTGACGAGCTGGTCTACAACCTTTTCCATTCGTCGACAGCGGAGAAGGGCTTCAACTTCGTTGGCTATGTCAACAAGGACTATGACGCCATCGCGGAACAGCAGCGCCGCGAAACAGACCCCGAGAAGCGCAAGGTCATCGTCGCCAAGGCCCAGACCATGGTCGCGCAGGACGCGCCCTACCTGTTCCTGGTGCACCCGAAGAACACCGTCGGGTATCTGGCCTCTGTCATCAAGCCGGCTTCGGTCGTGGACCAAGGTGGCATCGGCATCCGAAACTTCTGGACCTTCGTCGGGGCTGAGCCGGCTGGGACCGTCAAGGACATCATCGCAAACTCGACGGAAGCGCTGAACTCCATCAATCCGCTCTACATCTCGGGCTCCCCTGACAATTGGATCACGGAGCTGGTGTGGGACCGGCTGATGCGTATCGGGCCCGATGGCCTTCCCAAGCCTTATGCGGCCAAGTCCATCAACTGGGTCGATCCAACGACTCTTGATGTGACGTTGCGCGAGGGCATGAAGTGGCACGACGGCAAGCCTGTGACGGCCGTTGACGTGATCTTCTCGTTCCAGTCGACGATGGGCGACGAGTCGCCCATGTACAAGCCGTTCTCCAGCAACATCGCGTCCATGGAGAAGACCGGCGCCGATACGATCCGTTTCAAGCTGAAGGAGCCCAACGCCTCCTTCCTGATCTCGACGATTGCGAAGATCAATCTGATCCCGAAGCACGTTTGGGAGCCGGTAATCCAAGGCCTGGCCAGCAAGCCAGAGAACGCTGAGTCCTATCAGGAATCACAGCCGATCGGCTCAGGCCCGTTCAAGGTCGCCCGTTTCAAGCTCAACGAAGAGATCGTGCTGGAGCGCAACGCGGACCACTGGCAGGCGCCCAAGATGGACCGGTTCATCCTGCGCGTTATTCCCAACAATGAGGCTGGTCTTGGCATGCTGCGGCGTGGCGAGCTCAACTTCCTGTCCGACTATCGTGGCGATCCGAAGTTGCTGACCGACCTTTCGAACCAGCAGAAAGACATTCAGGTCGCCTCAACAGTCGACCTGGGCCTGCGGTATGTTGGACATAACCTTCGGCGTGCTCCGTTTGACGATCAGGCTTTTCGCCAAGCCCTGTCGACCGTCGTCAACCGCAACCTGATCGCTGCTGCGGCTTGGAACGGCTTTGCGGTGCCGGCATCCTCGATGATCTCACCGGCGTTGCCGTTCTGGCATCAGGGGACGCCGCCGAGAGCTAACCTCGACGAGGCCAAGGCCATTCTCAAAAAGGCGGGGTATGAGCTTGTCGGTAACAAGCTTCACTACCCAGCCGGCAAAAAAGAGACGCTTCAGCCGGAGTAGGCCTGATCGGCGGGCGAACTGTCTGTTCGCCCGCCGAATTCATGTGACGCCATTCCGTCGTAACGGTTTGGCCTGACGCACCCCTGGAGTGATCCATGCGATCGGTCGCGATTCGCTTTGGCCAGATGCTGCTCGTTCTCTGGGCCGTAGCGACCCTGCTGTTCTTTATGTTCCGGCTGATGCCGGGCGATCCAACGCTGGCTTACATCGATACAACCTTTACCGCCGAGCAGCAGGAGGCTCTCAAGCGGCAGTTTGGACTCGATCGATCGATCCTTGAGCAGTACCTCATCTACTTTGGCAATATCCTGCGGGGTGAGTTCGGAACGTCCTTTCGCGTCAAGAGGCCCGTGTTCGAGGTGATCTTCGATGTTCTGCCGAACACCCTCGCTCTAACCGTCGTATCGATCACCATCGCTTATCTGTTTGGCATCCTGGCCGGGGCCTGGCTGGCCTGGAAACGCGGCTCTGTCGCCGAAGCCGTCGGCATTCCCATTGTTCTGACCCTGAGGGCTGCCCCCGAATTTTGGCTTGGCATGGTGCTGCTGGCCATCTTTGCCTTCGGTCTCGGCTGGTTCCCTTCTGGTGGTGCCAACTCGGCCGGCATGACGTTCAACTCGACATTCGACCGGCTCACCTCTCCGGATTTCCTTCATCATCTCGTTCTGCCCGCAGCGACACTCGCACTGTACCTTCAGGGGCTACCTCTCCTCCTGATGCGCTCCAACATGCTTGACGTCCTTCACGAGGACTACGTCATGATGGCGCGCATGAAAGGACTGCCGGAGTGGCGCATCCTGCTGCTGCACGCGGCGCGCAACGCACTGCTGCCGGTGGTTACGGCCTTCGCGTTGGGTCTCGGTGCCTCCGTTGGAGGTAACGTCGTCGTCGAGACAGTATTCAGTTGGCCGGGGCTCGGCCGCGTGCTCGTCGATGCTGTTGCATCATCTGACTATCCGCTGGCGCAGGGCGCCTTCATGTTCATCGCCTTCATTCTCATCGTGATGAATTTCGTCGCCGACCTGCTCTACTCAGTTCTGGATCCACGGGTTTCGCATGGCTGAGATCGCACTCACCTCGCCAAAGGTATCGAAGCGGAGGTTCCCCAGCCTCATGCGGGCACTGCGGCTTCCAAGCGGCGATCCGCTCGCGATCATCGGTGTGACGATCTATGTCGTCTTTTTCGCTGTTGCCCTGTTCGCCGATCTGCTTGCCAAGGATCCTCTCGAGATCCTGTTCCTGGATGACGGCAATCTTGCCGCCAATCTTGGGCCGAGCGCTGCGTATCCCCTTGGCACCACCAATCTCGGGCGTGACATCTACTCCCAGCTGGTCATTGGCACCCGCAGTGCTCTTGTTGTTGGCCTCACCGCCGCTATCGCTGTGGTGGCACTTGGTACGCTCGCGGGCTTGCTGTCAGGGTATTTCGGAGGGCTTGCGGACCAGATCCTCATGCGGCTTGCGGACATTGCGCTGGGCATACCATTCCTGCCCTTCGTGATCGTTCTAGCGGCGTTCCTGGGAGCGAGAACAGAAAACGTCGTGCTCGCCATTGCGGTTCTGCTCTGGCCGAATACGGCCCGGGTCATCCGCTCTCAGGTTCTGACGCTGCGCGAGAGGGGTTTTGTTGAGGCAGCGCGGGTGTCCGGCGCCAGCGACTGGCGCATCATCCGGGTCCACGTTGCACCGAATATCCTGCCGCTCTCCCTCCTCTACGGTTCGATCGCTATCGGGTGGGCCATTCTCACCGAGGCCAGTGTGAGCTTCCTCGGCTTTGGGCCGTCAGGGTCTGTCTCGTGGGGTGCCATGCTTCAGGATGCCTATGCCTCACAGGCTCTCTCACGGGGCAGTTACAACTGGTTCGTGCCGCCAGGCGTTTGCATCGTTTTGGTGGTCGTCGCAGGCTTCTTCATCAGCCGCGGCTACGAGGAAGTTCTCTTCCCCAAGCTGAAAGACTAGGCTGTGTCACTCCTCTCCGTTCGCGACCTTGCCATCGACTATGCCACCCGTGGAGGGACCCTCCACGCGGTCAGCCGTGGCACGCTCGACATCGATCGAGGTGAGGTGGTGGGCCTCGTCGGTGAGTCAGGCTGCGGCAAGACCACGCTTGCACGTGCCCTCACGGGCATTGTCCCTCGTAACGCTCGCTTCAGTGGCGGTGAGATCGTCTTCGAGGGGCGAAGCCTGCTGGATCGTCCGACGTCAGAGTGGCGGGAGATGCTCTGGCGCAAGATCAGCTTCGTGCCGCAGAGTTCGATGAATGCGCTCGACCCCGTCTACCGGGTCGGGGACCAGATGCTTGAGGTGCTGCGGCTTCGCGGTGGGCTGACGCGCAAGGCCGCCATGACGCGCTCCGACGAGCTGTTTGGCATGGTCGGCCTCGATCCAAGCCGGAGGGCCGAGTACCCTCACCAGTTTTCCGGTGGAATGCGGCAGCGGGCCGCCATCGCGATGGCGCTTGCTCTCGAGCCGGCCCTCGTGATCGCAGACGAGCCGGTCACGGCGCTTGATGTCATCGTCCAACGGCAGGTCCTCGACACCTTACGCGATCTGCAAGCCCGCTTCAGCGTGTCCGTGCTCCTCGTGACCCACGACATCAGTGTGGTCGCCTATGTCTGTGATAAAGTTGTCGTGATGTACGCCGGAGAGGTCGTCGAATCGGGGTCCGTTGGCGAGGTGCTGGAGAAGCCGCGCCATCCCTATACGATGGGCCTGACCAATGCATTCCCGGATCTCGCGCGGGCCGGAGGTACCCTTGCTCCGATCTCGGGGGCGCCGCCGGACCTGCGCTCTCCCCCAGTCGGTTGCCGGTTCGCGCCAAGGTGTCCTTTTGCGCAACATCGCTGCACCACAACACCGCCTCCACTGACCTTCGACGACGCCGGGCACGGGAGTGCCTGCTGGCGTGCCGATGAAGCTCCCGTTCTCGCTGAAATCGCCAAGGATCCCCAAACATGGACGCGTACGTTCACGTCCGCGGCCTGAGCAAGGCCTTTCCGGTCCGCCGCAACCTGGGCCAGGTCCTGCGCGGCGAGCATCCGGTTGTCCACGCCGTTCGGGCTGTCGACTTCGACATAGTAGCCGGCGAGACCGTCGGTCTGCTCGGCGAGTCGGGCTGTGGCAAGACCACCACCGGGCGATTGCTCTTGAAGCTTGTGGAGCCCAGCGCAGGTGCGATTCGTATTGGCACGAAGCGCCTTTCAGGCCTCTCCGGATCACCAATGCGGGATTTCCGCAGGGAGGCACAACTCGTCTTCCAGAATCCGTTCGACGCCCTGAATCCGCGGATCCAGATTGGCCGGTCGCTTGCGGAGCCGCTCATCAACGCGGCCGTCCCGAGGGCAGAGCATGCCGATCGCATCAAGGTGGTTCTGGAGCGCGTGAGAGTTCGCGGGACCGACCTGCTTGAGCGCTACCCCCATGAGATGTCCGGCGGACAGCTGCAGCGCATCGTTCTCGCCCGCGCTCTCATACTCGAGCCTCGCTTCATTGTCGCAGACGAACCCGTCTCGATGCTGGATGTGAGTGTCCGCGCGGGCATCTTGAACCTCATGCGTGAGCTCCAGGACACCATGGGCCTCACCGCAATCTATATCTCCCACGACCTCGCGCTTGTTCGCTATGTCGCGCGACGGACCATGGTTATGTATCTCGGCTCCCTTGTGGAGGATGGGCCGACCGAAGACGTCATCCATACGCCTCTTCACCCCTACACGCGGGCCCTCATCGCCGCGGTGCCGCTGCCGCGGGTCTCGCAGTCGCGTGATCCGCTTCCGCTCAAGCCAGGTACGCCTGACGCGCGCAAGGTTGGCGCGGGCTGCGCCTTTGCCAACCGTTGCCCACTCGCGATGCCGATTTGCCTGGAGCAGGCCCCCCCGCTCGTCACGGTGGCCCCGGGCCGGCGAGCCGCCTGCCATCTCGTCTCTGCCGATGGCGCAGGCGGCATACAGCCTTCCGCCGTCCGCTCGGTTTCCTAAGATCACGGAGTAACCACTCACCATGCCCCATCTCGATGCCGAAGCTCGCCAGCTCGTTTCCGAGGACGCCCTTATGGCCACCTGCTCGCAGCTCTGCGCGCTGGGCGAAAAGGTCGCGGGATCTCCAGAAGAGGAGCTTGCGTGCGGAATCATCACCGCCGCCCTCGAGCAGTATGGAATCGACTACACCGTCCACCGGTTCCAGTCGTACGTCTCCCACCCGGTTTCGGCAGCCTTGGAGATCGAGACCTCCCAGGGTCGGGTCGCGCTCGAAGCCGTGGGTGTCGCGTTTGGCCTTTCGACACCCGGCGGAGGGCTGGTGGCGACGGTCGTCGATGTCGGCGACGGTGGTGAGGGGGACTATGTTGGCAAGGACGTGAGCGGCAAGATTGCTCTCGTTGGCAAGCTCCCATCTCCTCACAACGCGCTGCTGGCGGGGAGGCATGGCGCTCTCGGGATGATCTGCATGTCTGCGGGCAAGCAGCGTCACAAGATGATCATCACTCCGGTCTGGGGCACCCCCGAGTTCGACCAGTCCGCGACTATCCCGCAGCTCGCTGTCGTTTCGATCAGCGGTGATGATGGGAAGCGTATGCGCTCCCTCATGGCTGAAGGACCTCTTACTGCAAAATTGGAGACCGAGGTATCAACAGGGTGGCGTGAGGTGCGTCTGCCCGTGGCAGAGATCCGCGGCCGCGAGCCCGAGTTCCTTCTCGTCGGTGCCCATTACTGCTCCTGGTTTGACGGCTCCACCGACAACGTGACCGGCGATGCGTGTGTGCTGGAACTCGCTCGCGTCCTCAAGGCATTCGAAGGCAAACTTCGGTACGGGCTACGGCTCGCGTGGTGGCCCGGCCACTCGCATGGGCGGTACTCTGGGTCGACCTGGTTCGCTGACACGTTCTTCGAGGATCTGCACAGGCACGGCATCATCTACTTCAACATCGACTCTCCGGGCGTCAGAGGGGCTACCGTCTATGTACCCCGGCACCAGATGGCGGAGGTGGCGGATTTCAACGAGGCGATGACACAAGAGATTACCGGCTGGTCGACCATGACGAGCAGCAATGCGCAGCTCGCCATTGGCAAGCGCGGTGACAAATACGTCAGCTCGACCCGACCATCCCGTGCGGCCGATCAGTCCTTTTGGGGAATTGGGCTCAGCTCAATGTCGGTCTACTCGATGTTGACGCCCGATCACCCGGATCGTGACCCCAACGTCGGTGGGTCGGGTGGCGCCTGGTGGTGGCATTCCGAGCACGAGACGCTCGACAAGATCGATCCGGCAATCCTTGCGCAGGATACGAAGCTCTACGCATCCATTCTGCTGCGAATGGCGACGGCAGACGTGCTGCCGTTCCAGCCGAGCGCAATCGCGCAGGACTATCGTGATGCTCTGAGGGAATACCGCGAGGCCGCGGGGGCAAACTTTGACTTTGCTGGCCTCGAACGAGTTGTGCAGGCTTATCAGAGCAAGGCGGAGCGGCTTGAGCGGCATTTGCAAGGTGTGACCAACGAGGCGGTCACCGCTGAGGCTAACCGGTTGTTCCTGCGTCTCACGCGCATGCTCAATCCGGTCCTTTATCAGGATGCCCCCGGACACCTCCACGATCCAGCACTTGGATCGAGAGCTCTTCCAAGCCTCAAGTCCGCATTGGCACTCGGCCGCATGGATCCGACTCAGGACGCTTTTCGCTTCGCAGTCGCTGGGCTGCGGCGGCGCCTTAATCATGTGCTGCGGCAGGTTCAGATGGCGACCGACGCTCTCGATTCCTTCGAGGCGCAGCTTGCCGAGATTGGCTCGAACCGTAAGGCGAGCTGATGCTTCACCGGCGCCGCGTGGCCGGAGAGGGGCTATTGCAGCGCGACCAGCACCTTGCCGATCGCTCCGCCGCGCTCGGCAGCCTCATGAGCATCAATGATCCGCTCGAAAGGAAATACAGCACCGATGCGGTGCTTGAGCCATCCCTGGCTCAGGGCCGCGTTGATGTCTGCGACTCCCTCCCGACGGGCTCGGTCTGGGAGGCAGTAGCCCTGCACGATGCGGAAGTTCAGCCCTTTTGGGGCGATCTGGTAGTAGGGGAAACTGAACTCACGGACGCGTGTCGAGGAGTAGGAGGCGATCGTGGCATTCGTGCTCGCCACAGCCAAGTCGAGGTGCAGGTTCTGTCCAAGATCAACCTCGATGATGCGGTCGACCCCCCGTCCGCCATTGGCATCAAGGATAAGGCGCGCGGCATCAGGATCGCGATAGTCGACGGCCCGGTGAGCACCAAGATCCAGGGCCACCTGCCGCTTTTCATCGCTGGAGCCGGTTGCGATCACCGTGGCACCGCCTCGGAGAGCGAATTGGATTGCGTAAGCGCTGACAGCGCCAGCACCGCCGTGGACCAGAACCGACTGACCCTCGACGGGCCCGTCTGCAAAGACCGCCCGGTGCGCCGTACAGGCTGGGACGCCCAGGCATGCTCCGATATCGAAGCTGGCTGGCTGGGGCAGGGGCACAGCGTGATCGGCCCCGACCACACAATGATCCGATGCTGTTCCCTGCCCATCGGTTTCAGCGTTCCAGAGCCAAACGCGCTCGCCGATACGGGAGCCAGATACACCGTCGCCGACCTCAACGATGATCCCGGCCCCATCGGTGTGGAGGATCATCGGTAGGGTGTGAGGCTTATAGCTGGCCCACCCGGCACGGCGCTTCGTGTCCGATGGATTGATCCCCGACCGGTGGATCTGGACCAGCACCTGTCCGGGGCCTGGCCGCGGAATAGGGCGTCGGCCGAGGCGGATCACTGTCCTTGCCGGGCCTACCTCTGAATAGGCGGCATATCGCGAAGTTTCGGCTTGAGTCGGGGTATCCGCGTATTCCATAGCCTATCACGTAACGAATGCTGTTCCGACTATGTGAAATGGGTTTTCGTTTTGCGCAATGGTGAACTCAGCATAGAGCCTTGTGAAGCAACCGATATTGGCATCACCCGATACATCCCATGCCCTATACAATCTCAGCGGTCGACCGCGCCCTTTCATTGCTGGAGGCTCTGGCTGACCATCCAGGGCTGAGCGTCACTGAACTCGCCAAGGTATCCGGCAACACGAAAAGCCTTGTCTTTCGCCTGATCTACACCTTGGAGCAGCGCGGATACGTGATCCGGGACCCCGCAACGCGGACGTATACGCTAGGCTATCGACCGCTCGTTCTGGCCTCGAGCGCGCAGGACAATGTTGCGCTGATCAAGGCAGCAGGCCCCTTCCTCGATGACCTCGCCCGCGCGACCCGCCGACAGGTGAACCTGCTCGTGCGCGATGGAACGCAGTCTCTCTGTATCGCGATCCGGGCTGCGCAATCGTCAGGTCAGCTCTACGCACAGGTCGGACGCCGCGGGCCGCTGCATGCTGGAGGCGGCACCAAGATACTGCTCGCCTTCGCGCCCGAAGAGGTCCGGAACGAAGCCCTGTCCCTTCCCCTCAAGGCCTTCACACCCGAAACGGTCACGAACCGCCGGGTGCTTGAAAAGCGGCTCAAGGCTATTCGTGAGACGGGCACGAATGAGAGCTACGGCGATCTGGACCCCAATGCCTTCTCCTTCGCGTCGGCCGTGTATGGACGGGACGGCGAGGTCATCGCCGCCGTGTCCGTCGCAGGGATGATCGATGCCCTCAAGCCCGGGGACGAGGAGCAAATCCGTGCCCACGTTCGCGAGGCAGCGCGACGGATTTCCGAGGCGGTCGGCTGGCGCGAGAACTCCTTGGCCGCCGTCTAGCCGACGCCTTGTCGCCCTGTTTTCGTGCGCGGCATGACGCGCTTGCGCTTGCCAGCGTCATCACGGCTGCTATCGTCACAGTGCAAAACTCGATTTCAGCCAGCGAAACGGGAGCGATCGCCAGATGACCCATTCCGAACTGATCAACGACGTGTCGCTCGACGTGCCGTGGGCTTTGGTCGAAACGTTCGCCACCTTGCCGCGGTGGAAGCCGGAGGACGTCAACGCCAGCGCCGACCTCATTGTCGCCGCTCTCGAAAAGAGTGGCGTGCCCGTCACTGTTCATGAAGCTGAAATCTATCTCTCTGTTCCCTTCGATGCACGTGTGAAGGCAGAGGGGCGTACAATCCGCGCCAAGCCGCCCGCCTACGCCGTCGATTGTCGCGACGGCGTGACAGCGCCGCTCATTCACGTTCCAGCCTCCTATTCCCGCTCGATCGGAACGCTGTTTGCGAAGAATCAGGACCCGGAACTGTCCTCGGAAGATCGCATCCGCGGCAAGATCGTCATTTCCGAGGGGTTTGCTTTCCCGCAGAAAATCCGGGAGTTCGAGGAGAAAGGCGCCGTCGGCGTCATTGCCATGAATCCCGGTGTCGATATCCACTGGGGCATCTGCACATCCATCTGGGGGACCCCAGACCTTGACGACCTGCCCCGCAAACCGGGCATCCCGGTCGTGGCTGTCAACAACCCAGATGGGAAAGCTCTGATCGACCTCGCATCACGTGGGGCATCGGTCACCATTGAGACTGAGATGCAGGAGGGTTGGTTTAAGCAGAAGCTGCCCGTAGTCGAGATCAAAGGTACCGTCGAGCCTGACAAGTTTGTGCTGCTGCACGGGCATTATGACAGCTGGGATGTCGGCGTTGGTGACAATGCCACGGGTGACGCCACGATGCTTGAGATCGCCCGCGTGCTCTGGAAGCACCGGGACTCGCTCCGTCGGACGGTGCGTATCGCATGGTGGCCCGGACACTCGACGGGCCGTTATGCTGGCTCAACGTGGTACGCTGATCACTTCGCCATCGATCTCGACGAGAATTGTGTCGCCCAGGTCAATTGCGACAGCCCCGGCTGTCGCTGGGCGACGGAGTTCCAGGATGTATCCTGGATGTCCGAGACGGAACGTTATGTTCAGGACATCATCAAGAACGTCTGCGGCCTCGAAAGCCATGGCGAGCGCCCGCATCGCGCCGGTGACTATTCGTTCAACAACATCGGTATTTCGAGCTTCTTCATGCTCAGCTCCACGATGCCGGACGACTTGCGCGCGGCCAAAGGTTACTATGCTGTCGGCGGCTGCGGCGGCAATATCGCTTGGCACACCGAAAACGACACGCTTGAGATCGCGGATAAGGAAATCCTGCTGCGAGACATCAAGGTTTATCTCGCATCCATTCTCGGGGTCGCCAACGCCGAGATCCTGCCGTTTGACTGGCGGGCAACAGTTGAAGAGTTCACGAGCACACTCGCGAATTATGCCACGCAGGCAGGCGGGGCTTTCGACTTCTCCGAAGCCCAATCCGCCCTCAACGCGTTCAAGCAGACGCTTGAAGACTTCTACGCCAAGGCAAGCTCCGGCGGAATTGAGGCGTCGAAGGCGAACGCGGTCATCATGGGGTTGGCTCGCATTCTGGTTCCGATCAATTTTACCGTGGCGCCGCGCTTCCGGCATGATCCGGCGACGCCTGTACAGCCCTTGCCGACACTCGCCGTGGCAAACGACATTGCCGCCATGGACCTGTCAGTCCAGGGCTTTGCCCGCGTTCAGCTCACACGCGGAGCCAACAGGTTCATCGCCGCTCTGCGGGAGGCCGAGCGCCTCGTTCGAGCGGCCTGACGCATGCAGAAGGCGAGCAGCCCCTTTGGGCTGCATCGCCGCCAGACTTCGCAACAGCACGAGGACGCCTTCATGTCTCGGCCCCTTACCCGCACCCCAGACGAAGCGGTCCACAGCCAGCCAGCGGCACGCTCGTGCGACCCGGTGACAGTCGAGATTGTGCGCGGCGCGATCCGTGCCGCTCAGGCCGAGATGGAGGCCCTGATCGAACGGACGGCCATCAGCGCCTTCATCCGTGAGAAGAAGGACTTCTATACGGCTCTCTTCGACGCAGACGGCGTCATGGCCGTTGGCTCGAACGTGCCTGTTTTCGGCGACATGACGAGCCCGGTGTTCGCCCACTTTCCAAAGGAGAGAATGAAGCCTGGCGATCTCTACTGGTACAACGATTGCTATGGATCGCGCGGGGCGGTTTCCCATTCGAACGATCAGGTGCTTATCGCACCGGTGTTTCACGATGGGCTGCTTTGCGCGTTCGTGATGGGGTGGGCTCATTTCGCTGACATTGGAGGCCTTCGACCTGGCTCGATCAGCCCGGACGCCACCGACATCTTCCAGGAAGGGATCATCGTCCCGCCAACGAAGCTGGTCGACGCGGGATCGATCAACGAAGCTGCGCTCGCGATCTTCCATCGCAATTCGCGCTTCCCCGAGCAGAGTCGTGGTGACCTCCAGGCCCTGATGAGCAGCGTGGAACTCGGCGTGAAGCGGGTTGGGGAGATCGCAGCCCGCTTCGGCGCCGATGTCATGGCGCAAGCACTGGCTATCCTTCTCGACCGCACCCGTCGGCTCGTGCGCGCGAAGCTCGCCGAAACCTTCCCCGTCGGTACTCACAGCTTCACCGACGCCATCGACACGGATGGGCACGGCAGCGGACCTCTCCGTCTGCGACTCTCGTTGACGCGTGAGCAACCTTCCCCGGGGGAGGATCGCTTTATCATCGATGGAACGGCGACTGACGACCAGTCCCTTGGCCCTGTCAACTTCTTGATGAACCCAGGCGTGCCCGGCATGGCGCTGGGTCTCTACTTTCTGGGCGGCGACCCCGCTCAGGTCTGCAATGCCGGAGGCCCGCAGGCGATCGACGAGATCCGCCTACGCGAGGGATCACTGCTTTGGCCGCGCTTCCCTGCGGCTCTTGGCATGCGCGGGCTCACGATGATGCGCGTGCTTGCAACCCTGAACGGTCTGGTAAACGCGGCGGGGGGTGGGGCACCGGCTTCGCACTCGGCCTACGTCATCTCGATCATGCGCGGTACCTATCTGAGCGAGAACGGCGAGCGCGAGCGCTTCCTACTCGCCGACGGTCTTGGCGTTGGGTACGGTGCACGGCCCTATGCCGATGGCATCGACACGGTGTATTTCGTGGCCCAGGAAAACTACCCGGTAGAGTTCCTGGAGACCGGGTACCCCGTGCGGCTGCGTGCCTATGGCGTGGTGGAAGATAGCGGGGGCGCAGGTCGCTACCGGGGCGGTTGCGGCGTGCTGCGCGAGTATGAAATTCTCGCGGAGGAGGCTGTTATGGCCATCCGCATAGACTGCGTGAAGAACCCGCCGTGGGGCATTGCGGGTGGCATGTCCGGAGGCGCCGGTCGGGCTGTCGTCAATCCCGGCACGCCGCATGAGCGCTTGCTGGCGCCTCTGTCGGATGGAAACGTTCTAAGACGCGGCGACATCCTGCGTATCGAAACTGGGGGAGGTGGCGGGTACGGACATCCCCATGACCGACCGACGGACGCTGTCCTGAAGGACGTGCTCGGTGGCTTTGTGAGCCACGAGGCCGCGGAGCGCTACTATGGCGTGGCGGTTAAAGACTTCGCGATCGACGAGGCGCGTACGGCCCAGCTTCGATCCTCCCGCACGCCGGTCCGTGCCTTTCATCGCAATGAGTATGTCGATGCGCTCGTCTGACAGTACTGGCTATGTTGTCGCCGTCGACATCGGCGGGACGTTCACGGATATCGCGCTGTTGGAGACAGCGAGTGGTCGGGTCTGGCGAGCCAAGACGCCAAGTGTTCCGGAGGATCCCTCACAGGCGTTCATGACAGGTGTCGAACTTGCGCTGAAGCAGACGGACGCCAAATCCGAAGACATCGGACGTGTGCTCCACGGCACAACCGTTGCGACGAACATGATCCTTGAGCACAAGGGTGCGCTGACGGCTCTCGTGACCACCCGCGGCTTTCGGCATGTGTTGACGATTGGCCGGCAGGACATCCCACGCAAGGCCAATCTCTACAGCTGGATCAAGCCCGAGCGTCCGGTTCCTGCGTCACATGTGCTCGAAGTAACGGAGCGCATCGGAGCTGGTGGCGTTGTTCTTGAACCGCTTGACGAAGAGAGCGTCACGGCCGTCATCGCCGATCTCCGTCGCCTCAGGGTTTCAGCGGTCGCTGTCTGTCTCCTGCACTCCTTCGCCAATCCAGCCCACGAGCTGCGCGTCACGCAGCTGCTGCGAGACGCTCTCCCGAACGTCGCCGTGACGTGCTCCGCAGATATTCTGCCGGTGGTGCGCGAGTACGAGCGTTCCCTTGCAGCTGTGCTGAATGCATCGGTTATGCCGGGGGTCTCAACCTACGTTACACGGCTCCAGGAGCGGCTGACCAAAGCAGGCGTGCTGGCGCCGCTCCTGCTGATGCAATCCAACGGCGGCGTTGCCGGCGCCGCAACGATCCAACACGCGCCTGCGCTGACGGCCCTCTCTGGCCCTGCAGCCGGGGTGGTAGGCGCTCACGAGATCGGAGCCGCATGCGGCGTTTCGGATCTCATTACGGTCGATATCGGCGGAACAAGTGCCGACATCTGCCTCATCAAGGGAGGGCAGGTTGGCCTTACGGAACGGGGCCAGGTTGGCGAATGGCCCCTGCCACTGCCGATGGTCGATATGGTGACAATCGGAGCAGGCGGCGGATCGATCGCTCGGATTGTCGAGGGAGCCTTGATGGTTGGCCCGATGAGCGCCGGCGCCAGACCGGGACCTGCGTGCTACGGCCACGGCGGAGCCGAACCGACAGTCACCGATGCACATGTGGTGCTCGGCAATCTGCCCGACCGTCTTCTAGGCGGCTCGATGGCATTGGACCGTTCGAAAGCCTGCGAAGTCATTCAGAACCGTGTTGCCGGGCCCCTTGGGCTTTCCGTTGAGGATGCGGCGCGGGGCATTCTTGCGATCGTCGACAATCATATGGTTGGAGCGCTTCGCGTTGTTTCCGTCGAGCGGGGGCACGATCCGCGTGACTTCACACTTGTGCCCTTTGGCGGTGCGGGTCCCCTGCACGGGTGTTCGCTCGCGGAGCTGCTTTCCATTCCGCGCGTTATGATTCCGCCGGCACCAGGGGTGCTCTGTGCTGATGGGCTTCTGGCCGCGGACCTCAAGGCCGAGTTCAGCCGGACCTTGCCCAAAGCGGGTCCGGTTGACGCCACAGCCGTTGAAGCTGTCTTCGTGGAGTTGCACCATCAGGCGGACAAATGGTTCGAGAAGGAGCAGGTGCCCCTGCAATCCCGCTCCAAAGCCCTTGTCACGATGATGCGATACAAAGGGCAAGGCGGTGAGATCGCCGTGGCTTGGGCCGGATCGCAGGAAGGTGCCGAGGAGGCCTTTAATGCTGCGCACGGGGCTCTGTACGGGTTTACCCTTTCAGCTCCCATAGAGGTGGTCACCTTGCGGATCGAGGCCGCCGGCCGGATGCCTCGACCGGAACGGATCTTGCTCCCACGTGGCTCTGGCGCGCGGCCCAGCGGACATCGAACTGTCAACTTTGCCGATGGAGAGCAAGAGGTGCCCGTATACGACCGGGCAGAACTTGCGGCAGGCGACCGTTTCATTGGCCCCGCCATCGTGATGCAGCTTGATGCCACAACCTTCGTTGCGCCGGGTTGGCAGGGTGAGGTTCACCCCTCCGGAGCACTCCTTTTGACCCAGGTTGCAACCACACCCCGGGGAGCCGCATGAACCCCACCAAAGGTGCCACAGCCGAGGGCCTGGAGCAGGTCTTCGCACATATCACAGCCCACCGAGAGGATTTCGTCCAGCGGGTCATGGACTACGTGCGTCACCCGAGTATCAGCGCGCACGACATCGGCATTCGCGAGGTGGCGCAGCTCCTGGTGGAGATGCTGGCCGAGCTCGGGCTTCAAGCCGAGGCAGTGCCCACCGCCAAGCACCCTATGGTGTTGGCTCGTTGGGACAAGAAGCCGGGAGCGCCCACCATTCTGCTCTATGGCCACTACGATGTTCAGCCCTCTGACCCGCTGGAAGAATGGGTGAGCCCACCGTTCGAGCCGACCATTCGCGACGGGCGCATCTGGGCGCGGGGCATCGGAGACAACAAGGGCCAGCATTTCGCACAAATCCTGGCCATCGAATCCCACCTGGCGGTTCATGGTGAGCTTCCCTGCAATGTCATCGTCCTCCTGGAAGGCGAGGAGGAGATCGGCAGCCCTCACATCGCCGAGTTCGTCGAAGCACATCGCGAGCGCCTGAAGGCTGACCTCGTCGTTACGGCCGACGGACCCCTTCATGAGTCCGGGCAACCGACCGTCACGTTTGGCGTCCGCGGGGTGGCCTCCTTCGAGCTGCGGTCGACCGGTGCCAAACGGGACCTGCACTCCGGCAACTTCGGAGGCGTCGCACCGAACCCGATCTGGACCCTCGTCCATCTCCTCGGCACCATGAAGAATGCCAGCGGCGAGATCACGATCGAGGGTTTCCACGACAACGTGGTAGCGCCGACTGAGCTCGAGCGGGCAGCTGCTGCCCGGTTGCCACTTGATCCGCAACACGTGCGCGACGAGCTAGCCCTCTCTCGCTTGGACCAGCCTGCGGAGCGCCCGGTCGCTGACCGGCTCATGTTTCATCCAACTCTCACGATCAACGGCCTGCATGGCGGTTACGCCGGCCCGGGCTCGAAGACAGTTCTGCCGCACATTGCCTTTGCCAAGTGCGACATCCGCCTGGTCGAGGCGATGACACCCGCGGAGGTATTCGCGAAGGTAGCGGCTCACGTGAGCAAACATGCACCCGAGGTGGAGTTCGTTCCGTTCAACGGCATGCTGCCGTCGAAGACCCCAATGGACTCACCCTTTGCCGAGCCGATCCGGCAGGCGATTGTCGATGCCCAGGGGGTAGAGCCGCTGCTCTACCCGTCGGCTGGTGGAAGTCTACCGGATTACGTCTTCACGAAAATTCTCGGCACTCACGCGTTCGTCGTGCCTTACGCGAATGCCGACGAGGCCAACCACGCGCCCAACGAGAATTTGAAGCTGGAGTGCTTCGTCAACGGCATTCGCACTGGGGCGGCTCTGCTGAGCCGGTTAGGACGCCTCTCGCAGCCCACGGGAGCAGGGTAGCATTCAGCCTCTACGAGGTGGCTCGCGGTTGCGCTAGGAGAAGAGATCGGGAACTCGCCGGGAGACAGAGCCTATGGAGAGCGATGCTCTTGTCACGGCTGACCTCGCCCGAGTCTCACCCACTAAGCTGCAGCCGCGCGACGTCGGTCACGGCACGCGTGAGCCCGTCGAGGAGGCGTCCCCCGAGACGGGCGCACTGCCAGTGGAGCGTGACGCCGAGCCTCGCTCCGGGCACCAGATCTGTGAGACGTCCGGCCTGAAGATGGTCCTGGACGAGAAGCACGGGGTTCATAGCCCACCCTAAGCCCGCCACGGTGCCGTCCACGAACCCTTGCGTGGCAGGGATCCAGTGCACCAGCCCTTCCAGGTCCACTGCGAATACGTCGCGAGCCCAACGTGCCTGGAGTTCGTCGCGACGGTCGAAGCGGAGGTAAGGCGCCCGCGCGAGCGCCTCGGGCGTGACCCCGTCCGCAAGCCAACGCTCGATAAAGGCCGGACTTGCTGTGGCAACGTAGGTCATGGTGCCAAGGCGGAGCGTGCGGCAGCCCTGGACTGGATCGCCGTAAGTCGTAACGGCCGCGAGGACCTCCCCCGACCGCAGGCGGCCGGCCGTGTGCTCCTCGTCCTCGAGGACGATGTCTAGGAGCGCTCCCGAGCTGCCAGCAAATACGGCGGCTGCCGGCATGAACCAGCTCCCAAGGCTGTCAGCATTGACAGCCACGCGGATCGTGGACGCGGACGGCGCGGCCCGCCCGAGGCGTCCAAGTTCCGGAAGGTCAGCAGCTAGCTCCCCCTCGAGGAGAGACACTTGCTCTACGTGAGCGCAAAGCCGGGCTCCGGCTGCCGTGGCCCGGCAGGGCTGCCCCCTTGATGATCAGCGCCGTCCCGGTACGCTCCTCGAGAGCCCTAACGCGCTGGGACACTGCTGAAGGGGTCACCCCGAGGGTGTCGGCGGCACGCTCGAAGCTGCCCTGGCGCACCACTGCGGCGACGGCTGCAAGGCCTGCATAGTCGAGCAAGGATTAGCGCTCCTTCATCAGCATTAGACAGTTTAGGTTTTCTACACGAGAGCAAGCCCGTATGGAAACCGGCCATGGCATACCTCTCGACCTTTCTGAACGGCTTTGCGGTCTCCGCGGCCCTGATTATCGCTATTGGCGCCCAGAACGCCTTCGTCCTGCGGCAGGGGCTGCGCCGCGAGCACGTCGGCCCGATCGTCGCGTTGTGCGCATCCGCCGATGCGCTCTTGATCGGAGCCGGAGTCGCGGGCCTCGGGGCTTTGATCGGGGCCGCTCCGGTGCTCATGTCTGCGCTGTCGTTAGGGGGAGCCGCATTCCTCGTTTGGTATGGCGTAACTGCCCTGGCCCGCTCCGCGCAACCCAGCACCCTCGCCGTTGAGGGGAGCGGTACAATGAGCCTACCCGCTGCCCTAGCGAGCGCCGCAGGCTTCACGCTGCTCAACCCGCACGTCTATCTCGACACGGTGCTTCTTGTTGGGGCTGTTGGCGCCTCGCACCCGCCGACCCAGCAGCCGATATTCGTTGCGGGGGCCGCACTCGCGAGCGCATCCTGGTTCACGGCTCTCGGCTATGGGGCGCGGGTGCTGGCGCCGCTGTTCACCAAGCCGATCGCGTGGCGCGTGCTCGACCTCCTTGTCGGAGCGATGATGCTGTCCCTCGCAGCCGGGCTCGTCTGGAGTGCCTTTCAAAGGACCATACTATGAGCATGCTCGATGGCCTATCGGCCTTTCCTATCACCCCCTCAGATGCCACGGGACAGGTCGACGTCGCCGCACTTCGCCGGCTCGTGGCCCGCCTTCGTGACGCCAAGGTCGACTCCATTGGCCTGCTCGGCAGCACAGGCATCTACGCCTATCTCACACGGTCTGAGCGGCGGAGTGCTCTAGACGCCGCGCTCGATGAAGTCGGAGGGCAGACGCCCATCCTCGTGGGAGTTGGCGCTCTTCGCACTGATGAGGCCGTGCGGCTCGCATGGGACGCCAAGGCGGCCGGAGCCGCAGCCGGGCTGCTGGCCCCAGTCTCCTACACGCCGCTCACCGAGGATGAGGTGTTCGAGCACTTCTCGATCGTTGCGCGGGAGAGCGGCTTGCCGCTCTGCATCTACGACAACCCGGGCACGACGCACTTCCGCTTCAGCCCAACCCTGATCGGACGTCTGAGTCATGTGCCCGGTATCATGGCCGTCAAGAGCCCCGCGCCTGAACCGCAAGCGGTCGCGGCGCACCTGGCTGACCTCCATCGTGTCGTGCCGCAGGGGTTCTCTCTCGGCTACAGCGTGGACTGGCACTCAATCGAGGCACTGATTGCTGGAGGCAGCGCCTGGTATAGCGTGGTGGCGGGCCTGTTCCCGCAAGTCAGCATGGCTATGGTGCAGGCGGTCCGGGGCGGAGACGTCGCTCGGGCACGGCGCCTGAACGCGGAGTTGGAACCGCTGTGGAGCCTGTTTCGTGAGTTCTCGAGCTTACGGGTGATGTACACGAGCGCCAACCTGCTCGGCCTTGCCCACGCTGAGCCGCCGCGTCCGATTCTGCCGCTCTCGGGCGACGCCCGTGAGAAAGTCGCCAAAGTGATCAGGGCACTGGCTCTGGCATGAGAGCAGGCCCTAGCGGTTCGCGGCAGCGCCGCCATCGTACCAACCTGAGCTAATGCCGCTATCGCGGTGCCAACCACGCCCCTGATGATCACGAGCAGTTCACGACCAGCCCTCAGACGTTCCGGAAGCCTGCTTTGGACCAGGTGGATACCTGGCGCCTGTCGAGTTGAACGTCTGCTTTCGGTTTGTGGACGCCGAAAGCTGCCGGGCCGCTTCCGGCCATATCCCGCCCGTTGGCCATGCGCCCATGTCGGTCGCCTACGCCGCTGAAGGACTAGCTTGTTGCACCAAAGCCAAGGTGAAGCAGCGCCTCCTGGGCGATGCTGATCCAGACGAGTGGGACCTGCCGCCAAAGCCGAAGGGCATGCGCTGGCGGACGTATGCACGATGGGAGGCCAAGTACGACAGAGCTGAGGCAGCCCTCAACCGCAGCCTCTGCCTGGCCGTCACTCGCCTCCTGAAAAAGGGCACTTAGACAAGAGATTTCGATTCAGAAAGCAAAGGGAAAGCAAAAACCGTAGCGAGGCGCCGACGTGAGGACCTTCTCACGCAGGTCCGGACCACGCGTGTGGTGCTCGCAACCGCTCACCGCGACCACGATCCCACGAACAACAACCCGCGCAACCTGGTGGCGTTCTGCCAGAGGTGCCACCTGCAGCATGATCGTGAGGATCACCGTCGCGGCACTGGCTCACCTTGTTCCGGAAGAAGGCACTCGGTGACCTCTTCCTCGGCCACTATCGCTGAGGGGGGCACCACGCCGAGGCAAGGCATCAGCTTGCTTGGCGGGGTTCTTCAGGGAGCCTGTAGCGCCTGGGGTGTTTGGAGCACGAGCCATGCACTCGCGGATGTAAGCTTGCCGGCCTTCGAGGGTGATCTGGAAGAGCTCAACAGAGCCTGCACGAGGCGGCTTGATGCGCTGGCGCGCCTCGGCCTGGCAGGCGGACCGCCTCGACGCGAGGTCATCGTCGGCGTGGGACTGCATTGGCAGGACCAGCACGGTTGCCGCACAGATCACTGCCAGGAGGCGCCGCGGGTACATCATAGGGGCTCGTGCGAACCAGATCAGCGCGTTGCGGGAGGAACGCTCTCAGCCGTCGTGGATCGTTCCCGATCGTATGCAGAAGCGATGAGCTCCCAGCAATCTCCCAGAAGGCCTAGATCCTGGGCCGCCTTCGGGACAGACCCGGTCTCAACGCACTCGGGTGGGCACGTAGGCCCGCTCGCAGCATTCGCGGCAATAAGGCTTAGTGGCCACAGCAGGCTGGCCACAGAAGAACCGAGCCGGCTCGAGCCGGTCACCGATGGGAAAGCGGCATTGACCAGCACGCAACTTGAACAGGGTCGGGGACTTGTGTGCTGGCGCCAGCATGGCTCGTTCCGTGGCGGATGGTGTCAGAGCTAGCTATGAGCCAGCTCATCTTGGAGACAGGCGCCGCCCCGCGTCCTGGCGTGCACCCGAGGGCAGGAGCGGCCAGTTGTTCAGGCGCTTGGGACGCTGTGGGTAGATCATGCGGTTGAGCAGAACCACCACGTGCTCAGCGGTGTCCTGCTCCAGCTCGACGAGCACAACGTCGCCCAGAACAGCTGGCTTGCCGGTCTCAGCATCGTAGACGGTCCAACCCACCCGATCTGGCCTGATGTCGTACATGCCCGAGGCCCTCAGATGCGCTTGAGGTGTGGCTTCGTCTTGATGGCGACGGAGAGACCGGTTCTTGGGTCCAAGATCATCATGAGGGTACGCCTTCGCAGAGATACCAGGGGAACGCGCGACGGCCGGCATAGTCCCGACACTGCGGGATGTTGCTGCTGGCGTAGTTAGAGCTTCGTTACCTTGCGTCACCGCTCTTTGAGCAGAACCGTGTGCTTCTTCCGGTTTGCCCGATGCGCCTGACGGATCGCCTCGTCTCGTTCCCGTTCGGCGGCTTCGAGGGCAGCGGTTGCTTCGCCGCATCGCCAACTCGGGCAGATGCGCACGCGCCCGGAGCCGGCGGATGAGGTCACTCATGAACTCTCCTGTCCCACAATCCTGATTGGATCAGCTTACCAAACGTCAGGCCGCTCCCGAATGAGGACTGAAGGTCCGTTCACAGCTGAGACGGCCAGCCATGGGTAGGTTGATAGCCGGGATGAGCGCAGGCGACTGCTTCCAAGACGGGCGCCTATGCCGCTCGTGTTCTCGGCATAGTTGTTCTCCAAGCGTAGAGGAGGAGGGCGGGATCGATCTCCTCGGCTTCTGAGAGGATCTCCTCCAGAATGCGCAGGGCTGTTGGTGTGAGCTCCCCGATGGTGAGCGCGGTGAGCAGCCAGTTGGCTGTCTCGGCATTCACCACGCCTGTCGGGCGCA
>JAESFT010000318.1_pt1 | contig 36701 bp, 33 predicted proteins | sample 9269451 | NCBI WGS metagenome assembly JAESFT01 (sample SAMN14502557, study PRJNA617106) | algae metagenome | isolation source: Scytonema hyalinum WJT4-NPBG1 and co-occurring heterotrophs from well... | place: USA: Mojave Desert, Joshua Tree National Park, California | collected 2006-05-25
GGGAGTACAGAGCATCCGAACGACTCTTTTACCCAGTGGAGTCATCGGGAGCTATGTAGCTCTGCTGTTTTCCTCTACTTAATTACTTTGAGTTGCTTCTGAGCTAGCCTGGGTTAATTGCTGAATCAGCTTCTGGCAATTTCTTAAAGCTTCTACTGCTTTTTTCATTAAGGCTTTACCTCGAGCAAAGTTCAATGCAGCTATTGCAGCCAGCGCTTCTTGGCTCAATCGCGCTGCTTGATGAGATTCAAATTGGATTTGGGCTTAATGGTCGCTCCGCCAGGTCATTTCTCATCACAACGCCCGCCGAACTCGGTAAAACAGTTTATATAGTTTTAATAGTATATAAAATTTATACTTTTTATACCTTTGCTGACGGTCTGCCTGTTTTCACCTTTTCAAGGCTCGAAATCGCTTGTACCAATTCTTCGTCAGATAACGACTGGAGTATATGCAGTCCAGCTCGAATGACCTCGCTTTTTGTTGCGTTGACAGCCAACCCCAAACATCGCTGCCTAATTGCTGCGATTAATTCATAATCTTTAGACGGCAGCGTGAAACTATCACGAATTACCTTCTCCTTATGGGCTGGTTGCAGTGCGTCCAGTGACTGCTGCTGCGGCTCCTCTGTTGGCAAGCTAGACGCTTGCTGCGTCTTACTTTCCAATAAGCTTTCTGCTTTTTCAAAACGGTTGCGAACAGCTTCATCCTCAGCTCTGAGCGAACTTGCCAAAGCTGATTTCATACTCTTCTTCGTCATAGCACCTCTAATGTATTCAGAAAAAATTCCAAGCGGCTAATAACTATATAAACTATTATAACGATAATAACCATTTTAACTGTATATATACTTTTTTTAGCTTTCTTACCCCTGTTTTTGTGCAACAATAGCAACCATCAGACAAAGCATATAAAAACTATAAACAGTTTGTACTGTTTATACGGTTTAAATGATTAATACGGTTAATACTATGACAGCCAAAATCATTGCTGTTGTCAACCAGAAGGGTGGGTCAGGAAAGACAACTGTTAGTATGCAGCTTGCCGGGGCAATTGCACGGCGTGGCAACAAAGTTTTAGTAGTTGATGCAGACCCCCAAGGGACAGCGACACGCTGGGCAGCTTCCGCTCTTGATGAAACTCCTTTTCCTGCTTCCGTTGTCGGGTTAAGCGCAGCCAGCAACAAAGTTCACCGCGAAGTCAAAAAATTTATTGATGATTATGACTGCATCATCATCGACTGTCCTCCAGCAGCAGATTCCCCTGTTCCGCAAAGTGCGTTGTTAATTGCAGACCTTGCTTTGGTGCCTATCATCCCTTCTCCATTGGATATGTGGGCTGCGGTTGGTATTCGGCAGGTTATTCAAAATGTTAGCGACTTCAATGATGCCTTGCAGTCCAGGCTGGTATTAAACCAGTGCCAGCCGAAAACAACTTTGACACAGGAAAGTCTGGAAGTCTTGCCAGAGTTTGGGATTCCTCTACTCAAGACACAGATACAGCATCGGCAGGTTTACCGTCAATCTGCTGTGTTCGGTCAGACAGTCCATAATTTCGGCAACAAGGCATCAGCCGCTATTTCGGAAATCGAAAGCCTAACTGACGAAATGCTTGAGATACTGGGTGTTAAGCGCCAGAAAAGAAAAAGTTAAAACTATTTATATAGTTTATTTCGTTTAATGACAATAACTTTTTTCGGATAAAACTATATAAAAAAATAATATAGTTATAACTATATATATAGTTACAATGATTAACCTTCATCTTAGGGAGAACCAGTGGTGACCCATCAGTGCCCTCAGTTCTTCAATACCCATCAATCCCACTCGCTCTATGGCAACCGTATGGCGCAAACCATAAATTCACAATAGAGATGCTTCTAGAGTGTTCAATACGTAAGTCCCAAGGGTGGCAAAGCTCCTATGATTGGGGTTGACCTAAATGACCCGCTCAACAAAGCCTTCCTCGACAATCCAGAAAAAGTTGCACAAGTGGAAAACACACTGCGCCCCGAGCAAATCAATCCAGCTGAGTACAATGCCATCTTCTATGCAGGTGGACACGGTACCATGTGGGATTTCGCCGATAACGCAGAACTTGCCCGCATTGCGACAGCGATTTACGAGCAAGGCGGCGTGGTTGGAGCAGTGTGTCACGGTCTGGCGGGACTTGTGAACATCAAACTCTCTAATGGTCAGTATTTGGTTGCAGATAGAATCGTTTCCAGCTTCACCAACGAAGAAGAAGCCGCAGTGGGATTAACTGAAGTTGTACCGTTCCTATTGGAGTCGAAGCTGATTGAACGCGGTGCAACTGTGGAGAAAGCACCTAATTTTCAAGCGAAGGTAGTTGTGAGTGATCGGCTCGTGACTGGACAAAATCCTGCATCAGCAATGGGTGTCGCCCAGCGCATGGTAGAACTGCTCGCGCAAAGTACGAGCGTTGTTTCCTCAACTGTTTCTGCGTAAACCCTTGCTGGCTCACTGTATCTGAAGATATGCACTTCAACAAGTGCGTCTCAAAAGCTTTCACTGACGAACACTCTCAGGTTGTCTCATCCTGTCCTCTAGAAAGTCCTGCGTGTGGCATGAGCAGGATGGACAACCCGCAGTAGCGAAGAGAGCCAAGATTGAAGGACTGCAAAGAGCTATAAATACTTTATTACACGGTGAGAGCGGATTTGATAGAAGAAGCTGAAAAATATAAACAAGACTAATCATCATCTGAGGTCGCGTGTAATATACGCGACCTCTGTTTTTTGTCCAAAGTCCAATTAATCAGGGCAAGTGGAACATCAGAATAGCAGCTGCAACCCCTGCGATCGCAAACCCAGTCGGTAGTAGCTAACTGCGCCCCCAACGATCTGCAGCACGCCCAATCGCAGGACCGAGTAAAAAACCAGGGACACCGTAGCCAAGAAGTGCTAAACCGATGCCAACTTCCCCCAAACTATATTGCTGTTGGAAGTACAAACCGAGCCAGGTGTGTTACTAAAAAGCAGATTTAGAGAGGGTTTTGGGCTTAGCGTACAAAAAAACAGGATGGGCATGGTGACCCCAGATACATTTTCCTGGGTTGACCTCCTTATTTTTTCTTATTTTTAAGTTTATGTTAGTCAACGCCTTCTATTTTTTCTTCTTCTTAAGTAAGAAAAAATGGTCTATTAGCAGTAAATAAATCCTAAGGTTTTCGTATTGTTATATCTAAATAATCAGGCTTAATATAGGCTCAGGTAGCAATCAATTTTAAATTATTACTCAACGAATCAATGAATAAACATTAGTCTATTAGGTAAACAGGAGAGAAATAATTTATTGAATGAAATGTGTATTGTCGTGTAAAGCAGCATAAAAAAACAGCAGTAAACAACAGAATCTATCTGTTGAACTGTCACTATTTATCAGCAAAGTAATGTTCAGGAGTTAATGCGAAAATGCAAATATCTAGGGTTGAAAATCATAATAGCACTAGCGGGGATAACTTAGAATTTTTCGTGAATCCAAATTCTACGCGTGCGGAATCTGTAGGTGTACTTCACTCCGTGAGTTGGCAATCACTTATCCCACGCTGGCACTTTGCTATGCTTAATGATGTCGAACGTAATAAAGCATTTGAAACTGCCATAAAACACGTCGTGCGTCCAAATTGCACAGTGCTAGACATAGGAGCGGGTTCGGGATTACTAGCGATGATGGCTGCTCGTCATGGAGCTAGTTATGTAACATCCTGTGAAATGATGCAACCAATCGCACAGATAGCTAAGAAAATCATTGCTATCAATGGATTTAAAGACCAGATTAAAATTGTCCCGAAAAAGTCAGACGATCTTGTCGTTGGTCTAGATTTAGCTCAACGAGCCGATGTTTTAATCACCGAAACCGTTGATTGTGGGCTTGTGGGTGAAGGTATATTGCCAATCATTCGTCATGCTCGGCAAGCATTGTTGACTCCAGATGCGACGATCGTTCCAGCTAAAGCAGTAGTTAAGTTTAGCTTGTTAGAGAGCCATTTAGTACACAATCTGAATTTTGCATCCGACGCAAATAGCTTTGACGTTTCGCCGTTCAATATCTTCTCTACAGTCGGGTATTTTCCAGTTCGGCTGTGGATTTGGCCACATCGCTTGTTAAGTAAACCCACCACAGCATTTGAATTCGATTTCCGAGTCGATTCACTGAAACCACGCCAGAAGGAAATATCTGTACAAGTCGAACACAACGGGACTCTTCATGGTGTTGTTTTTTGGTTTGAGTTGGATTTAGGTAACGGAGTTGTTTTAAGCAATGCAGTAGATAACGAAAAATCACACTGGATGCAAGCAGTGCAATGCTTTGAAAAACCCATGATTGTTCAAAAGGACGATCTGTTGAATTTAACGGTTCGGCAAAGCGATACCAATATCGATTTTCAGATTACCAAAGCACTTGGAAATGAGAGGATGTAAAAAATGTTGGCTGAAGCTGAAATTTAAGATACCAGCTTCTTGCGCTCGCACGACCTCAGAAGCTTTTCTCTATATAGCGATGATTCGGATCGCGCTCGAACGACTTGCATCATTTTTGACTCACTTTGACTTTCAAAATATCCTTTGAGTCGTTTGTCTGTCAAATCAATAAAACTGTTAGCCATTTTTATTTAGGTTAAGTAGGTAAGGTATACCATGCAAACAAAAACTCGATTGTCACAAGAAACCTCTGCTGCTCTGAACATTACTGACTATGATTTTTTCAAGTCATGTTTAGTTGAATATGGCAAATGCAACCTATTTAAGGATACAGAGGAATGGTTGCTTGAAGACAATCCTTATCGTCGAACTTTGCGACCGCACATTTTCCATTATTTGGACTTTTCAAAACCTCTAAACCGAAATAATTTACTGACTTACAATAGTCTGACTGCTAATCGAACATTGCTGACTGTGTATGAAAGCAATTTTGTATTCCTGCCAAAACACGATTTTGTTCATAAACGCCAAGATTTTGAAAAGTTTTATGACTCAAAACTTCTGACTTTGGGGAATATTATCCGACCTTGGTTGGAACACTATATTTTCTCATTCCTTGATACTGAAATATCTGTGACTGGTAATTGGAGTGCTGCTGCTGTTGAGGAGTATTTCCAAGAATATATCGAAACCGTCAAGAAGACAGAAAATAGTCAGGTAATGGAAACCATCGAAGGTTCGACAGATCCAGTCCACGCTGCCAAAACCTTTTTGATCCAATTAGCTGGTGATTTTCTAGTTGAATCTTCAGCAATGTCTAGGAATATTTTGGGTTACTATGGCTCTCTCCAATCAGAGCTATTTAAGATTGTTATTGACGAATACGGCTACGGTGTTCATCAGACAAAACACAGCAAGTTATTTGAAGAAACACTCGAAAGTGTTGGCTTAGAATCAACGCCACACAGTTATTGGCAATTCTATTTAACATCTTCGCTGATGTTAAATAATTACTTCAATTACATTTGCGCCGACCACTCGAAATTCTTCCGCTATTTAGGAGCCATTTTTTACGCAGAAACGACCTTCATCAAATTCTGCGAACTTACTGCTAAAACTCTGAAGAGAATCTTTGGTTCAACCATTAACAACTGCTATTTTAGCGAACATGTCCATATCGATTATCATCACAGTCGAATGGTGCTGGAAAAGCTGATTATACCAGCGATCTCCACTTATGGTGAAGGAATAATTCCTGATATTGTGCGGGGTTTTGAGGAAGCCAAGCTCATATCCGAAATTGCCGATCGAGATTTCATTGACCAGGTGCATTGGGCTGACAACGGACTTAAGTACAAAGCCTTAGGATTATCGGTCTATGCGAAAATTCAAGATGGTAGCATCAATCCGAAGATGCAGCAGTTTATTGAGCCTCGCGGTGAATTGTCAGTTACTCACGTTCATGACGGTGATGAGCTTTGTTATATTCAGTCTGGTGTGATGAAGTTCGTTACTGGTCACGAGCGCTACACAATACTCAATGCTGGAGAAGGCACGGTCATTCAGCATAATCGACTGCACGGAGCCATCATTGAATCCGAAGAATGCGTGTACAACATCTATTCAATCGGAGACTATCAAAAATGCCTGTTGTAAAATTCGATCCGCATCTATCAAACTTTCTGATTCATGATGATAGGCGTTTCTTCCTCATATCCTTGGACAACGGCATATTCTTAGTGACAGATAATTGTCCTCATCGAGGTGGACCGCTTCATCTAGGCTACTTTGATTGTCAAAAAAGCACTATCATCTGTCCTTGGCATGAGTTGGTTGTTTCTATGAATCATCTACAACAACATGCTATGCCTTTAGTCTGGCGTAACGATATTGCAGTAGCTGTTTTACCTGAGATAAAGTCGAAGTCAATTGCGTTCAAGCATCGTCATATATTAGCTACTTCAGAAGTTTCAATTAAGGGGACAAGTTCTGTAATTGTCGAGTAGCAAATAATTTTCTGCGAGAGCCAAGTTTTGACTTTACTGCTGGTAATGGACTATTTCCCTTGACCTGGAAAACAGTAGTTTGCCCGATTTATCCAAAGCAAACTATTTGAGCCTGTTTTCCAGGCTGTTATACCAAACCCAGTTCAATCTACCCATTCCACGATGAGAAAAAATGATGGAAGAACTGCAATGCTTACGGGTCAATGAGATGAGAACGGTGTTTGAAAGAACGCGGTTACACAACATGTTATTGAATACGAAGTACTTATAAGGAACAAAAATAGTGGCTTTACAATACAAAAAGACTCATTCTCCCCACCTCCCTACCATTCTGTTGGTAACCAGTGGCTACCATCTTTATCGTGAATATCTGCTAAAAATGGTTGCGGAACATTCAAATGTTTGGTTATTTCTCGATTCTGAACCGAGCTGGCAGATACCCTACATTGTCGGTCACACGGTGGTCAATACACTTGATGCCCAAATGATGATTGAGGTGGCACGTAATTTACCTGACGGCGTCAAAATTGACGGGGTGCTTTGCTGGGATGAAATACGAATGGTGCAAACTGCCAAACTCGCTCAAGCCCTTGGTCTCCCAGGCACAGACCCTGAGAATGTCAGTCGGTGTCGTGACAAACACCTAACGCGCACCTTTTTGGCGGCATCAGGAGTCCCACAGGCTACCTCAATACTTGTCTCATCTCTTGAAGAAGCAGTCAAAGCCGCAGAGACTATTGGTTATCCTGTCATCATCAAACCGCGTGCATTGGGTGCAAGTTATGGGGTTAGCCTAGTGAACGGACCAGAACAGCTAAATACAGCGTTTGAACACGCTAAGGCTGCAACTGAGGAGGGCGTACCTGTTTACGATAAAGGTGTACTCGTTGAAGAGTATATGCAAGGACCAGAGGTCAGCATTGATGTTGCATGGGTTAACGGAATCATGTATCCCCTGTTCGTTGGACGCAAGGTCACTGGCTTTTTTCCTCATTTTGAAGAAATTGGACACGTGGTGCATTCCAAAGACCCGTTATTTGAGTATCCACCATTTCTCTCTGTTCTAGAGCAAGCACACCAAGCTGTGGGATTTCGCAACGGAATCACCCATACCGAGCTGCGTCTGACGCAGTCTGGTCCAAAGATAGTAGAAATCAATGCTCGACTTGGTGGCGATATGATTCCCTACGTTGGTTGGTTTGCTTCCGGAATAAACCCCGGGCAAGTAGCTGTTGCGGTTGCCTGTGGACACAAACCAGACGTGGAAACGAGACATGAAAGTGTCGCCGCCATTCAGTTTTTGTATCCTGAATATGATGCGGTTGTAGATAGTCTCCACATTGACCATGCTGCGCTCCCAGCTTCGGTTGTTGCTGCCGCCCCACTTGTTTCGCCAGGACAAAAATTGTTGCTGCCCCCAACCGACCACGTCTCTTGTCGGTATGGCTATGCGATCGCCCGTGGAGACACCATTGAAGATTGTAAAGCAGCTACCGAACTAGCAGTCAAGGCGTTTAACCTAAAAGCTAGACATCTCTCTAAGGTGGGGGTGTGAGATGAGTAGCGCAAAACGCGATTTTAGAATACTGTGGGCTGGGCAGTCGTTAAATTTATTAGGAGATCAAATTCTGGTAGTCGCCCTGCCCTTACTAGCCGTGCAAGTCATGGGAGTCTCTGCTTCCCAAGCCGTACTGCTCCCGTTTTTCCTTTTCGTACCATTCCTTATATTTGGATTACCTGCGGGTGCTATTGTTGACCGGCTGTCACGACGACTCACAATGATTGTTTGCGATACCATACAAGCTGTGGTCTTCGTGCTTGTTACCGCCCTCGCGTTAAACGGCACCCTGACGTTTCCAATGCTAGTACTGCTGGTTGCCATTGCCGGCACAGCTGTGGTGTTTTTTCAGATTGCCTATACTTCTTATATCCCAGAACTTTTTTCTGAAGCACAGGACTTGCAGCGTTCTAATTCGCGACTATTTTTCTCTGAGTCAATAACCAAGACGCTTGGTCCAATGCTTGCTGGGTCAATCATTGCGTGGCTGGGGATTGCTGCAGTTATCGCAGTGAACGCAGGGACGTTTGTCTTGTCCATGCTGTCGTTATTAGTCATTAAGCACAGGCAGCCGAAGACTACGAAGCATCAGGTAAAAAAGCAGGCTAGAGGCTGGATATACCGTGATATCCGTGAGGGTTTGCATTTCGTATTCCGCCACCGACGGCTAGAACCAGTTATTATGTGCGGGGTCGTATACGTCACGTTTTCCATTATGGTTGATTCTACTCTTGTGCTGTACTGCTTGAACGTACTTAGTCTGAGTTCGGTAATCATTGGCTTTGTTGTGGGCGCAGCTGCCGCTGGTTTTCCGATTGGTAATCTCTTTTGTACTCAGCTCGTTAATCGTTTTGGTGTTGCCCGCACTCTTGTTGTCAGCGCAATAGTGTCAGTAACAGGTTTAATTCTTATACCATTAGCTGGCTCGCTTGGCTCAGTCACTGGACTTATTGCTGCTAGCGTATTACATGGTATCGGAGAGGGTATTTTTGGACCCACAGCATTAACCTTGCGACAAACCGACACGCCCGACCACTTGCTAGGTAGAATCAACTCGATACAGCGATTTTTAGTGTGGGGTGCAGTTTCAATCGGTAACCTCATCGCTGCTTTGACTATCAAATTGTTTGGTTTGAGCGGTACCTTATGGATTGGTGGTCTTGGAACCATTCTCTGTCTACCTCTACTAATACGCAGAGATATCCTTAACGAATTGTTAAATTACCCGGCTGAGATTCCAGCTCAACGCAGACCAAAAGTATAGCGGTTTTCAAATCAGTGTAATACACAATACAGTGGCACGGCAGTGCTGTGCTTCACCTAATTGAGAACCGCTACATAAGATTTACACAAAACCGTCATTCTTTGGAGAATCAAATGAAATACGCAGAAGGCATAAATGAATTTGTAGACCGATGCAACAAAGCCATGCCACCTAATTTTTACACTTTGCCTATCGAGCAGCAGCGGGAAATGTACCTTGGCCTCACTAAAGAATTTCCCTATCAAATGCCGCCTGATGTATTGGTGACTGACGACACAGTTTCATATGAAGGGCGAAAGCTGCCGATTAGGGTATATCGTCCAAAACAGACAAAAGGTAGAGGACTGGTAATTTATATTCGTGGCGGTGGATTCGTCGTCGGCTCGTTAGAGACACATAATACAGTTGTTGCAGAGTTAAGCGAAAAATCGGGATTAGTTACCATCGCCCCAGACTTTAGGATGTCACCGGAACACCCTTTTCCAGCGGCTCTTGAGGACTGTTATGGTGTGCTGTGCGGTGTTGTCAATGATGCCCAACGATTAGATATCGATCCGAATAGAATTGTGATTTCAGGCGACAGTTCTGGAGCAAACATGGCTGTTGCCGTCAGTATGATGAGTCGTGACCGAAGCGGTCCTAAGTTGCGGGGTCAAGCGTTGATAAGTCCTGTTCTCGATTTTACTCGCTGGTGTAAAGGAGGTGTCGATGCTCCCTTGCTAACTGGTGGTGAAATGGAATACTACACAGCCTGCTATGTACCTGAGCCAGAAAAGGTGAAACATCCTTACGTCTCTCCACTGGTAAACGGAACATTTCACGATCTGCCACCAGCATATATCATGGCGGCAGAAATGGACTCACTTTTAGTTGACTCTCAGGAATACACTCGTCTTCTTCGTGAAGAAGGAACCCAAGTTGAATTAGTCGTTGAGCCCGGTTTAGTGCATTCTGCTGTAAGAGCGCGGGGCTTAAGTCCCCAGGTGGCTGACGCTTGGGAAAGGTTCATACACCACGCAGCTTTACTCGCTTGTAAGGAGGATTTGACCAATGACAATTAGTAATCCAGAGGGTCTTGCGGTGATTGTTGACCCATATTCTTCTGGTGCTTTCTTTGCGCCAGCGTTCGCGGAGGCAGGTGTGCCGGTTGTGGCAGTTGTATCCAGCCCTGCTCCTCCAGAAGTGTACGCATCATCCTATCGACCTCAAGACTTTTCACAGATTATTATCGCAACTGAGGATCTCTCAGAGGTTGTGAACAAACTAAGGGAATTGCGTCCGCGATGTATACTGCCGGGATGTGAATCAGGAGTCGAGCTCGCGGACGCGATCGCCCCCCTGGTAGTCGAGGACTTAGCCAATGTTCCGGAGAAGGCCAGCGCTCGTCGGCATAAGGGTGACATGGCCGCTGCAGTGGCACAAGCCGGACTACCAATCATTGCCCAGATATGTACTAATGACGCTGACGAAGTAGAAAAATGGTTATATCAAGCAGACCTTATTGGGCGCGATCTTGTAATCAAACCACCCAAGAGTGCTAGTACTGATGGGGTAACCAAAGTGCCATCATGTGAAGATTGGCGCAAGATTTTCAATGAAATGCTGGGCAAACATAATCGTCTAGGGATACTCAACGACAAGCTACTTGTACAAGAATATACCGCAGGTGTTGAATACGTCATCGATACTATTAGCTATGAAGGTAAGCACTCAATCAGTGATATATGTAGATATCACAAAATCGATAACGGTCAATACATGGCGATTTACGATAGCATGGAATGGCTTCCTCCGACGATTCCAGTCTACGACCAAATCGTGGATTATGCGTGCGGTGTACTTGACGCAGTCGGTATGCGGTTCGGCACGTCCCACCTCGAAGTCATGCTTACAGAACGCGGACCGAGACTAATTGAGATTGGTACTCGACCGCATGGAGGTGGTCACCCGCGCTTCTGTCGCGTCGCTACTGGGGATAGTCAAGTGGATCGAGCGGTTCGGTACTTTACCCGCAAAGGCTCTATTCCTGACAGCTTTAAACTAATTACTCACGTTTTAGTAGTGTTTTTAATCTGTCGGGCTGAAGGCACAGTGAGTAACGCCGAAATATTCGACGGGGTACGGGAACTGCACAGTCATCATTTTTCGGTGATAAACATCCGAAATAACGATTGGTTGGAACCGACAAAGGATCTTTTCGCCAGTCTCAAACTAGGCTTCGTTGTCTTGGCTCATGAAGATCGATCCCAAATTATGGCCGATTACAAGCTGATCCGCACCTTAGAGCAGCAACTTAAACTCAATACCAAAAAAACAAATATCAAAGCGTAAATGTCTACGAACAATCCTCAAGCAAAAATTAACTTCACACACCCACCAGGGCAGTATTACAATGTTCGAGGTCGAAGACTTTGGGTAGAGCAAGAGGGAATTGGCGAGCCTGTAATTTTATTGTCTGGCCTTGGTCCAGCTGGGTCTCACGTTATTTTTCACCCCCATTTCGACACGCTAGCTACTGATTACCGAATAGTTTACGTAGACCTGTATGGACGCGGTCGCTCTGAAGCGCCCGACGATCTCAACGAAATTACATTTGAGAGTGATGTTGCTGATGTAGCTGCGCTTCTATCAGAACTAAATCTTGGACCAGTTCATTTGTATGGATTTTCGTATGGGGGTCTTCTTGCACAGGCAATAGCACTCGACCATCCTCATCTCGTGCGTAGTTTGGTATTAGCAAACAGTCTGCACAGCCCAGAAATGTGGCAACTCAACCACGTCAACATCAACCGCGAAATCGCTAACCAATGCCCTGAGGTTTGGGCAAAAATTCAGGCATTGCGTGCTGATGGCGTTCCCTCCACCGATCCGAAGATGCAAGAACAATTTGCCTGCGCCGCTAAGCTTGTACGCTTCTACAATCCGGAAAACGCTCGACTGCTAGCCACCGAACCAGGGGCACGTAATTTAGATCTCTACCCGCTATTTTGTGGTGAGGATGTGGACTTTAACATCGGCAATCAGGTTGCTAAAATACCGGATTTTCGACCTCTGCTGAAAAATGTGACTGCCCCTATAGGCGTAATGCTAGAGAGTCTATCATGAAGTGCCACGCAGAGATACTCTCGTTCCGATTTTATTTTTGGTTTTGGAACTTATCCAAGTCTCTCCTGATTTTGATGCCAAAAATTCATCAATTTCTCGCGCCTTGTGGGAGAAATGTTCCGACACTGATTGAAACCGGAACTGTGTAAACTTTTGTGTGCTTTGAAAGAGAATAGCTAAAAGCCAATCATATTGTCGGTGGGACGATAATCTTGCCGCGACTGGAACCATAATCTTGCCGTTGCCGAGGCTGTAATGTTCATTCTTTCGTTAAGCGTACGCAACCCTAATTGAGAAATTGGAATCATAATCTTGCCGTCAACCAAAAATGGAATCATAAGCTTGCCAAAAAAAGGTAATCTTAAGATTTGATTTTTAGGTTGGTGCATCTAGAGTCAAACACGTCTGCCCTGAGCGTTCTAGTTTTTTGGAGACTTCAAGCCTGAATTTTTACGAATTGTGCGTTCTCAGTCGGTTTGTAGTCAAATGTATAGCCTACAAGGATTAGAGGCATTGGAAGCATAAGCTTGCCATTCCGGCAATATTATCGTTCCACCGACACATATCAGTATTTTCAACCACTTAGCACCTGGTGACACTTTCTCTAGCTTTACGCCTAACAGGAGCCAAGTGCGTAACCTGTCGTAGCACAAACTGCGGTTGCTCCGCCCCCAAAGCAAAGCGCATAGTACTGCCATGCTTGTTCAAGGAATCTTGCGGTCCGTCACATCATCAAGAGTGCTAATTGCTACCGCACTATGTTGGCACAGCTACACCACACTTCGCCTCGCAAAATCTACGTATTTTGCACCACTTGGCGTACTAACTCTGCCTAATTGTAGATACGGTAGCCCACACAAATTGTGCTCCGTTTGCACCTCCGTTGTGCTGAGTCTGCACCCAGTGCTACCCCACGAGTGGTTTTCGGGTAGCGCTGTCCTTTTTTTGTGGTGTATGTACCGACTGGCGCGATGCACAGCCTCTGGTAAAAGCGTACGCCAGGAGCATCCAAACTGACTCAAACTCTTTTGAGAGAGCTATCGCGCTCTGGGGGGTTTTCATAATTAAAGAGTCGATGCCCTTTACTACAATCGAAATCCCGCATCCACTTCTATCTCTGCCTTAGCAATGAGGTCATCCTCCGAGTCCCAAAAACCATCATCATCCTCATCTTCCTCATCCCCCTCATCCTCCTCATCCCCCTTATCAGGAGCAACGGAAGCAACGGGAGCCTTGGCGACAGGTGGTACAGCCTCCGGGGTCGTCGGTACGCCAATACTCGCTTGCATTAATGCTATATCAACCGTCGGTGAGACTAATACCGATTGTGCCATCCCTTCCAAAGAACAGACCCGCTTAATCGTATTAATCTGATTCTCCAAATGTCCAATTGCCCAAAGTGCAATCGAGCGCAATTCAACTTCATTTGCCCCATTCTCTTTCATTGCCAGTGGCAACCAAAATGCCTTGAGCGTAAATACTACCATCTCCACTATCCCCATGTCAGAGGGATGCTCGCTCAAATAGCGAAATAGCTTCCCCGTTTGGGTAGCAGCACTGCGCTTAATCTGTGGAATCACCTCAAACTTATGAAGCCCCATTCCCTACATCCCCCGCACTCAGTACATACCAACCCACTGTCATTATCAAAAGCGCTCGCACTCGCACGCGTACCTCTCGGCACCAGCACATACCAAGCTTCTCTTGACCATAACTACACATTTCCTATCGACTTACTATACTTTATAAGTGAAGAAATGTATTTAATTCAACTATACTACTACTGGGCAAGTAAAGTCATGTTATTTCACCTACAGCTATGCTCAAGTAATGTAAAAGCAACTTAAGTATAGTTAGAATCGCCCCCACCCAATCGACCGCACCTTCCACACCTTCACCTAAAGTCAAGTTAAGTCAACTTATAGCAGTGTTAAGTCAAGTTATGACAACTTGGGACTTCACCCAACAATTTTACTCTACTAAAGGGGTCAAACCCATGTATAGTAAGGATTTCGGTCATTTTAGCCCCTGATATGGGACTACCGCAAAGGGGTTTTCGGGTAGTGCAGATTAAAATAATCGTACTCACTACGGCTTTTTGCCCCAGGGGGTGGGCTATGCCCATGTCTCGCTGTCGCTCGTCACAAAAAGCCTGCGTTCGCCCCTGCGGGGGCATTGTTGGAAGTTGTCTGGTGTGGTGGGTGTGTTGTTATGGGTTGGCTGACGCCTTCATTATCTATAAGAATATAGTGCGCGAGTTATTTACAAGCCAACGTAAAAGATATCTACGTAATTGGGAATACTTCAAGAGTAGGCAGTTGACTCTTACTGAACAATGGCTTATGCGATCGCGCGGCTGGCTAAACTCAAAAAAGGTAATCTTTCAGGCAGTGCTGCACATACTGCCAGAACTCGACCTACACCCAACGCCGACGCCGCAAAACAAAATCTCAGATTTATTGGCAGTACCGACTCTGAGGAGAAACTAGAAGACCTGGTACAAGCCAAGATTGACTCCTACAAACAAAAGCGGAAGATACGTACCGATGCCGTGTACTGCGTTGAACTTCTCCTCACCGCATCCCCCAGCTATTTCAGACCAGATGACCCAACCAATGGTGGGTATTATGAAGAAGATAAGCTTAAAGCATGGTTTGATGCCGCCCAAAATTGGCTCACTCTACAGTACGGTTCACGCATTGTTCGCGCTGAGCTGCATTTGGACGAAGTGACGCCCCATATCCACGCTTACTTTGTGCCGCTGGATGAGTTTGGTCAGCTCAGGTGCAACCACTTCTTTGACGGTCGGCAGAAGATGCGGGCTTTTCAGGACAGCCACTATGCCGCCATGCAGCACCTGGGGTTAGAGCGCGGTATCAAAGGGAGTGTTGCCAAACATCAGGATATCAAAGACTTTTACAGGATTGTTGAGGAAGGTCGTGACCTCGACACAGGTGAACTATCACCAGAACAGCTACAAGCCAAAGCCGCTGACAGGGATAGGGCAGTGAAGAAGAAAGCCGAAATGGAGGAGACTACCCTTCGGTTGGTGAAGGATCAGGAATTGTTGCAACAACGGATTCAGCAACTAGAAGCAGAAAACCAACAACTGCGGAATCAGCTTGACCAACTACGTGACCTCCCCCTAGAAGATGTGGCTTGGCAGTTGGGACTGACCAAAACCAAAGATGGCAAGTGGAAAGGAGGGGGACATATCATTAGTATTGATGAACCCAAGTGGTATGACTTTGCCCCTGGTTCCCAAAAGGGTGGTGGTGGTGCAATTGACTTGGTGATGTATGTCAACAGTTGTAGCTTCCAAAAGGCTCTAGCTTGGTTGAGTGACAGATTTGGGTCTGGGGGTATGCTCAAAGCGGCAACTCACCATGCCAGGGGACAAGCCCAAGAGATTGCCCAAACAGAACCAATACCACAGTTCACACCACCCGCTGCTGATTCGAGTCAGTGGTCAGCAGTACAGCAATACCTCATCCAACAAAGGGGACTACCAGCAAACATGGTGCAAGCCCTCCACTCGCGACGTTTTGTTTATGCCGACTCCAACCAAAATGCCGTATTCGGAATGAGGTCGCTCACGGGAGAAACCACCGGAGCATTCTTGCGAGGAACCAGGGGCGAAGACAACTCTTTTATGGGATATGCCCGTGGCACCAAACGAGCAGATGGTTGGTTCTATCTCAGATTGGGTGGCAAACCGGATGATGATATCACTAGAGTAGTCATCACCAAATCCCCCATCGATGCCCTGTCGCTGGCAGCTATTGAAGGAATGCCCCAACAAAAGACCATGTATCTGGTTGCTGACAGTACCAAGAGCTTGCCAGTGGAGTTCCTCCAGTCAATCCCAACAGTGATAGCGGCTTATGATAGTGATGCAGCTGGGGATGAATTGGCTCAAGCGATTCAGGATCTGCTGCCACAAACTGAAAGAATGCGTCCAATAGCCAAAGATTGGAACTCCGAGTTGCTAGCAAGATTGCGACAGCAACAAAAGCAGAAGAATCGGGGAATTGAGCGATAAGTCCGCAATTTCGGAAGCCAAAAACCTAAAAGGCTGCAAACATACTAGCCAGTCGGTGGTTTCAAACAACCGCGCTTGACGTACCGAGTCGTCAAAGATGCAAATTGGACTTGGAATTCCCGCCCTCTAGAGCGAAAGCCAACCACTTGCACGAGTTCGTTACCGTACATCGCCGACTTATTTACCTGAGGTTGCCATTCCTTGGGTGCAGTTAGGGCAGTCGCAGTAGATGCAGGCGCGGCAGTCCTGGGACTGGGTGCAGCTGGCACAGCAGATGCAGTATCGGTAGAAGATTGGGCATTATTCTTGAGCATTTTTACTGATTTTCTCTCCTCTAGAGAGAGTTGCTGCCATACTGCTTTTTTGAATTTTAAAGTCCACTCCTCAGTGAGGGACGAAATCATCTCCCAGTTCATCTCGTTCAGGGCAATCCGAATATTCTCGGCATTAGCCTTTACTATTGCAGGCTCGTCAGCTAATGGGGAGTCAGCTTTTGGACAATCCGCTGTCTGTCCACTGTCCAGCCTGTCCACCCTCTGTCCGCCCACTTCATTGGGGGTTAAAGAAAAACCACTACCAACAATTTCTTCACTTTGGTTTTGTGTCTCTACTATACCAAAACTTTCACCCTGGACAATTGGACAGGACGGACACCCTTGGTTTTGCGCCCTTTCAGCCTGTCCAAGGGAATTTTGACCATTTTCTGGTGCTTGGACAGGGCGGACACCGTTGATGTGACTGGGTTCTAGAGTTTCAACACCCTCAACCGCCACTCCACCTCCCGTGGTTGGGGATGGTTGGTTGGGTTGGTTGCCCCCTCCACCACCATCATCCTGAGGGGGGTCGGGTGGATTCCAAAAATCTTCAAATTCCATCAACCCCCCTTCCTGACAGCTGGCTTTCAGGCAAACCCAAGTGGGATTTTGGGGAGGCAGTAGATTTTCACCGCTGTTTCTGGCATCGGGTTCCCACTTGACAAACGCACCGGGTACGCTTTCAAGATATTCCCAATGAGCTTGTATACGCTCTCGCTTGCCGTTCACCATTGGCGACCAGTGACGGTCAACAAAGTTTCGGGACAAGACTGTCCTCAAGTGAGAAATGAACTTGCTCATTCCCAAGGGTGAGTAGCCATGCTCTTTACAGTAGGCAACATACCAGCTGTGGAGCAGGTGACTGGGGACAAATTCGGGTTTGGATGATGGACGCAGGCACAAGTCAACAAAGGATTTGGTCGAATCGCCGTACAGTGCCGCATCCAGTGCCAGGTTGATAGCTCGCGGGCTTTCTGGAGGGGATAGCAAAATGAGATCGCGCTCGTCACGGGGCATCGCCAACGCCCAAGAGATAACATCTGCTTTGACAGCTTCCAGTTGCAGCGCCAGGAATGGGTCTGGTTTTACAGTCCGAGACTTAACAGGGATTGGGTAAGCCCGACGCGCCCAGCCATCACCCGCATTCTCGACTTGGAGGTGGTCAACCGACGCAACCCAAAAGCGCATATACCACTTCAATGAATACGCCACCGGGTTAAACAGCGCCCGTCCGGTCATTGGACCATTGTCCACCAGTTCGTAAAATGCTCTGATTCCTTCCGCGTAGCCCCCAACATCGGGAAATCCAAAAATCCGTTTGCCAGTTAGGTATTGATGGCGACCTTCTGGAGTGGAAATATCCGAAAAGTGAGATGAGCTTCCAGAACCATCCTCACCAAACAAACTACTCCAAAACCGTCCTAGGGTTCCCTTACCACCACCAGATTGCCCAATCAAATGGGGAAACCTGCCATAAGGGGCAGTTGGGTCTAAAAACATACTAGTGAACGCCCGAATCACCTCAAGCATATCCTCACCAAAAGAATCGACGACAAATTGCCGAAATACCTCAGGACAGGGTTTATTTGGTGAGTAGTCGTGAGGAATGATGTTGGTGAGAAACAAATCCTTACTTAGGGGCATCGTTTCGCCAGTTCTCAAATCGACCGCGCAGTTGTGAAATGCCAGAAGGTGAGTATTGATGGGTAGGGGTTCTGGGCGTTCCAGGCGAGTGCGGACGTATTTAAAAGCTGATTCTTTGTGGCTATTGGATTCGTAGGGTTTTTTCACCAACCAGCCAAAAGTTTTGGTATAATGCAGCCTAAAAGCATTCTCGCCAGCATCAGCAATTAGGGTCATGACGCGGTTATCCGGTTGGTGCTTCCAAACCTGAGTGCCTTTGTCCAATTGGTAGAAAGCAGAATTGATCACCCGCCAGTCCCCTTTGCCACCACCAAACTTTTGGCGATAAACCCATCCATCAAATGTTTGAGATGTAACGCAGTGTTCTATTGGCAGCTTGAGCGCTTGGCACACTGGCTTATAAAATGCTTCTGGATGGTCTGAAGCAACAAACCATTTATCCGAATCTAACGAAGCTGACTGCACATCCTCATAAAGCGAATCTTCCTGCAATGGAATATTTTGCCCATCCACCGCAGCGTGAATCTGCTCTTCCAGCCTGCGAATAAACTCGGGTACGTCCATGTGCGCTAAAATCTGCTCCAGGTCGTCGGTATCATTTTCTAATTCTGGGCAGATTTGGTGTGGATTGACCAGCAGGCAAGCCAACCCCAACTTGTGACAACATTCCTTAACAGTGTCGGCTTTCTTTAACCCAGCGCTGTCACCATCGTGTAGGAAGATAATCAGCGTATCGGAACGAGCGTCTTTAATTTGATGTAGCGACGGCTCAATGCTTGCAGGCGACCAACTGCTTCCTTGAAAGGTGAAACTGACCAAACCCTCTGCACGGGCGATTTCGACAACTTTCTCTCCCTCTTGCAGTAGCACAGCTGGCACAGAGGAGGCTGATTTGATTGCCTCTATCACTTCCAATAGCCTGTACGCCAGCCAAGGTTTATCCCCCTTCTTCATAATAGGCGTGCCGTCTTCTTTTCTGTGCCACTGACGGCAAGTTTTATTTCGTCCTTTGGGGTGGTTTGGATCTTCCCAGTCGTAGCGGGTCACCCATTGGTTTTGTGAATAATTGTAAACAATCTCGGTAGCATGACCGGGGACACCTTTCACCGAATGCCGTAGCGCTGTAGGCTGTGGGCAGTCAGTAGCAGGATCAGCTAATTGTACCAGTGTTGCGTCAGATGGGATAGGAACTGACTTGAATTTGGGTAATTGTAACTTTGGCGCAGCGTGGGGTGACTTGTAGTAAGTCCGGTTGGCTGCGACTTCACTCCTGGGGCAAATCGCTGAGCGAATATCTCGACACTCACACCCATTCCAGCACTTGTACTTCCCTGTTTTCGGGTCGATGCTCAGATTGTCATGGGAACAAACTGGGCAAATGTACTTATTCTTCTCCAAAGCGGGTGTCAGGCGATCGCTAAAGTTGCGAATGTCGAAGGTTCTTGAACTGTCCGCTCTATTGTTATGCGGTTGACTGTTCTGCGAAGGGTTGGAATGTGAGTCAAAATTGAAAACCACAGCGCTTGCTCCAAAACTACGTTCTTTACAGTCTTTTGGAGCGGGTTATGTGCCTTGATCTCTAGTTATCTAGTGCAAGGGTGCCTTTGTCTCTGATTTCTTCCAATTTTTGCGATATTTTAAGTCGTTTGAAAAAATCAAACGATGTGCGAAGAAACCTATCCCTTTCTCTCCCAAAAAAATGGCAGCAGAAAGGGACAAGATTGACAGAACCTTGTAAGATAGTTTTAAGAGTATAAACGCGGTTAACCCGCTGTAAGGCGGTTAACCCGCTCAGAGTAGAAACCCGCGCCTTCCCGCAAGGAAGTCTCAAGGGCTAATCAACCCTCAAAGGGAAACACCCCCACTCCGAAGGGCACCCGCCCCTATAATACGGGATTCAGCTTACTTCATGGAAAACCTTAACAGTAGTAGTTTCCTAGGCCACCGACTGATTGGGTAACAGAAGAAGATTGAAAGCCCGGTTCTTGATTTGGTTGTAAAAAATATGATATCAGCCAAAGAGCCGCCTTTTGTAAAAGGCGGCTGTTTTGGCTGGAATTTTTTTTGGCTTGCGGTATTTCATGGCACTGACCTCCTGATTCAAGTTCGCTTCTACTTTTTGGTCGATCAATTTTATGCCTTTGGTCTAGAAAATGACATCTAGCAGAAAACGGATTTTTTCTGGCAAAAAATCAACACCAAATGACTGAGAAATAATAGGTTGTTCGATTGACAGAAATCTGCTTGTCTGCATATAAACTTTTCTCTGATTTTGGTGTGGCGAAAAAGTCATTGCTCATCCACATCTTTTGGTTTTGCGATATCTGGAAAATTTTCCGGCTCTACGTAGTCATGGCGCATCACCTCTCACCGCTCCCATTACCGGATTGCCCAAGCAGGTATTCCCAGAGCCAACGGATTTCAGCCGGGAATATTTGTCGCAAGGAATTAACTTCCTCGCCGTAAGTCCCCCACTGAAACGGTACCCCGTGAGCGTGGCGGGATATAAGGCGGGAGACGACGAAGACACCCCCGATCGATAATGACCAAGGGTTATTGAGGGAGTGGGGTGGCTCGACGTTTCGCTCTCTCCAGGAACACTCAACAAGCAAACGTTGTCTATACTAGTAATGCCACGGCAATAAATGCCCAAGGGTAGGCGATTCTTGGTGCCGACCATCCACTTGACACAAACGGACTGGTAAAACAGGTGAACAGTGCAAACGTTGGGAAACGGAATTAGACATAGAATTCGTTAGTAATTCGCTACATATATAGACTCCGTGGGGCGTCAGGAGTCTCGCTCACTGCCTGTGGAGGTATCGGAACGTGGATGTTGCTGTATGGCTTGTCCTTGGGGCATCTGGAGTAACGACCAATGAAGCAGGAAATTTCTTCAAAGCGATTTGGAGAAGCCCCCACGCTCATTCGGTACTCCGAAGAGCGTGGTGGGAGAACGTCACTAAGCTACATCCTTTACTGTAAAACCTTTGCTGCATTTTTGAATTAGCAACCAACGGTCAGAGTCTTTGTCCAGCGCTGGTTTTAGTCGAAAATTAAAAACATCTTCCCACACCTCTACACCGTGAGTAGAAGCAAAATCAATCTCAAGTTCCTTAAAGCGTGGGTAGTCCCGCACGCTGATAGCTGTCAGCATGGGAAGGAGCGCGGTTAACGGTATTTGGGTTGCTGTTTCAGTCATTTGGGTAGTCCTCAAAAATGCAAATAATTGGTAGGGGTTCGTCTTCCGTGTCGATTATTTCGACCAATCGTCTTCCAGTGTTCCTGGCTATTCTTTTACAACGTTCCTCAGATGCTGCAGCTGACCATTGCCTAGTTTCTTGGAAAGGGTCAAACTTGCCCTTGGAGCGCTTTATTCCGTCGCTTGGCTGATTGTCTGTGGTCAAATTACCTCCAGGTACGCAATCTACTCCTAAAAGCGCTACTTCTACACCCAAGTCGGTGAAAAACCTCTTCATGGCTCACAGCTCCCAAAAGCTAGCTAGAAAGCAGGGGGAAACAGCAGATTTTCACTATGAAATATGACATGAGGTTGTCTGCTATTAGCTTCTACCCGATTGGGCAAGAGAACTGTACCATCAAAGTATTTCATGCACATAAAAATTACTGAATGCGAAATACTTCCTAAAAATTTTTCATCTACTGAAATACTTGCGACTAAAAACAGAATTTTCATAGCGTGAAAAGTATTACAACCGATAGGATTTTTTTATATCTGTAGAATTCTTGAGAGTTTGTAATACATATTACTCGTCTTGGTTACGTTCATCCTTAGTTTTTTTAACATACGATTTCATAAACTCTTCCACCACTTCACTCATGGTTTTGCGGTTCAAAGCACAAGCCGCTTTAAATTCATCACGTACTGATTCGTCAATCTTAAGTCTGACCTCAGTTTTGGGCATCTCATCCATTATGTTTACTGTGTTCTGCATATTTTCTCCAAAAATTTAGACGTTTGCTATAGCCGCTATAGCCACTAATGGATATGATGTGAATTGTAAGCTACATTCTTACGGCAAATGAAACATATTGAAGCCCGATTGTTTTACGAATCGGCGCTGGGCAAACGAATATCAGACGTACAGTGGTGGAGGCTTCGGACTGCTTTAAACAAACAGGGAATCGCGTTAACTCAATCCAATCTCAAATGGATTGCTGAGATGAAAAAGGTGTTACCCCATGCTTCTTTAGAAAGTGGTCTGCTAATCGCTTTCAGCAATGCCGAAAAGCTACTAGGGGACACCAAGGAAGTGCAAGGGGAATTCTTCTTACAGCAACTCCAGAAAGCAGGAATATATATCCATCCAAGTACGCTATCTCGCTGGTTCAAGCCACTGGGGGGGTTTAGAAAAAAGAGATTCTACCCTACTGAAAAGCTTCACTCTATCTCAATATCGGCATATATCCATAAAGTGAAGTTGGCTCAAAACCAAGCTTCTAAGCAAATTCAGAAAGTATAGGACAATGATCAAATACGTTAAACAAATCCAATCCAACCTCAAGTACAAGGGCGTTAAGGTTAGCCAAACCGACATTAAGCCAATTTATACTCAGTTGGTTTCTGACATTGACAACCCAACCAAAGAAGAATTGGACTCTGTAATGCAGCATTTTTTAGCAACCACTACTGCAATACAAGTTACCAGTCAAGAGAGTGCCAAGGCAGAGGATAGCTCAGAACTTGCTGGTCAAGAGAATGCGAATGCAATTGTAACAGAGGATAGCTCAGAACTTGCTGGTCAAGAGAATGCAATTGTAACAGAGGATAACTCAGAACTTGCTGGTCAAGAGAATGCAATTGTAACAGAAGATAACTCAGAACTTGCTGGTCAGGAGTCCAGTAACCAACAAGAAAACAACCTCCCAGTAAAGGCTGATTCACACCAACTGGACGAATACCAACGGAACCAATCAATCATCATCAGTACCATCAACACCGCACCAACTGAAATCAGGGATAATCTCTTACAGCGATATGCTCAGCAACAGTTTAACCAAGTAGCTGATTTACTAGCTTTCAAACAAACTATTGACGACGAAATCAATTCCTACTTCACTCGCAAGCTGGCGGAACAGAATGCAGCCAATACCCAGAAGTGGAGAGCAATAGAGGAAGAATTCAAAGTAGAAAGTGACCGGGAGGTTACAAGACGGCTTGAGTCGTTTCGTAGCTTCCTTGAAGACTTCCGATCCAAGCTTGTCTAAGTTGTCCCAATATGTAGTTATTGTTACAACTTTAATCTTTATGTTCCCGCTGTTGCACCAAATCTCTTCTAGTATCTGGTATCGACTGACTGAAACTCCCAGACAGAGGGAACAGAGATTAATCAAGGAAGGATGGATTTGTGATTACCCCTGCCCCGATTGAATAGGAGTATTAAGCATGAATGGTAAATATGTGCGCGATCGCGTCTCAGGTTATGGAAAGGCTCTAGACAAAGCTACTCAAAAGCACTTTGGTATTAGTAAGACACTCATTGTCAAGGCTGCACTGGGCGATGAGAAAGCACTTACTCAAATAGGCGACATGGGTAAGACAGGTGAGCGCCTAAAAATGGCTATGCCATTGATAAGAGAAAACCTCAAAAACTATATTGAAGGCACCACAGAGTACAACACGTCATTAGCAGATATCCTCAGAACTGGTGGTAAAGGTGCGTTGAGTATTGATAAGGCTGCAAGTGACCTTACCCTGGACAATGTGCGTTACCAAAACCAGATTGAAGAGTACAAGACCCGGTTGTTCGCCCAACTGGAAGCGGAGAACCAACGCCATGACGATGCAATGGACGTGATAGAGTTGCAAGCTTGGGTCGATGCTCAGATGGCAACAGTTAACGCTCAAGCCAATCTGGAATCAATTTCTAATAAGCCCTTTGTCGCTCAAATGAAAGAAGATAGGGCATATGAAGAGAAGAAAATCCAGCACTTACTAGAGAATGGTTCCGATAGCGATTTAAGTCTAATTCCTAGAAAGCATTACTCAACTAATCCGATTGTGGAACTGTGGAACAATATACGTTCAATCTTTAGCTAATTGTTAAAAAATCCCTCTAGTAAAACGCTAGGGGGATTACCAAGACTGAGTGTAACACCATGCTACCTGAGCTATCTGATTTAGAAGAAAAATCTTATCAAGAAAACTATCCAGTTGAAACGGATAACGCTTTTACTCCAGATGAGATAGAAGCCCTGACGGAATTTAAAGCTAATCAATTAAAAAAGATAAGTAAAAACAACTCAGTTAGAAAGGGGCTTGAAGTCAGTTTTTGGGGCATTCTCAGCTACTCTATTGCCCGGTTTTTAGTACTAACTAGTGGGACTAGTGGTGTCGGACTAGCAGTCGCTGCGGCATTTTTTATTAACAACATTGCTAATAGGAATTGCTTAGATTCATTTAAGATTGAGCGAAAAGAAGGACAGTTTGAAATTACAGGTATGGGTCAACTCTTGAAATTTGCATTAAGTACTTTAGTTACTGCGATTGTCATTTGGAATGCTACTGGCGATTTACTACATATGATGAATACTTCTGAATCTAATTTCAAAGCACTGGAGCAGAAAGTAGAAGAGTTTAACCGACTGCCGTCAGAAAACCAAAACAAAATACTAATAATTGGCGGAATTATCATAATAGCGGGTTTATGGGTAATTGTTGATTCAGTCTCTACCAGAAGAAAGTAGTTTATGAAATCTTCAGTGACTTTAACGTTTTTAGGAGTTGCTCTCAGTTTGTCCAGTGCGTTCTATCTTGGACAAACTGACAGACCATTTGAAATAGTGGGAGTTAGATTTTGTCCTGAGACAGCGAATAGAGGACAAAAGTATGTGGATTCTCAAGAAGAATCACAATACGCATTAGATAAGAGATTTTGTAGGCACGAAGTAAAGATGCTTAAGAGGGTATGGGAACAGAAACAGCTTGAATCTTCTTATCCCTTGCCAATGGAATCATTGAAAATCCGTGTTATTCCTCCAACCAATTACAGTGCTATTTGGTTTTTAGTTGCACCTGTTTCGATGGGGATTTCTTACCTAGCTTGGGCTAAAAAGTGTGAGGAGGATGAAATGAATGCTCATCTAGAGCTAGAGGGATTTAAAACCCAAATCAAACTAGTAGGAGTATCCGCACGTAACGAGCGTGATTTTAAGTCTCAAACCATTAATACCAACTGGGATAAGCAACGTGTCAAAGCTGGATTCATCAGTGTGGAAGCAATACAGGATAGGTTACGGCGTCAAACTGAAATTACCAACAAACAACATGAAGCAGCATTAAATGATTATTCAGCTATGATTGCCGAACTACAGAAGAAAAGAGATGAATCATTAAGAGATGCTGCTAAGGCAAGGAAAGAAACTAAGAAATATTCAGACACCTCTGATACTACAACCGCTGCCACACAAGTATCTTCTGACAAAGAACTGGTTAACCAACTAGTAGAAGCACTAAAAAGTCATGAGTCCGGTTGGTTGTGGACTGTTATCAAAGCTGTGAAACCCCTGTGGATTATAGGAGAGCAAGGCACGGGTAAGACAAATACAGCAGTAGCGATCGCACTAATCAGAAAGCATTGTCTAGATGTTCCCATTTACCGAATCGCTGATAGACACATGAACGGAGCTAACAGCAAAGCTTGGAAGCTATTGGATGCTCAAGTAAAGGCTGACAACGATTCAGTAATTATAGAAGCACTGCAAGATACTTATGAACGCAGGTTAGAGCGGATCGGACAAGACTTACCAGATAACCAGTCCGAGCAATTCCTACTGGATGAATTCACCCATCTCAAAGATATTGATTCGGAGACAGTTAAGCGATTCATCAAGTCTACTTTCAGCGATACCAGGAAAGCCAAGGAAAGGTTTGTCGGTGTAACTCACCTGGGGACTAATGAGGCATTCGGAGATGGCACGGCGGCAATGCGTAAAGCAGGCAGCATTCTAATCGAGAAATTCACAGTGGATGGAGAGCGACCATTACCACGTGTGGTCGTTAGGCACGGGCTAGTAGATGACCTGGGTAACAAGCTTGAGGACGTTGAAAAATCCCTTCCTGGTTGGTTTGAAGCCAATAAGATTTACAACCACTTCAACGGAAAGCCGATTGACTTTGAAACCTAAGTTTTTAGATTTAATGACAGGAGTACGCGAACGCATCTTGGAGGTAGCCGATGAATTGTTCTATCGGGAAGGGATACGCGCTATTGGAGTGGATACGATAATTGCCAAATCCAGTGTTGCCAAAACAACGCTTTACCGTTATTTTCCATCGAAAGACGACCTGGTGGTGGCATATCTTGAGGAGCGCAACCGTCGCTTCTGGGCATTGTTCGATTCGGCGGTTAATAAGCATCCTTCAGACCCAAAGGCGCAACTGCGATTATAACAAAACTGCAAACCGCGATGGAAGAGATGGAGGCGCTAACGGCGTTACTTGAGGGTGAGGCGGAAGCGGATGAAGTTTCACGAATAGAATAAAAGCAAACCCAAACCCAAACAAGAATATAAATTTTATGACGCAAGCCTTACCAAAAATAGTTACCTTTGACGAATTCATTGCTTGGTATCCCGAAAACTCTGGGGTACGCTACGAACTGCATAATGGGGAAATTGTCGAAATGTCACAGCCTACAGGGAAACATGAAAGGATAAAAGGATTTTCAGCTGCTGAATTAACTTTAGAGTTTAGACGATTAAATCTCCCCTACTTTATCCCTAATCAAGCAATAGTAAAACCACCGGAAAGAGAATCAGGTTATTTCCCAGATGTATTAATACTAAATGACGCTGCTTTGGCTGACGAACCGCTTTGGGAAAAATCTTCCACTGTGACTAAGGGTACATCAATTCCTTTAGTTATTGAGGTTGTCAGTACCAATTGGCGCGATGATTACTATCTAAAACTCGCTGACTATGTTGGGCGAAGCCCTTCCCAAAGGGTAGAGATGGGCATTCCTGAATATTGGATTATTGACTATGCAGCCTTGGGAGCTAGGAAGTTTATTGGTAATCCCAAACAACCCACAATCTCAGTCTATCAACTCATTGATGAGGAATACCAAGTCATTCAGTTTCGGGGTAGCGATAAAATTATCTCTCCTTCTTTCCCTGAGTTAAAGTTGACAGCAGAACAAGTTTTTAATGCTGGTCAATAAGTATTGATTTTACTAAATTATCAGAGGTAGGTAGTAAAGATGAGTGCAGAACAAGAATTATTAACAAAATGGCGTTCCCTTCCACAAGACAAACAAGAGGAAGTTTTAGATTTTGTTGAATTTCTTTACGTTAAAAACTCTGTTAATAAAGCCTCGTTGGGAGAACGTTTACGCCAAATCCGCTCTAGAATTGTTGCTGATGGTGAACCTTTATTAAGTCGAGATGAAATAGAAAAAGAAATTGCTAGTCGTCGTGGAGGATTACAGGAAACTGACGGATGAAGATAACTTTTATTGATTCTGGAGTGCTAGTAACTGCGGCGCGTGGTGTGGGAGAAGATTCAGAGAAAGCTTTGGAAATTTTAGCAGATTCAAGCCGCGAATTTGCTTCAAGCGAATTTATCAAAATGGAGGTAATACCTAAAGCAATTTACAATCGAAAAACGGCAGAAGCTGAATTTTACGAATTATTCTTTGGTGCTGTTACTTACTGGGCTAACGATATAGAAAAAGTAATACAAGATGCTTACCAAATTGCTGCTCAGTATGGTTTAGCTGCTATGGACGCGCTTCATGTAGCTGCGGCGTTGTCAGTTGGTGCAGAGGAATTTGTGACAACTGAGAAAAAAACAAAGCCTATGTTTAGAGTATCTAGTATTAAAATAATTTCTATTTTTGATTAATGTTTGATTGTCGATATTAAGCGAGCAATGTCTAAAGGATAAACAGTAATGCAGAGTATTAAATTAAAAAAACGTGTAGGTGCAGATGGGATTTTACATTTAGATATCCCAGTCGGAATAACAGATAAAGAAGTAGAAATCATGGTAATTTATCAACCGCTAGAAACACCAACACAGCCAAAAACACCAGAAGAATTGGGCTGGAGTCCTGGTTTTTTTGAGCAGACTGCTGGTTGTTTAGCAGATGACCCAATTCAAAGATATCCCCAAGGTGAATACGAAGAACGAGAGCCGTTATTTGAATGATTTATTTGTTAGATACTAACGCTTGTATTGTTTATTTAAATCGCCCCATGTCTGGCGTGCGGCAAAAGTTACAATCGCTGTCACCACAAGATATTGCTGTATGTTCGGTGGTGAAAGCTGAACTATTTTATGGTGCAATGCGAAGCAACAATACTACACGCACCCTAGCTTTACAAGAAGCATTTCTAAATAATTTTGTATCGTTGCCTTTTGATGATGCCGCCGCCACTATTTACGGTAGAATTCGGGCTGAGTTAGCTGCAAGTGGTACGCCGATTGGTCCTTATGATTTGCAGATTGCTGCTATTGCAATGGCGAATAATTTAATATTGGTGACACACAATACAGGTGAATTTAGTCGGGTGAATGGGTTACAAATTGAGGATTGGGAGGAAGTAATTTGAGTTGGATTCCAAAACCTTTTCCAAATGGTTGGATAATAACTAAAATAGGAGATATTACAGAAGTTCTTCGTGGTGCTTCACCTCGTCCAAAAGGCGATCCAAAATATTTTGGGGGAAATATTCCCTGGATTATGATTGCAGATGTAAGTAAGTCCCCAGGTCGCTATATATCTGAAACCCGTGATACGGTGACTGAAGCTGGAGCGCTTAAAAGTAGATATTTAAAGGCTGGAACTCTAATACTTTCCAACAGTGGAACTGTTTGCGTACCAAAAATATTAGCTGTTGATGGTTGTATTCATAACGGCTTTGTCGCACAATCCGTTGTTGAAGCTGCTACTGCGTTCGCCACTAGGAGCAACTGCTTTTTATTATTCGGAAATCTTCAACATACCAGTCAATAAATCAGACATCTCCCATTGGTCCTTATTCCTATTATCATCATAAATCATCAACGTCCGTGGGTCAGCGTGCCGACTCAACTTCTGCACCTTTCTAATATTACCATCCGTCGCATCCAACGCCGCCGTAATCGCGCTGTGCCTTACCCTATGCGGTGACATCGGCTTCTTCACACCCGCCGCCTTAAACGCACGCGCCACAATTTTATGTATAGCATCCCCACTCAATCTATGCCCCGAATTATAAAAATCCAAAGCCGTAAAAATCGGCAAATCCGGATTATAATCCCCCCTAGCCATTAACCAAATTGCAATCGCATTCGCCACATCCTTCGACATATCAATATATTCTTCATTAGTCCCCTGACCCTTCCCCAAAATTCTTAACTTGCGCCCATAAAAATCAAAATCAGAAACATTTAATTGACACACCTCATTCCTTCGTAAAGCCAACCCCCATAGCACCAGAAAAATTGCATAGTTGCGTTTACCCAACTTAGTCTCCCTATCAAACTGTCCAATCACCAAGGCTATAGTCTTAGAATCAACACCCCGCGTATCCCGATACGCTTTAACTCGCTCAGACTCCACATCTTCCAAAGAATAGTTACAAACTCCCAACTTTCTCCCCATCTTCGCCAGGGATTTAATAGCCGCCAACCGGCGGTTGACAGTTGCTTCGCGCACCCCACTTTGGATGAGCAGCGCCTTATATTTCAACACCACCATCACAGCCTGCTCCCGTTCCAGGTGTAAAAACTCCAACACGCTATCCCGGTTCGGTGGTACATCCGTCATCTTCAAAAAAAAGTCCTTAATATCTTTCTCATACGCCCGCCGGGTATTGGGATTGCGCTTATCAGCCAACAACTGCTCCAACACATCTGGTGAATTATGCAACGGTTGGGAAAAATACCTAACCACCGGCGCATCCAAACACGCCTCCAACGCCGACTTGACAATTTCACCCGATTGTGATTCATTTTGCATAATGCCCGACGCTGACGTTAGCGATAATGTACGTTTCCACTAACGAATATCACGAGTAGCAGAGTTTTCGCCTTAACGTTTACATTCAGTAATTAATTACATTTAGACTGCGGAAGTTATTGAGTGCCAGTTAACGGTGTCCCCTATGTGAAATCGCTGAAGAGATATCAGGATTGATATCAAAAAGGAAAGCGATTCGCTGAGTCCTTACACGCTACGCTTCCGCTTGCTTCTCACCTCTGAGTACGCGCCATCGCTTGAGTGTAGAAAGCCGTATAGAAGCTTGTCTATACTTTTTTGGGGAAATCGCCCAACAACAGAGAATTAGATGGGTGTACGTTCACAGACAAAGTGAAAATTGTCGCGGACTATGTGAAAATTTGTCGCAGACAAGTTGAAAACGGTTGGCTGTAAATTAAACTACAGAAGTTCACCAAATCTTTTTAGGTTGGACAAACTTTGGCAGTCAAGGCTGGAACCATCACGAAACTAGTTGTGCTTTGAGACAGCGCTTATGTTGCCTATGATTCACGATTACTAAACTGGCTATTAGCACGCTGTCCTAACTGCCTGACTAAAGCAATGAGTTCAGTCGTAGGTACATCTTTTTTGCAAAAAGCATCCAAGCTACCTATTTCCCTCATCTGTTGAAACGTAGGGTCTTCCACTGAGGAGTAAGCAATAATCTGAGTATTTGGAGCAATACTTTTAATATGAGATGCAGCGCTCCAACCGTCCATCTCGGGCATATGTAAATCGAGAATAACCATGTCTGGGCGGTAGCGTTCAACCATTTCTATTGCTTCTCGACCATTGCTGGCTAAACCGACAACTTGAAGATTTTTCTGGCTAGAAAAGGCTAACTTTAGGGTTAAACGAGTCAGTTCGTGATCGTCAACTACTAGAACTCTAATGGTGCTACTTGTTGGGAGCGATTGTTCTCTACTGCTTTCATTCTGATATAGTGGCAACTGTACTGTAAACGTTGCTCCTTGTCCTTCGCCAGGACTTTCTGCAGTGACTGTCCCACCATGCAGTTCCACTAGGTGACGCACTAGCGCCAGTCCTAGCCCTAGTCCGCCAAATCTGCGTGTAGCGCTACTCTTTGGTTGGCGAAAGCTGTCAAATACATAGGGCAGAAAGTTTGAACTGATTCCCTCCCCTGTGTCAATCACTTGGATTTGGGCTAGGGAGTTAACTTGCGCTAGCCGAACTTCTACTCGACCGCCAGAGGGAGTAAACTTAACAGCATTGCTAAGTAAATTCCAAACGACTTGCTGTAAGCGAGTTGCATCGCCCGCAACTTGCCCCACATTCGGTTCAAACACTGTCTGAAATTGGATTGACTTGGCTTGAGCTACTAAACGAACCGAATCTAGCGCTGTCGAAATTATAGAGACTAGATTGACGGAGGACGCATTCAAGCTCAGTTTGCCTTGCTGAATTCGGGATAGATCAAGCAGATCGTTAATCAGTTGAGACAGTGACTCAGCATTACGCTCAATATATGTTAAGGCTTGAGCTGTCTTTGCTGAGTCAAACTTGCGACTTTGGAGTAGTTTAGCCCAACCAAGCACTGTGTTCAGAGGTGTGCGGAGTTCGTGGGAGATGGTCGCTAGAAACTCGTCTTTAAAGCGGTTCGTCGCGCTCTCTGCTTCAGCCCGTGCCTCTTGCTCAAGTTGCAACAGGCGATCGCGCTCGGCTTCGGCTTGCTTGCGTTCGCTGATATCTTCCATCAAACCATCAATTACGGTTTCACCATCAATGCTGCTCAGGGTCTGTTTCAACAAAACCCATACTGAGCTTCCATCTGCTCGGCGTAACAAAACCTCTTGCTCCCATTGTGTCAGTTCAGGGGGATGTTGTGCTTGCAAGTAGAGTTGCTGTATGTTTGTGCTTTGAACTTCTGACAATGAGTTCAAACCCAGTAAGCTCAAAAATGCTGCATTACCCTCAAGCAGCCGTCCATCAACAGTTAACCGAAATACACCAATGTTCACCCGATGTAACAATGATTGCAAGCGGGTATCTAAACGAGCGGCTTTTCGTTTGGCTTTGGCTCGTTCCAAAATATTACGCACAGCAACTGTCAACCGGAAGTTGTCTGTGGACGACTTCATGACGTAGTCGTCCAACCCTACCTTTAGGGCTTCTGCAATAATCTGCTCATTGCCGCTACTAATAAACATGACCACCGGATGGTCCGGAGAAATCTCCTTAACGGCACGCAAAACGTTCAGCCCATTGCTCCAGCGCAGTTGATCGTCTATCAACACCAAATCGAAACTACCTACTGAAAGTGCCTGGAATAAGGCTTCTGCCTCTGTAATTTCCTCTACCTCAATATTAGGAAAAGTTTGCTGCAACTGCTGGAACATTAAAAAGCGCTCATCGGGGTTGTCATCAATCAAAAGGATGCGTATTATACTTCGAGTGAGAATTTCAGACGAACTAGTTGACTCTGAATCTGCATTCCGCACATCCTGAACGGGGATACCCACTATTTCATTAAGTAGCCCCGCTTTAAACAGAGCCTCAATGTGCTTCAACCCGTCTTGAGAACCTTCCAAAAATAGCTTTACGCTACCTGCTTCAATCTTTTTGAGTGTTAAGGATAGATCACCCGAAATTTGACGCAAATGGGCAACTATAGCTTCTGCACGTGCTCTGTCGATTTCATCAATAGTGGCACTTAATACAAGCATCCATTTAGCCTCGCAAGGCTTTTCCTTCAGGTCTTTTTTTACATGAAGAACAGGGATTGAATGCTCCGGTATGCTATGCAGTTGAATCTCTGCACGACCAAACTTGTATGCCATATCAATTGAGCGATTTGCCCCCAACGCCTTATAAAAACCAACAGAGAAAGCAATCGCAGCGCGATCGCCGATTGCTTGGTTCATGCCAATTACGAACTGGATGTGCTTGGCAATAGCCTCCGCTTGGGGCTGTGAATAACAAGCATTCAGCACCACACAGTTGACTTGCTCGGCAAACAATTCAAATATTACAGCCAGAGCATCAGGTTCAATAGGTTGAGCTTGAGCCAATTGATTTTCAAAGCACAAAGCGCCAGTACTTGTGCCATGTCCAGAAAAATGCACAATTTGTGGCTCAACATTCAATATTGCCTGAGTGATATCTTCGACACGCACCGCTAGTTGTGGCTTTAACAAAAATCTTTCCCTATGCTTAGCTAGTTGCAGCCTCTCTTCAATATCTCGATACTCCTGCTGCAAACGTAGACGGGAAGTATCACTAGGGTCAGACGCTAGAAACAGGATTTTAATAAGATTATCGCTGTTCATTCAGAGTTGCCACACAAACCTAGTTGTTCATTAGTATAACTTCTGTCAAGCCAACGCTATCTGCTACGATTGAACTGCTGAGTGCAGAAATTTTCAATTAGTCCGCTAATTATGAAATAAGGGATGGCACACAAGCAGGCGATCGCTTTCAGCAACCCTTGTCCCAGGAAAAAATGTTGTGTGTGATGTAACACTTTGATGGTAAGTGTGAGGAATGGCACATTTACCCCAAAAAATAATCGAGAGAACGAATAGACGATGTTGTTCTGCTATTAGAGGTGATGCAAAAAATGGAACTGCCGCAAACCCTCAACCAATATTTACCACGTCACTGGAAACAGGAAGGACTTGACTGGGGGTGGGTAGCTTGTATCTGGTTATCTTACACGTAACTACAGGGAGACCACCGTAAAGTGCGTGTTCGGCAATGGGTAGAACAGCGACGTTACACCATAGAGCAAGTTTGCAGAATCAACATTAGAGAAACTGAGTTTACCGATGACCGTTTAGCCATTCTCTTGAAGCGGTTAAGCAACCCCAAAACCTGGGAGCAAATAGAACGCTTCCTCACCCAAAATACCATCCGAGCCTATGACTTATCAGTGGAGCAAGCACGTTTAGATGCAACAACAATAAGTGGACACCATCTAATTAGTGAGAGTGGTTTATTCCAGTTTGGTCACAGCAAAGATGACCCCAGCCTACCGCAGGTAAAATTAATGATGGGGATGATAGACCCATTAGGGATGCCCCTTGTTACCCAAGTTGTATCTGGAGAACAAGCAGACGATGGATTGTACATTCCAGCCTATCAACAAATCGCAGCAACGCTGAACAAAAAAGGGTTGTTGTTTGTAGGTGACTGTAAGATGAGTTCGGTATCAACACGTTACCGGATACATATTCAGGAAGATTACTACCTATGCCCATTATCCTTCTTGAAATTATCTAGAGGTATGATTACCTTAAAGCAGCTTCACGAGGTTTTTTGGCGATTTTCACAGAAAGAGCAAAAAATCGGAGTGTCTAACGATGTTCGACAGTCGTAAAACAAACTCGTTCTGCTGGACGTGGGTTCCGATGCCAATGTGGACGGGGACATAGTACAGGCTCCCCCCGGTACAGCAACAAATATAACCACTGTGTCTATTCCACGTTTTGTGCAGTGCTGACGCCCTTTTCGGGGGATAATCAGACAGAAGAAACCTTTTGTCTTTCTACTCGCTTTTTGACAATGGCTCCTCTTGCCCTGGTTCATTCCATACGCGATCGCAAACAGCTGCGACATCTAGCACCTGTTGACGCTCAGCAAAAACTAATTCAAATGTGGCTGCACGGCAAAGCGACTTTAACCCAAGAAGCTTACAGCCGCTACATCACCAAGTTTTTGGGCTTTGTGGGGAAATCTTTACCTTCAGTCACGCTTGAAGATTTGCACGACTATTGGATGCAGTTGGCGGCAGAGGGAAATTCTCCAGTCACCCAAGAAAATCACCTGTCGGCTATCAAGTCGCTGTTTTCGTTCGCTGCCAAGATGGAGTACATCCCTTTCAATGTTGGTAGCGCCCTCAAAATCAAGAAATCAGACGACAATCTGACCGAGCGCTATTTGTCCAAAGAAGAGGTGGACCAGCTAATCAGTGGGGCTACAAACACTCGCGATTACATCATCTTAACTTTACTTTATAAAGGAGGGTTGCGAGTGAGTGAACTGTGTGGATTGAAGTGGAAAGATTTGATGCCACGCGGCGACTCCGGGCAGATAACAGTGCTGGGCAAGGGGAACAAACGGCGTTCCATCCGACTGCCATTAGACCTTTGGCAGCTTCTTCTAAGCTTGAGAGGGAACGCCCCACCGGATGCCCCAGTGTTTGTTAGCCGCAAAACCTTGGGACACTTGCACAGACAGAACATTCACCCGATTGTCAAAGCTGCTGCACTGCGTGCCGGAGTCAACGAAAAAGCTTCGTGCCACTGGTTGCGCCATGCTCATGCCACCCACAGCATTCAAAAGGGTACGAACCTTGCTTTAATTCAGAAGACTTTGGGACACAGCAACATCGCGATTACCAGTAAATACTTGCACGCATTGCCCGATGATAGCAGCGCTTTGTATTTGTAGAGCAATGCCCTTGCCTCCGAGCAGAAAAAGCAGCACGAAGCGAGCGAAATCGATAGCTTACCAAGCACTTGAAGGTACACCCTAGTATGCTCCCAAGTAACTCACCATGCCCACTGACAATCCCCGCGTTGCTGCTTATCTCCCACCACCAGTCTTCAAGCAATTGAAAGGCTTTTGCAAAGAAAACAGGTTATCCATAAGCGAAGGGGTTGGTCGCATTTTGGGCGAGTACTTCGGTATATTACCTGCTGACACACCCAGTAGCATTGATTGGGAGGCTCGGCTGACAACAGTGGAAGGGGAATTGTTGAAATTAACAGATGTGGGTGAAAGAATCGCAGCCGTAGAAAATGCAATCGCTACATTACAGCAGATGATTAGTGAGCTACAAAGTTAGCTATACAGTAGCATAGTAAAACCAGATGGTAAAACACGCGCGTGAATCACCATCAGTTACACAAGAAACAACATCCAGTACATCCAGTGAACTGCAAAGTACTCCAGAGCTAAGTAAGTTACTTAGTATCTTACTTAGTAACACACCAGAGACAGACAGCAAGACACCAAGTGAGTCACAAGATAGTACGCCTTAGGCTGACAGTAACTCACCGAGTAAGCCTTCGAGTAGCACACCTAAAGAACCAACGCAGAAGAAGAGAAAAACCAAGAAATTACCTCTGCCAATGATTCAAGAACAGCTGGCAGCACGATTGAAGGTAAACCCAAGAACAATCACTCTTAACAGGGATAAGGATAATTTCGGTGAATGGAGCAAGCAACACGACCCTAATGGTATCTCCTGGGAGTACAGAGCATCCGAACGACTCTTTTACCCAGTGGAGTCATCGGGAGCTATGTAGCTCTGCTGTTTTCCTCTACTTAATTACTTTGAGTTGCTTCTGAGCTAGCCTGGGTTAATTGCTGAATC
>JAESFT010000319.1_pt1 | contig 36464 bp, 37 predicted proteins | sample 9269451 | NCBI WGS metagenome assembly JAESFT01 (sample SAMN14502557, study PRJNA617106) | algae metagenome | isolation source: Scytonema hyalinum WJT4-NPBG1 and co-occurring heterotrophs from well... | place: USA: Mojave Desert, Joshua Tree National Park, California | collected 2006-05-25
GAGCGGAAAGTGTGGGGAAATCCGCGCCATCTGCGCCTTGCTCAGCAGAAATAGACCGCTCATCAGCGCCTCCTCTACAGGGACACTGAATCAGCCCTCAGCCGAGATTAATAGGTCCTGAGCCTAGCCCTCGAGACCAAGCGGCGTCACGAGGGCGGCGTCGTCCTCGATCTCGACCCAGCCCCGCTCGGTGAGGCTGTCGGCGAGCGCAACGCCGAGGCGGCCGGCGATGTGGTCGTAGCAGGTGCGGGCCAGCCGCATGCGCTCGTCGCGCGGCCCCGTGCGCTTGAAGCCCGAGGCGGGCTGGCCCGCCGCCACGAGCATGAGGCTCTCCAGCAGTCCCGCGACCTGGGGGCTGGCGAGCCGGTGATAGCGGTGGCGGCCCTGACGGGCGACGGTGAGGAGGCCGGCGCCCGCGAGCTGCGCGAGGTGCCCGCTCGCCGTCTGCGGCGCGACGCCGGCGGCCTCGGCGAGTTCGGTCGCCGTGAGCGCCCGCCCGTCGAGGAGCGCCTGCAGCATGGCGATCCGCGCCTGGTCGCCCAGCAGAGCGCCGATGCCTGCCATCGAAACCGTCGTGACCATCGAAAGCCTCCTGGTCCCCTGATAGCACGGCACCGGGCGCAACGGTTCGGCCGCCGCCGTAGCAACGCGCGGCGCTGGGGTGGCAATCAAGGCTCATGTCCATTCCCCTTCCCGCCCCTACCGTTGCCGCACCCTTCCATGGCTGGCGCGTCGTCGCGGCCGCTTTCGTGATCGCCGCCTTCGGCTGGGGCGTCGGCTTCTATGGACCCCCGGTCTATCTCGAAGCCGTGCGCGCGGCGCGGGGCTGGCCCGTGGCGCTGGTGTCGGGCGCCGTCACCCTCCACTTTCTCGCCGGCGTGCTCGTGGTCGCCAACATGCCGGCCCTGCACAGGCGCTTCGGCCTGCCCCGGGTCACGGTGGCGGGGGCGGTTCTCCTGGGCCTCGGCGTGCTGGGCTGGGCCTTGGCCGAGGCCCCCTGGCAGCTCTATGGCGCAACGCTCCTGACGGGCGCCGGCTGGCCGGCTCTGGGTGCTGCCGCCATCAATGCCATCGTGGCCCCCTGGTTCGTCGCGAAGCGGCCGGCGGCCCTCAGCATGGCCTACAACGGCGCCAGCATCGGCGGGGTGATCTTCTCGCCCCTGTGGGTGGCGCTCATCGGCTGGGGCGGATTTCCCCTCGCGGCCTGCCTCGTCGGGCTCGCCATGGTCGCCACCGTGGCGGTTTTGGCCGCGGGCGTTCTCGCGCGCAGTCCAGAAAGCCTCGGCCAGCATCCGGACGGGGCGGCCGGGCCCGTCACGCCCGTCGCGGCAGCCGAGGTCTCATCCGGCGTTCCCCTGGCCCACCCCTGGCGCGATCCCGCCTTTCTCACCCTGGCGGCCGGCATGGCGCTGGCGCTCTTCGCGCAGATCGGGCTCATCGCCCATCTGGTATCCCTGCTGGTGCCGGCCCTCGGCGTCCAGGGCGCGGGCTTCGCGGCGGGGCTTTCCACCGCGGCCGCGGATCCTCGGGCGCACGCTGGTGGGCTGGCTCATGCCCGCCCGCGCCGACCGCCGGATCGTCGCGGCCTTGAGCCTGCTGGTGCAGGCGCTCGGCTGCGGCGCGCTTCTTCTGGCGCAGGGCACGAGCACGCCCCTGCTCCTCGCCGGCGTGGTGCTGATCGGGCTTGGGATCGGCAACGCCACCTCCCTGCCGCCGCTCGTGGCGCAGGCGGAGTTCCGGCGGGCGGATGTGGCCCGCGTGGTCGCGCTGGTCGTGGCAACCGCGCAAGGCGCTTATGCCTTCGCCCCGGCCGCCTTCGGGTTGTTGCGCGCCACCGCGCCGGAAGCCGCCGTCTACCTTGCGGCAATCCTGGTGCAGCTTGCAGCCGTCGCGGCTTATTGCGTCGGTCGGGGCCTCCACGCGCGGCGCGAGCCTTACGCCTCCGCGAGATAGCGCTTCGCGAGAATCTTGCCCTCTTCCACCGCGGGCTGGTCGAAGGGATCGAGGCCGAGCGCGTAGCCCACCAGAATCGTCTCCAGCATGGTGTACATGAGGAGTTCGCCCATGGCGCGCTCGTCGAGGCGCTCGATGTGGATCTGGCGCGTGGGGCGGCCGTTCTTGGCCAGCGTATCCGCCGTGGCGCGGCCTTGAGCCGCCACGAGATCGCCGATGGTGCGCCCGGCAAAGCCCGCCTCTCCGGCGCGCTTCGCCAGCGCCTCGTCCATGCGCGGCCCCTGGCCGGCGACGCCCGTGGTGATCACGGTGAAGAGCTTGTCGCGGGGGCCGGCGAGATAAAGCTGCAATTGGCTGTGCTGGTCCACCGGGCCGATGGCCGCGACGGGCTGCGAGCCCTTGCCGTCTTTTCCGAGGCTCTCGGCCCAGAGCTGCACCCACCAGCGGGTGAAGCGCTCGAGGCGGTCCGCATAGGCCATGGTGACGGCGATCCCCCACCCCTCCATGGCGGCGGCAAACGACACCGCCGCGGCGAGCGCCGCCGGCGCCTCGGCGGCGGGCTTGCCGGAGCGGATCGGCTCGTAGGCCTCCGCCGCGCCTTGGCGGATGGCGCGGATGTCGAGGCCCATCACGGCGGCGGGGAGGAGGCCCACATTGGTGAGCACGGAATAGCGCCCGCCAATGCCGGTATGGTGTTCAAGGAAGGGCACGCCCTCGGGTTCGAGGAGATCGCGCAGCGCGTTCTTGCCCCCATTCTTGCGGGGCTCGGAGAGGCCGACGAAATGCTCGCCGGGCTGCGTGGCGAGGCCGGCGTGGCGAAGCGCGGACAGCACCGCGATGGTCTGCATGAGCGTCTCGCCCGTGCCGCCGGACTTCGAGATCGACACGAACTTCGTGGAGCTCAGGGGCAGCCGGTCGAGGATATGCGCGAAGGTGACCGGATCGAGGTTGTCGAGGAAATGCACGCGGGGCCCATCCGCGAAGCGCCCGGCGCCCGGCACCGCGTAATCCTTCAATTGCGCCAGCGTCTGCCCCCCGAGGCTCGATCCGCCGGTGCCGAGAAACACCACGTCGGTGGCGTCCTCCCGCAGGCGATGCGCGGCTTCTTCCACGGCCGCGAGATCGTCGGTGGTGCGCGGCATGTGGAGCAGCGGCAGGCGCCCAGTCTCGTCGTCCTCGCGCAGCCGCTTCAGCGCACTCTCGATTCCCGACAACCCCGCATCCACCGCCGTCTGCGGCAGACCGCCCCCACCAATCGTCGAAGCCAGGGCAAGGTCAATCGTGAGGGTGAGGGCCATGCGGTGCGTCTCCATGCGTGGGGAGCGGACCATAGGGCAGCGGCGTTGGCAGGGCTAGGGTTTGCGGAAGCCCGCAACGATGCTGGCTCGGCGTCGAAACGGAAAGCCTAGGGTTTGGGCGCCGAGGAACGTCGGCGCCGCTCAGGCTTCGGCGAATGAGAGGCCTGTCGGGCGTCCCGCAATCACCACCAGCATGCGGTCGTCGCCCAGGATGCGGTCGGCGGCGCGGCGGATGTCGGCTTGCGTGACGGCGCCGACGAGCCCGTTGCGGCGGGCGATGTAGTCGATGCCGAGACCCTCGAAGGCGATCTGCGCGAGCTGATGCGCGATCTTGGTCGAGGAGTCGAAGCCCAGCGCATAGGAGCCCGTGAGATAATCCTTGGCCTTCTGGAGTTCGTCGTCGGAGGGGCCGTCGCTGCGCAAGCGCGCCATCTCGGCGGCGATCACGTCGAGGCATTCGCCCACGCGCTCGTTCTTCGTCGCGGTGAAGCCCCAGGTCATGGCCGCCGCGCGGTAGCTCACGAGGGATGTGCCGACGCTGTAGGCGAGGCCGCGCTTCTCGCGCACCTCCTGGAACAGGCGCGAGGTGAAGGCCCCGCCGCCGAGGATGTGGTTCAGCACATAGGCCGGGATGAAATCGGGCTCGCGCCAGGACAGGCCGGCGGTGCCGAAGCGGATCACCGATTGCGGCACGTCGAGATCGACCACGATGCGGGACCCGCGGCCGGCGAGCTCAGTCGACGGCACGGTCCGAAGGGGGCCGGCCTCCGCCAGGCTGCCGAACACCCGGTCGAGCAGCGAGGCCAAGCGCGTCTCGTCGATGGCGCCCACCACGGCGAGCTTCACCCGGCCGCGGGCGATGATGGAGCGGTGGAGCGCCACGATGTCGTCGCGCGTGACGGCAGCGACGGTCTCGACCGTGCCCGAGGTCGGGTGGCCGTAGGGGTGCCCCGCATAGCCTTCCGCAAAGAAGCGGCGGGTTGCCATGACCCCGGGATCGTTCTGCTGGTAGCGCAGGCCCGCGATGGTCTGCGCCCGCACGCGCTCGATGGCGTCCGCATCGAAACGCGGTTCCGCGAGCGCCAGGCGCAGGAGCTCGAAGGCTTCGTCCGCATGCTTCACGAGGGTCTTGAGCGACCCGCCGATGGCGTCGGGACCGGCATTGAAGGAGAGCTCGATGGCGCGCGCGGCGAGCCGCTCCTGGAAGGCGTCGGAATTGAGCTCGCCCGCACCCTCGTCCAGGAGGCGCGCCAGCATCTGGGCGACGCCGGCCTTGCCCTCCGGGTCCTGCGCGGATCCGCCCTCGAAGGTGAAGGCCACCGCGATCAGCGGAACCACGTCGGACTCGACGTGCCAGGCCTCGATGCCGCCGGGCGACCGAACCGCCTTGGCTTGCGCGGGCGAGGACGACAGGGCCGCGACGGAGGCGGACGTCGTCGACGAGGCCATCGAAGCGACGGAATCAGGCATCGTCGACGAGGACGTGGAAGCGGACATTAGAAGCGATCCGATCTGGATGAGCCCAAGGCGTCACGCCTTGCGGAGATAGCCCGTCACCGACCGGCGCGGGATGAGATAGCGCTCGGCAGCCGCGGCGAGCTGGGCCTGGGTCACGGCCTCGATGTGCTGCGGCCAGGAGCGCACGTCCTCGAGGGTCTCGCCGATGGCGAGCGCCGAGCCGTAGATGCGGGCCAAGGAGGACTGGCTGTCGGTGGAGTAGATCGTCTCCGCGATGAGGCGCGTCTTGGCGCGCTCCACGGCGTCGGCCCCGAGAGCATCCTGGGCCACGGCCTTGAGGGCCTTCTCGACCGCCTCTTCCAGGGCCTCCAGGGTGACGCCCTGCGCCGGAACCGCGTAGATCGAGAAGCGCGTGTCCTCGATCGCCGAGCCCATGTACCAGGCGCCCGCGTTCACGGCGACGCCGGTCTCGAGCACGAGCCTGCGATAGAGATACGAGGTCGGCCCGCCGCCGAGCACCTCGGCGAGGAGTTCGAGCGCGTAGCAATCTCCGTCGGTCGCCGTGCGGCAGGAGGGGGTGAGGTAGAGCCGCTGCAGGGTGGGCTGCTCGACCTTCGGATCCGCGACCGTGATGTGGCGCGCGGCGCGGGGCTCCGGCTCCAGCGGACGGAAGCGCTCGGGCCGCGCGCCCTGCGGCGCGATGCGGCCATAGGTGCTCTCGGCCAGGCGGCGCACTTCCGTTTCGGTCACGTCGCCCGCGACCACGAGGATCGCGTTTTCGGGGGTGTAGAAGCGCCGGTAATAGGCGAGCGCATGCTCCCGGTTGAGACCCTCGATCTCGTGCATCCAGCCGATGATCGGCGTGCCGTAAGGGTGGTGCAGGAAGAGCGATGCCGCCATAGCCTCGGAGAGTTGCGCGGCCGGATCGGTTTCGACCCGCATGCGGCGCTCCTCCAGCACCACATTGCGCTCGGGCGCCACCACGTCCTCCTCGATGAGGAGGTTGGTCATGCGGTCGGCCTCGAACTGCATCATGGTGCCCAGATGCTCGCGGGCGACGCGCTGAAAGTAAGCGGTGTAATCGTAGGACGTGAAGGCGTTCTCCTGGCCCCCTAAGCCCGACACCACCTTCGAGAACTCGCCCGCCGGATGCGCCTTGGTGCCCTTGAACATCAGGTGCTCGAGGAAGTGCGCGATGCCGGACTGGCCCAACGGGTCGTCGGCGGAGCCGTTGCGGTACCACACCATGTGGGTGGCGACGGGCACCCGGTGATCGGGGATCACCACCACTTCAAGGCCGTTGTCGAGGGCGAACGAGGACACCTCGGGGCCCCCGCCCTCCGTGCGCCCGAAGGAGGGAACGTCGGTGCGCAGGTTCACCGTGGCGGCATTGGGCATGGGAGCGGGGCCTTCGTGGGTTCGGCGCAAGGCGCGGACCGCCTGCACATAGGCCGGTTCTCGCCCCACGCAAGCTGAGCCGGGGGTGCGAGGGCCGGGTGCGACATCCGCACCGGCTCTCTTGGGGCGGCCAGCGGCACGGCGCCGGCCCCGATTCCTGTCGGCAGCCGGACCTTAGCGGTCGGCGCCGATCCAGCGGCGGAAGCCCGAGAAGATCGACGTATCCTCGGGAGCGGGCTCCACGGAGGCGCGCATCGCGTTCGGGTTCGGCTTGCGGTAGCCGGCCGGAGGATCCGTGAGGTTGCGACGATCGGGCTCCTCGGTCGAGGCGAGTTCCGGCGGCTTGCGGCGGTCCATGCGCGCCATCTCGGAGGGGCTGAGCGTGGCGTTCTTCTCGTGCTGGACCGGGTTCGCCACGGTACCAGCAGCGCCGGGGCGCGTCCCCGCGCGGATTTCTTCGCTCGTCATGGTCGCGTTGATCCGGCTGCCGCGATCGGCGCGGCGCTCGCCGGCGGGGCGGCGCGCGTCCTCTTCCTCCTCGCGCCGGGCGAGCATGTCGGGGTCCTGAGGCCAATTGGCGGCGCGCGCGCCCACGCTGCCGGACGCAACCGGCGGGCGCAGCTCCAGCTTCGGCGGCACGACGAGCGGCGGGCGCTCGCGGTATTCGATCGGCGGCTTGTCCTTGGGGATGATGCCCACGGCGCCGAGCAGGCTCTTCACCGCGACGCCCTCATCCTGCGCGGCGGCACCCGAGGCCGCCAGGATCAGCGCGCCAGCGGCGGCCGCCTGCAGAACTCTCACAACCTTCATGATCCCCACCATCTGGTCCGTTTTCGTTTGTCGTCGCTTGGCCGCGGACGAACGGCTCTCCCGGGCCGCCGGTCCTGGCCGCACCGTTCCCGGAGCGAAGCCGTGAAGCCGCATTCGGGCGAAGGTGTGGCAGGCCTAGCCGCTCGCACGGCGGGAGGGGCGAGCCCGCCGCCGGTCGAGGACGAAGGAGTCATAGAGGAGACCGGCCACCCCCGCAACGATGGCGGCATCCGCCACATTGAACACGTACCAGGAGAAGGAGCCGACGTGGAAATGGATGAAGTCGAACACGGCCCCGTAGGCGAGCCGGTCGACCACGTTGCCGAGCGCCCCGCCCACGATGAGGGCCAGAGACGCCGCAAGCCACCGGCTCGCCGTGCGGCGGATCCAGATCGAAAGCGCCAGCGACGCGATGATCGAGACGAGGATCAGCATCCAGCGGCCGAACTCGGTGTGCTGCTGGAACAGACCGTAGGAGATGCCCCGGTTCCAGACCACGATGAGGTCGAGGAACGGGGCCAGGCGGATCGGCTCCCGCAAGGGAAGGTCGATCACGAAGAGCGTGTAGAGCTTCGTGGCCTGATCGAGCACGAAGGTCACGGCGGCGATCGCGAGGCCGAGGCGGGCGGGGGTCATGGTTTCCCTCTCCCCCGGAGGGAGAGGGACAGCTTGCCGAAGGCAAGCAGGGAGAGGGGGGCGCAATTTCCACGGCCCCTTCGGTGCTGCGGCTGAGCCATTGCTGGAGATGCTGGCCTGACCTCCCCCTCTCCCGACCTCGCTTCGCGAGGCCACCCTCTCCCTCCGGGGGAGAGGGACGATGCCCACGTGCTCACGCCGCCGCCCTCGCCCGGTCCCATTCGCGCAACGCCGCGGCATCGCGGGCGGTGACGTCGGGATAGGCCGGATCGGCCCCGACATCCTTCGTGATCTTCCACGAGCGGACGCATTTGCGCCCTTCGGCCTTCCGCGGCACCACGGCGACGCCCTTGACCTCGTCGAGGCGGAAGGCATCCGAGGGCCCCTCGCCGCGCTCCACCGCGATCCCGGAGGTGATGCAGACTTCAGCGAAATCGAGGCCCTGCACGGCATTGAAGAGCGCCTCGTCCGCGATGTGCACCACGGGCGCGGCTTCGAGGCTGGCGCCGATGCGCTTTTGCGCACGCTCGATTTCCAGCGCGCCGGTAACGACCCGGCGGACGCGGCGCACCTGCGCCCAGCGGGCGGCAAGCGCATCGTTCAGCCATTCCGGCGGCACGTCGGGGAAGCGTTCGAGGTGCACGGAATCCGCCCCCGGATCGCGGGCGAGCCACGCTTCCTCGGCCGTGAAGGCGAGGATCGGCGCGATCCAGGTCACCACGCAGCGGAAGCACTGATCGACCACGGAGAGCGCGCTCTTGCGCGCCACGCTCGACAGCGGGTCGCAATAGAGCGTGTCCTTGCGGACGTCGAAGTAGAACGCGGACAGGTCCGTGGTCATGAACGACGTCAGCAGCGCCACCACGCGCTTGTAGTCGAACTCGGCGTAAGCCTCGCGGATCTCCCCGTCGAGCTCGGCGAGACGATGAAGCACGAAGCGCTCCAGTTCCGGCATCTCGGCCGCCGGCACGCGGTCGCCGGGCTGGAAATGATGCAGCGAACCCAGCATCCAGCGGATCGTGTTGCGGAGCTTGCGGTAGGTCTCGACAAACGTTTTCAGGATCTCCGGGCCGATGCGCAGATCGTCCGAATAGTCGGAGGCCGCCACCCACAGGCGCAGGATGTCGGCGCCGGAATCCCGGATCACGTCCTGCGGGGCCGTGGTGTTGCCGAGCGACTTCGACATCTTCTGCCCCTTCTCGTCGAGGACGAAGCCGTGGGTCAGCACGATGTCGAAGGGTGCGCGGCCGCGGGTGCCGCAGCTCTCCAGGAGCGAGGAATGGAACCAGCCGCGATGCTGGTCCGAGCCCTCGAGATACATGACCTGATCCTGCCCGCCCTCGACCCTGCGCTTCGCTGCGAGATCCGGCCGCTTCTCCAGCGCGAAGGCGTGGGTGCAGCCGGAATCGAACCACACGTCGAGGATGTCGGTGACCTTTTCGTATTCCGCAGGAGCGTAGCCGAAGGGCGCGAGATAGCGCGCGCCGCTGGGATCCGCGAACCAGGCATCGGCGCCTTCGGCCTCGAAGGATTGCGCGATCGCGTCGTTGACGCGTTCGTCCATCAGGATCTCGTTGGTGCCCTTCCTGACGAAGACCGCGATCGGCACGCCCCAGGCGCGCTGACGCGAGACCACCCAGTCGGGACGGTTCTCGATCATGCCGGTGATGCGGTTCTCGCCGGCACCCGGCACCCATTTCACGGTCTTGATCGCGGTGAGCGCGCGAAAGCGCAGGGTGTCCTCGGGCTCGTTTCGGGGCCACATCACCGTGCCGACGGCGCCGACCTCGGCGGCGCTGCGCTCCGCCTTCGCCTCGGACGAACCGCCGATCGGCTTGTCCATGGCGATGAACCATTGCGGCGTGTTGCGGAACAGGAGCGGCGCCTTGGAGCGCCAGGAATGCGGGTATTGGTGCTTGAGCCGCCCGCGCGCGACGAGCGCACCGGCTTCCACGAGCTTCTTGATCACGGCCTCGTTCGCGCCCGCATCCTTGCCCTTGTCGTCGTAGATGCGCTCGCCCGCAAAGAAGGGCACGTCGGGGAAGTAGGACGAGTCCTCCGACACCGTGTGGGGCACCTCGCGCGTGCCGCAGGCTTCGAAAACGGCGCGGTGCTTCACGTAAGTATTGTAGTCGTCCGCACCGTGGCCCGGGGCTGTGTGGACGAATCCCGTACCGGCATCGTCCGTCACGTAATCGGCCGGCAGCAGCGGCACCTGGAAATCCCAGTAGCCGTTGGCGCCCTCGAGCCCGCGGAACGGATGGGCGCAGCGCGCGATCATCACGGGCAGCACGTCCTTGACGCGCTCATGGCCCGCGACGCGCGCGGCGGCGAACACCTCCGCGGCGAGCTTGTCGGCGATCACATAGGTGTCGCCCACCTTGGCCCAGTTGTCGGCGGCCGCCTCGGTGACGCGGTAGAGGCCATAACTGATCTCGGAGCCGAACGCGATGGCGCGGTTCGCCGGGATCGTCCAGGGCGTGGTGGTCCAGATCAGCACCGAGGCGCCTGCGAGATCGCCGTCGAGGGTGTCCGTGATCTTGAACCGCACCCAGATCGTGGTGGATGTCTTCTCGTGGTACTCGACCTCGGCCTCGGCGAGCGCGGTCTTTTCCACGGACGACCACATCACGGGCTTCGAGCCGCGATAGAGCTGGTCGCTCATGGCGAAGCTCATGATCTCGCGGGCGATCTGCGCCTCCGCGTCATAGGCCATGGTGGAATAGGGATTCGCCCAATCGCCCTCGACGCCGAGGCGCTTGAACTCCTCGCGCTGCACGTCGATCCACTTCTCGGCGAAGGCCCGGCATTCGCGGCGGAACTCCACCACGGGCACCTGGTCCTTGTCCTTGCCTTGGGCCCGGTACTGCTCCTCGATCTTCCATTCGATCGGCAGGCCGTGGCAGTCCCAGCCGGGCACGTAGTTCGAGTCGAAACCGAGCATGCCTTGCGAGCGCACCACGAGATCCTTGAGGATCTTGTTGAGCGCATGGCCGATATGGATGTGACCGTTGGCGTAAGGGGGGCCGTCGTGGAGGATGAAGCGCGGGCGCCCTTTTTGGGCTTCGCGCTGGCGCTCGTAGAGGCGCCCCTCGGTCCAGCGCTGCAACAACAGCGGTTCCCGCTGCGGCAGGCCGGCCCGCATGGGGAACTCGGTCTGGGGCAGGAACAGGGTTTCGGAATAGTCGCGGCCCGAAGAGTCCTTCTGCGGGGCCTTCACTTGATCGTTCATGGCGTGGCTTCACGGGCTGGATGGCCAAACGGCGCATCGAGAGGCGTCAGGGCGAACGGCGGCGATCCCGGACCTTCGCGGGTTTAAGCGAAGGCCGGGCCTATAATTCGCAGGGCGCGCCGGATCAGCGCGCGCAGGCCGTGAGCGCAGTCGAACATGGGGCGCCTTGTACCAGCGCCGGGGCCGGGAATAAAGCGCGACGCTTCGATCCCTCTGTGGCTTCCCAGGGTCAGAGCCCCCAGCGCGCCCACAGGGCCCGCTCCTCCATGGCGCCGATTACCGCGCCCGGATCGACGAGGGAATCCGGCACGAAGCCGGGGCGGCCGAGCCATCGGGCGATCACCGAGGGGCGGGTTGCGGGGATGAGGCGCAGTTGCACCTTGTCGCCGAAGCGCGCGCGCATGACGCCCCGCAAATCGCCGATGCCGTCGATGAGGCCGATGCGCAGCGCTTCCTCGCCGACCCAGACGGCGCCGGTGAAGAGGTCCGGGGCTTCGGCTTCCTTCAGCTTCTCGCCCCGGCTCGCCCGCACGAGGTCCACGAACATGCGGTGGACCTCCGCCTGGATGCCTTTCAGGCGCTCGATGTCCTTCGGGTCCTCGGGACGGAAGGGGTCGAGCATGGATTTGTTCTCGCCCGCGGTGTGAACGCGCCGCTCGATGCCGAGGCGCTCGATCAGTCCCGTGAAGCCGAAGCTCGCGGAGACCACGCCGATGGAGCCGACGAGCGAAGACGGATCGGCGAAGATCTCGTCGCCCGCGCAGGCCAGCATGTAGCCGCCCGACGCCGCCACATCCTCGACGAACACGAAGACGGGCTTCTTCTTCTCGGCGCTGAGGGCCCGGATGCGCTTGTAGATGAGGTGCGATTGCACCGGCGAACCGCCCGGCGAATTTACCACGATCGCCACGGCCTTGGTGCCGCGCATGGCGAAAGCCCGCTCCAGCACCGGCGCGGCCGAGGCCATGGACAACCCGGTGCGGAAGGGCATCACGGCCCCGATGGCGCCGGAGAGGCGCACCACCGCGACGGCAGGGTCCTGCCGTCGCCAGCGGCGGGGGAGGAGGCGGAGGATGGGTTTGGGAAGGCGGTTCAGGAGGGAGCGTGCCATGGGTGGGAGATAAGCAGCCCCCCTGCCCCGCTCAAGCTCGACGCCTTGCCGCGCCCCCAGCTTGGCCGGCGGCCAAGATGAAGGCCAGATGAACGAAGCTGAACAGCAGCGTTCAGGCTTGGCCGTTTAAGGTCCCTCCTGAATCGGGAGCCGTGTCGTCGACTTAAAGCCCCCGAGACGGCTTCTTCAGACCGGGTTTGCACAGGCCGACAGCCCGCGCGAGCCCACCCAAACCGGATGGATGACCATGCGTCGTTTTCTTCTCGCTCTCGCCGGCGTCGCGGCCCTCGGCCTCGGTGCCGTGACCGCCGCCGCGCCCGCCCAGGCTCAGGGCTTCTCGATCAGCTTCGGCCACGGCGGCTACGGCGGCTATCGCCCCTACCCCTATTACCGTCAGTACCGCCCGCGTCCGGTCTATTACGGCGGCTACCGTCCGTACCCTGTCTATTACGGCCCGCGCTGCGTCACCCGCGTGACCCAGGTGTGGGACGGCTGGGGCTACGTGACCAAGCGCCGGCAGATCTGCCGCTAAGGTCTTCCGATCAGGGAGGCAGAACGGGCGCCTCGGCGCCCGTTTTCATGCGAGCGTGGCCTCGCCCCGGTGCAGGGCCGCGGCCTGCGGGGTGAACCGCCCGTCCGCCCGGTGGAGCACGAGGGGCGGTTCGACCCCAAGCGGCCCCCGGCTGCCCTTGGTGGCCGCGAGCAGCAGCCGCACCGCCGGTCGTTCGGCGCTCGGGTGCACGAAGCGCAGGCTCACCCCCCCGAATCCCTTGCCCAGCGCGCTTAAGATCGGCGCCAGGGCGTCGGCCCGGTGCACGAGCACGAGGCGGCCCTTCGGCTTCAGCAGGGTCGCGCAGGCCCGGAGCCAGACCTCGATTCCCCCTTCCGGCAGCACATGCGCATTGGCCCGCCCGGGGTCGGGGGACACGCGGGCCTGGGCGGCGTCCAGATAGGGCGGGTTGGTGACCACGAGATCGGCGGCCTCAGGCACGAGGCCAGCGGGGCCCCACGAGCGCCGCTCCAGGAGATCGAGTTCCGCGACCTCTCCCGCGACGCCGTTGAGGGCAAGGTTACGCCAGCAGAGCGCCGCCTGAACGGGGTCGCGCTCCACGAAGACGAAGAAGGCCGCGGGCTGCCGGGCCGCGATCATGAGCCCGACCGCCCCCGTCGCCGCGCCCACATCGAGCACCCGATCCCCCGCCCTCACGGGAGACGCCGCGGCCAGCAGCACCGCATCGGTGCCGGCCCGGTGCCCGCCAGCGCGTTGCAGAAGCCGGACGCGCCCGTCGAGCAGGGCGTCCTCGCCGAAGCCCTCGGGCATCGAGCGCCCGTCCAGGAAGGCGTCCTCACCGAGGTCGTCAGGCATCGCTCGGGCGCAGCTCCGTGCTCAGGCCCGCATCGCGGATCAGGCGCCGGGCCTGGGCGGCGTGGTCGTCCGGCACCAGAAGCCGACGGGGAAAAACGCCGATCATGCCCTCCATGGCGCTCATATGGCTGTCGGCCACGAGCACGGGGATGTTGGCTTGCTCCAGAAGCGATTGTAGGAAGCCCACCAGGACGATGTCGTTGGTACGGACGATTTCGACCATCGACGGATGGTGCCTCTCAAGCTGTTGCGGCCTTCAGGATCGCATGCCAGGGTGCCCGCCGTCGATGCCTGCAGCATTGCGGGCCGGCCTCCGGAGCTCTGCCTGCGCCAACGCATCGCGGCTGATGCCCTTGGGGCCGACCCTACATCACTCGGCACACGGTAGCCGATCAATCGGGATTTGAGCTTTGGGCGTCGTCGTTCCCTTCGAGGACAAGCATCCGGCTGCGAGCATCGATGGACTCGTGGGCCTCACAGCCGCCGATATGGACCGGGTGAACGCGATGATCCTCTCGCGCACCGGCTCCGAAGTCACCATGATCCCGGAGGTCGCCAACCACCTGATCTCCTCGGGGGGCAAACGCCTGCGGCCCATGCTGACGCTGGCGACTGCTGCGCTCTCCGGCTACGAGGGCGACGGGCATGTGAAGCTCGCAGCCAGCGTCGAGTTCATGCACACCGCCACCCTGCTCCACGACGACGTGGTGGACGAAAGCGACATGCGCCGCGGGCGCGTCGCGGCGCGGGTGCGCTGGGGCAACGAGGCGAGCGTGCTCGTCGGCGACTTCCTGCTCGGCCAGGCCTTCCGCATGATGGTGGAGGTGGGATCGTTGCGCGCCCTCGACATCCTCTCGGCCGCGGCGGTGGTGATCGCCGAAGGCGAGGTCATGCAGCTCGCCGCCGCCAAGAACACCGAAACCAACGAGGACGAGTACCTCGCCATCATCCGCGGCAAGACCGCCGAACTCTTCGCCGCCGCCTGCGAGGTCGGTCCCGTGATCGCCGGGCGCCCCAAAGCGGAGGCCGCGGCCTGCCGTTCCTACGGTATGAATCTCGGCATCGCCTTCCAGCTCGTGGACGACGCCCTCGATTACGGCGGCACCAGCGCAAAGCTCGGCAAGAACGTGGGCGACGATTTCCGCGAGGGCAAGATCACGTTGCCCGTGGTGCTCTCGTTCCGGCGCGGCTCGGACGAGGAGCGCGCCTTCTGGCGCCGCGTGCTCGAACGGGGCGAGGTTGAGGACGGCGATCTGGAGCAGGCCCGCGCCATCATGCGGCGGCATCGGGCCCTGGAGGACACCATCGAGCGGGCGCGCCACTACGGCGCCATGGCCCGCGATGCGCTCGCCCTCTTCCCGAAGAGCCCCATGAAGCAGGCGCTCCTCGAAACGGTCGATTTCTGCATCGCGCGGGCGCATTGATCTCATCCCTCCCTGCCAAGGGAGGGTGCCCCGTCAGGGGCGGGTGGGATGAGAGCTCAACGTGGAAAGGTGAGCGCTTCCACCCCACCCGTCGTCCTCCGGACGCCACCCTCCCCTGAGCGGGGTGGGATGACTACCGCAAACTCGTCGCTTTCACCCACCATTCGGGCCGCGCGCGCTGCACCGCCTTCGCGGCGGCGGCGGAGGCTTCGCAATCGTCGTAGAGCGCGAACACGGTCGCGCCGGATCCGGACATGCGTGCCAGCCGGCAGCCCCCGGTTTCGCCGAGAAGCCCGAGCGCTTCGCCGACGAGGGGCTGCACGGCACGGGCAGGCGGTTCGAGGTCGTTGCGGGCAGCACCCAACGCGCCCATCAGGTCCGCGCCGGCAAACGCTGGATGCGCTGCGCCGCCCAAACTCTCCCCCGGCTTCAGGCCCAGCGCCTTGAACACTGCGGGCGTTTCCACCGGCACGCGCGGGTTGACGAGGACCGCGAACAGACGCGGCAACCCGAGCGGCTCCCCCAACACCTCGCCGATGCCGCGCATCATGCGGGCGCGGGGGTCGAGGCAGACGGGCACATCGGCGCCGGTGAGGCGTGCGGCTTCGAACACCGCCGGATGCGCGAGCGGCAACCCGTTGAGCCGCGCGAGAAGGCGAAGGGCGCCCGCCGCATCCGACGACCCGCCGCCGATGCCGGCCGCCACCGGCAGGCGCTTCACGAGGTGGAAGGCCCCCATGCGCAGCCCTGGCACGCGCTCGGCCAGGAGGCGGACGGCTTTCAGCACGAGGTTGTCGGCATGGCTGCCGGCGAGGCCCGCCGTCGGCCCCTCGACCGTGAGGTCCAAGGCAGGGGCCGGCGCGAGCGAGAGCGTGTCGCCCGTGCCCGCGAACGCCACGAGGCTTTCGAGTTCGTGATAGCCGTCCGCCCGGCGCCCGAGCACATGCAGCGTGAGATTGATCTTCGCGGGGGCGCGGGTCGTGAGAGGCAACGGCATGGCGCCTCCATGCCCCAGCTTCACGCCGAGGGGAAGCGGTCATCCCTCCCTGCCAAGGGAGGGTGGCGCCGACGCGGGAGCGTCGGTGACGGGTGGGATGAGAGCTCGAGGCCGGGAGGTGGATGCTTCCACCCCACCCGCCCTTTCAGGGCACCCTCCCCTGGCGGGGAGGGAAGGATTTAGCCGCCGTTCTTCGGCGCGTCCGCGGGCTGGCCGGTCGGGACCGTGTTCTCGGCCGCCGCAGGCTTCGGCTCGTCCTCGAGGCCGTTGTCGATCTTCTTGAGGATCTTCACCAGGTCCTCGTGCTCCGGGTCCGAGGCCTTGGCGTGGTCCCACTGGAAGCGGGCCTCGAGCCGCCGGCCGACGCGCCAGTAGGCGTCGCCCAGATGGTCGTTGATGACCGGATCGCCCGGCTTCAGCTCGACCGCGCGCTCCAGTTCGCGCACGGCGTCCTCGTAGCGGCCGAGGCGGTAATAGGCCCAGCCGAGCGAGTCGATGATCATGCCGTCGCGGGGCGCCAGCTCCACGGCGCGCTGGAGCATCTTGAAGGCCTCGTCGATGTTCCGGCCCATATCGACCCAGGAATAGGCGAGGTAGTTCAGCACCTGCGCCTTGGCGGTCGGCAGGGTGTCGGGCACGAGCTCGAGGGACTTCTTGAGATCGGCCTCGGCCTTGTCCCACTGCTTGGCGCGCTCGTAGGACGTGCCACGGTAGAAGAAGAGTGCCCAATGGCCCCGGTCGGGGGTGCCGATGCGCTCGACCGCGCGGGTGTAGACCTCCGCGGCCTGGGCGAATTCCTTGCGGGAGCGCAGCACGTTGCCGAGCGCCATGATGACTTCGACGTCGTCGGGGCGCTCCTTCATGAGCGCCTCGAGATGGGCGACGGCCTCGGCCCCGCGCTTCAGCTGCTCCAGGTTGGTGCCGATGGAGATGTCGGCGCTTGGCCGCAGGGGCGAGTCCTTCGGCACCCGAGCGAAGATCTCGTTGGCGCGGTCGAGCTGCTTCAGGCGCTCATAGGCGTCCGCCAGGGTGATCAGCGCCATGGGCTGGTCCCCATGGAGGTGCAGCGCGAGGCGCAGATAGATGATGGCCGGCAGCTCGTCGCCCTGGGAATTGCCCGCGGAGCCGAGCCCGTAGAGCACTTCGGCGGCGCCCTCCTGGGCGTTCGTCACGAAGGGCTGGAGTGTCTTGCCGGCCTCGAGATCGGCGAGCGCCTGGCGCACCACGGGATGGCGCGGATACACGGCTTCGAACCCCTTGTAGAGTTCGATCGCGCGCGCCTTGTTGCCCCGCTTCGATTCGAAGCGGGCATAGGCGTCCACCACGCGCAAGGTGTTGCGCTCGGCCTCGTAGGCAGCCTTCAGGCGCCGCTCGGCTTCCGCCGTGTTGCCCGTGACGTCGGCGATCAGGCCGGCGTGATAATCGCGGAAGAGCGAGTAGGCGCGCTCGGCGCCGAGACGATCCACGGCTTCGAGCGCCTTCTTGCCCTCGGCGCCGCCGGCATAGGACCAGGCCGTCAGCAGCGTCGAGGTGATGTCGGCCTGCCGACCCCGACCGCCCTTCGCAAGGCTGGTGCGGGCCGCGGCCCACTGGCGCGCCTTGATGGCGCGGACGCCGAGCGCGAGGTGGGCGAGGCCGTTGGTGCCGTCGCGGGCCACGAGCCGCTCGGCGGAGCGGAACGCTTCCGGCATCGACCCATCCGCGAGGAAGGCCACGAAGGCCCGCTCCTGCAGTTCGGGATTGCGCGGATCGCCCTTGATGGCTTCCCGGTAGAATGTGGCCGCCGCCGCCGTGTCGCGGGCCGCCCCGGCGATGTAGGCGGCCAGGAAGTTCCCCTCGATGCTGTCGGCGGGCTGCAGCACGGTCGCGGCCGTCTCCTCCCTGGCCGCGAAAGCGGGCGAGGCGGTCGCGCAGGCAGCCGAGAGAACAAGCGCGGACAGGCCGCGGGCGAGCATCAGTCGAGTGGGCACAAGGGGGCTCCCATTCACGCAGCCGTCGAGGCGACGGGGCGCGCCAAATCAGGCCGGAGAATGGCCGTTCAGGCCGCAGGCAGCAAGGGAAAGGTTGACGCGCTCGACTTGGCCGGCGCCCAGGGTGCCCGGAGGGGTGACGCTCTAGGCCCGCCATGCCCGGCGCCCGGCGCCCTGCGCCCTGCGCCCTGCGCACCCGGAGGGGTGACGCGCTTGCCGACTGTCCAGGGGCGGCAAGCGCGTCGATCCCCAGGGCGTCCATGTCGTCGCCTCGGGGATTTGGAACCCACCCGACATGCGGGATCGTGAGACAATAGACAAGTGTAACCGGTCGTTAAGGTTACACGATGACGCAACGTCAGGAGTGCCTCCGCAAAGATCCGGCGCACCTACATGGTAATGTAGTTCGGTCCTCCACCACCCTCAGGCGTGGTCCAGACGATATTCTGGTTCGGGTCCTTGATATCGCAGGTTTTGCAGTGGACGCAGTTCTGGGCGTTGATCTGGAAACGCGGGCCTGAGGGCTCCTCCACCCACTCGTAAACGCCCGCCGGGCAGTAACGCTGCGAGGGGCCCGCATAGACGTCGTGCTCGGAGCGCTTCTGCAGCTCCATGTCCTTCACCTTCAGGTGCGCGGGCTGGTCCTCCTCGTGGTTGGTGTTCGACAGGAACACCGAGGAGAGCCGGTCGAAGGTGAGCACGCCGTCGGGCTTCGGATAGGCGATCGGCTTCACCTCCGCGAGGGGCTTCAGGCACTCGTGGTCCGGCTTGCCGTGACTCATGGTGCCGAACACCGACAGCCCCGTCAGCTCCGTGGTCCACATGTCGATGCCGCCGAGGACCACGCCTGCCGCCGTTCCGTACTTGGACCAGAGCGGCTTCACGTTGCGCACGCGCTTCAGATCGTAGCCGATCTCGCTGCCGCGCCAGGCCTCCTCGTAGGTATCGACGGCGTCGTGGCTGCGGCCCGCCTGCAGGGCGTCGAAGAGGTGCTCGGCGCAGAGGATCCCGGAGAGCACCGCGTTGTGCGAGCCCTTGATGCGCGGCACGTTCACGAAGCCCGCCGCGTCGCCCACCAGGCAGCCGCCCGGGAAAGCGAGCTTTGGGACCGATTGCCAGCCGCCTTCCACGATGGCGCGGGCACCGTAGCCGATGCGCTTCGCCCCCTCGAACACGTCGCGGATCATCGGGTGCGTCTTGACGCGCTGCAGCTCGTCGAAGGGCGAGAGAGTGGGGTTCTCGTAGTTGAGGTGCACCACGAAGCCGACGGACACGAGATTCTCGTCGAAGTGGTAGAGCCAGGAGCCCCCGCCGGAATTGTTCGGCAGCGGCCAGCCCATGGAATGCTGCACGAGGCCGGGCTGGTGGTTCTCTGGAGACACCTGCCAGAGCTCTTTGATGCCGATGCCGTATTTCTGGTAGTCGCGGCCGTCCGCCAGGTTGAAGCGGGCGATCACCTGCTTCGTCAGATTGCCGCGCACGCCTTCAGCGAACACGGTGTAGCGGGCGCGCAGCTCCATGCCGCGGGTGTAGTTTGCATTGGGCTCACCGTTCTTGGAGATGCCCATGTCGCCCGTCGCGACGCCGAGCACATGGCCGGCCTCGTCGATCAGAACCTCGGCCGCCGCGAAGCCAGGATAGATCTCGACGCCGAGGCCCTCGGCCTGCTGACCGAGCCAGCGGGTCAGATTGCCGAGGGAGCCGATGTAGTTGCCGTGGTTGTTCATGAGCTTCGGCATGAACAGGTTGGGCAGCCGAACGCCGCTATGGGCGGTCAGATACATGAACTCGTCGCGGGCCACTTCCGTCTTCAGCGGGCGATCGGGATCGTTGCGCCATTCGGGCAGCAGCCGATCGAGGCCGATCGGGTCAATGACCGCGCCCGAGAGGATGTGGGCGCCGACCTCGGAGCCCTTCTCGACCACCACAACGGAGAGGTCGGCTCCCCGCTCCGTCGCGAGCTGCTTGAGGCGGATGGCTGTGGAGAGGCCCGCCGGACCGGCTCCGACGACCACCACGTCGAAGTCCATCGATTCGCGTTCGGGCAGATCCATCCATTCCTCCTTGCCGTAGGCTGCAGCGCCTTCTCATGCCCCAGGGGCAAGCGCAATCGTTCACATATGAACGATCCTGCCGGCATTCTCAAGCTTGAGGCGTCTCGCCGCACCGTGGAGAGGCCGTCGGGCGGATGCAAGGCGCCCAAGCCTGCGCCTAAGAAAAACCCACAGGGATCAGGCCTTTCCGTTGTCCGCAAGGCCCGGAATTCCTATCTAAAGGTATGCACGAACGCCCCGATCCTGCTGCCCTTCAGGCGCTTCTCGACTTCCACGCCGAGGCGGGCGTCGACCTCGCCCTCGACGAGACGCCGCACAACCGCTTTGCGGAAGCCGAGGCTTCGCGACCCGCGGTGCAGCCGAAGGAGGCTCCAAGCCCGGCACCAGCCCCGAAGGTCGCCCCGGCACGCCCTCTCCCCCGGGCCGCTGCGGGCGCGCCGGAGGATGCGGCCACCGCCGCGCGCGAACAGGTGCGCCAAGCCCAGTCCCTCGCTGAGCTCGAGGCGATCCTCGCCTCCTTCGACGGCTGCGCGCTCAAGTTCTCGGCCAAGAACCTCGCCTTCGCGGACGGCAATCCGGAAGGCCGCGTCATGCTGGTGGGCGAGGCGCCCGGCGCGGACGAGGATCGCATCGGCAAGCCCTTCATGGGCCGCTCGGGCCAACTCCTCGACCGTATGCTCGCCGGCATCGGCCTCGACCGCTCGGATGTCTACATCGCCAACGTGGTGCCCTGGCGCCCGCCGGGGAACCGCACGCCGACCCCGCAGGAAATCGCCATCTGCCGCCCCTTCATTGAGCGTCAGATCGAACTCGCGAAACCCGAGTTCCTGGTCTGCCTCGGCGGTCCGGCGGCGCAGACGCTCCTCAACATCAAAGAGGGCGTCCTGAAAACCCGCGGGCGCTGGTTCCCCTACCGCACCGAGGACGGGCGCGAGGTTCGCACGCTGGCCACGCTCCACCCCGCCTATCTCCTGCGCCAACCCCTGCAGAAGCGCCTCGGCTGGCGCGACTTCCAAGCCCTGCGTCGCGCCCTCGACGGCAAAGCATAAGGCGCTGTTGCGCGCCTCTCCGATGTTCAAAGGCGCCTGGGAGGGCAAAGCATGAGGTGCTGGCGCGACTTCCAGGCCCTGCGGCGCGGTTGACGGCAAGGCGTAAGGCGCCGGCGTCCGACTCCGTTCAGCCGCGCTTAAGCTCCCGTTCATCCGCGAAACTTGACCGTACCCTTGCGGTGCGTTCTGGCACCGAACCGGAACCCCGCCTGCCGTTACCGCTTTTAGGTGATGGGCTGGCGCGGGGTGCGCCGCTTGAGGATGTGCCATGCGCTGGGACGATTTCAGAGCCTCCACCAATATCGAAGACCGTCGCGGCGGCGGTGGCTTCGGGATTCCGGGCGGAGGCGGCGGTCTCGGCATCGGCGCCGTGATCCTGCTCACGCTGGTGGGCTGGGTGCTCGGCATCGATCCGCGCGTGCTCATCAGCGGCGCGGAGCAGATCGCGGGCGGCGGCAGCGGCTACGAGCAGGTTCAGCGTCCGCAGGGCCAGCAGGCGCCCCCGGAGGACGAGGCCGGCCGTTTCGCCGCCAAGATCCTCGGCAACACCGAGGATGTGTGGAAGCAGGTTCTGCCCGCGCAGGTGAACCAGCAATACCGCCCGCCCCGCATGGTGCTGTTTTCCGGCGGCACGCGCTCGGGCTGCGGCTCGGCGTCCTCCGCCATGGGCCCGTTCTACTGCCCCCTCGACCGCACGGTTTACATCGATCTGTCGTTCTTCAACGACATGCAGAAGCGCTTCCGCGCCGGGGGCGACTTCGCCTACGCCTATGTGATCGCCCACGAGGTCGGCCACCACATCGAGAACGAGCTCGGCATCCTCGGGAAGGTGCAGCAGCGCCAGCGCGAGGTCGGGCAGGTGGAAGCCAACCAGCTCTCCGTGCGCGTGGAGCTGATGGCGGATTGCCTCGCCGGCGTGTGGGCGCACCATTCCGAGCAGCGCTACAAGGCGCTCGAACCCGGCGACGTGGAGGAAGCCATGCGCGCCGCGGAAGCCATCGGCGACGACCGCCTGCAAAAGCAGAGCGGCGGCCGCGTGGTGCCCGACTCCTTCACCCACGGCTCCTCCGAGCAGCGCATGCGCTGGTTCATGACGGGCCTCAAAGGTGGGCAGGTGCAGGCCTGCGACACCTTCAGGGCCACCCGGCTCTAAGCCTCGAACACCCTTCCAAACCCAGCGAAGCGCCGCGAGCCCCTTGGCTCCGGCGCTTTTCGCCGCCTATTCTCCGGATTCGAAGAAGCTGAACCGCCTTGAAAGCGGTCGCACCGGAGGACGCCCATGCTCGGCCTGATGCAAGATTGGCCCTTGCTCATCCACCGCATCATCGACCACGCCGCCATTCAGCACGGCGGACGCGAGGTCGTGACCCGCTCGGTCGAGGGACCGATTCACCGCACCACGTATGCCGATGTTCGCCGCCGTTCGCTGTGGGTCGCGAAACGGCTCCAGAAGGACGGCGTCAAGCTCGGCGACCGCGTCGCGACGCTCGCCTGGAACACGTGGCGGCATCTCGAATCCTGGTACGGCATCACCGGCATCGGCGCGATCTACCACACCGTGAACCCGCGGCTCTTCGCGGACCAGATCGTCTACATCATGAACCACGCGGAAGACCGCGTGCTGATGCTCGATCTCACCTTCGTGCCGTTGATGGAGAAGCTGCAGGACCGGCTGCCCACGGTGGAGCGCTACATCGTCTACACCGACGGCGCCCACATGCCTCAGACTTCGCTCAAGAACGCGGTCGCCTACGAGGACTGGATCGCGGAGGTGGACGAGGATTTCCGCTGGGCCTCGTTCGACGAGAACACGGCTGCGGGCATGTGCTACACCTCGGGCACCACGGGCGATCCGAAGGGCGTGCTCTATTCGCACCGCTCCAACGTGCTCCACTCGCTCATCGGCCTCAGCCCCGATTTCTTGGGCATCTCGGCCCGGGACGTGGCGATGCCGGTGGTGCCGCTGTTTCATGCCAACGGTTGGTCCTTCGCGTTCTCCACGCCCATGTGCGGAGCCAAGATGGTGCTGCCGGGCCCGAAGCTCGACGGCGCCTCGCTGCTCGAACTGCTCAACAGTCAGAAGGTCACGATCACCGCGGCTGTGCCGACCCTCTGGTTCGGCCTGCTGCAGCATCTCGAAGCCACGGGCGCGATGCTCCCGGATCTCCGCAAGGTGGTGATCGGCGGCTCGGCCTGCCCGCGGGCGGTGACGAAAACCTTCCGCGACAAATACGATGTGGAGGTGCTCCATGCCTGGGGCATGACCGAGATGTCGCCCCTCGGCACCGTCTGCACCGTGAAGCCCGATTACGGCGATCTCGACGGCGAGGCCTGGCTCGACGTGAAGGAGCGCGCCGGCCAGGCGCCGTTCGGCGTCGAGATGAAGATCGTGGACGACGAGAACCGGTCGCTGCCCTGGGACGGCACCACCTTCGGCCGCCTCAAGGTGAAGGGCCCTGCGGTCGCGAAGGCGTACTTTCGCCGTGACGAGAACGTGCTCGACGAGGACGGCTTCTTCGACACCGGCGACGTGGCGACCATCGATCCCTATGGCAACATGCAGATCACCGATCGCGCCAAGGACGTGATCAAGTCCGGCGGCGAGTGGATCTCCTCCATCGATCTCGAGAACCTCGCGGTCGGCCACCCCGACGTGGCGGAAGCGGCGGTCATCGGCATCAAGCACCCGAAATGGGACGAGCGCCCGCTCCTCATCGTGGTCCCGAAGGAGGGAAAGCAGCCCTCCAAGGACGATCTCCTCGCCTTCATGCAGGGCCGCATCGCCAAGTGGTGGATGCCGGACGACGTGGTGCTGGTGGATGCCATCCCCCACACCGCCACGGGCAAGATCCAGAAAACGGCGTTGCGCGAACAGTTCCGGGACTACCGCCTGCCCGGCGCGTGAGCGAAAACCGGCTTGAGGGCGTCCGCGCCCTCAAGCTCCCGAGGTGCGGACGTGCCGGAATGTTACCGGCACGTCGTCGATCGCATGCGGCCGCGCAACGGAGGCGAAACAGGGCGCGCCTACGGCTTGTGCTTGACCGATCCCGGCATGGTACCTTGCGTTGCCATGAGATCGGATAGCGCAATTGTCGATTGACTCCGAGGGTCCCATGACCACTGCCACCGTTTCCGCCGCTCGCCTTGCGGCGCATTCCTTCGTTCCGCCGCGAGTCACGCACTCCTTCGTCCCACCCTCAGGCGTGCCCGTGTCGTTCACGGGACGGGCCGGCGAGTTCTTCAAGATGCTCGTGAAGGGCGGTCTGCTGCAGATCCCGACCTTCGGTTTCTACCGCTTCTGGCTCATCACGCAGGTCCGTCAGCATCTGTGGGCCAGTACGCGCGTCGGCGACGAGGCCTTCGAATACACGGGCACTGCCAAGGAAATCCTGATCGGCTTCCTGATCGCGCTCGCGATCCTGGTGCCGATCTATATCGGCTACTTCGTGCTCGGCATCTTGGCCGAGGAGATGCAGGCCTTCGCGAGCCTTCCGCTCGTGCTGGTGCTCTACGGGCTCGCCCAATACGCCGCCTACCGGGCCCGCAGCTATCGCGCCACGCGCACCACATTCCGGGGTCTGCGCTTCTGGATGGACGGCTCGGGCTGGGCCTATGCCGGCAAGGCCGCTCTGTGGGATCTCGCGACCGCTCTGACGCTCGGACTCGCCTATCCCTGGCGCAAGGCGGCGCTTGAACGCTACCTGATGCAGCACACGCTTTTCGGCAGCCTTCGTGGCAACTTTGTCGGCACGGGCGGCGCTTTCTTCAAGCGGGCCGCTTGGATCTGGTTCTTGAATGTCGGCATCGTTGCCCTGGTGGCCGTCACCCTTGGAAACAGCGGGCGCGAGCCGGGCGCGCGCATATTCGTGATCCTGCTCCTTCTCGCGATCCCATTCACCCTCCCGATGTTCCTCGCGATCCAAGCGCGCTGGCAGGCGGAAGGCGTGCGGTTCGGCTCCGTGGGCGTGGTCAGCACCCTGAAAAAGGGCGCTTTCATCGGCACCTTCATCAAGCTGGTCTTGTCCAACATAGCGCTTCTCGTCGGCTTCATGGCCTTCATCGCGGCGCTGTCCTTCCCTGTCGTCGGCGATCTTCAAGCTTTCGAGCAGACCGGGCTCACGTCGCAGCTCAGCGCCTTCTTCGTCGTCGCGGTGCTCGCCTATCTTGGTGTCATCATCGGCCTTGGCATCCTGCAGCGCTACTTCATGGGCCGTGGTCTCTGGGCGATCCTTGCGGAAAGCCTCATCGTCACGAACCTCTCCGCTCTCGATGAAGTCGTGGCCGCGGGCAATCCGGTGAGCGGGCTCGGCGAAGGCCTCGCCGACGCCTTCGATCTCGGCGGAGTCTAGTGTCCGTCATGAGCACCGAGGCGACCTTCTACGACGGCGCCTCGGCGCGCGCCTGGCCCGTATCCCTGCACTTTGCCGACGCGTTGGAGATCGTGAGCGGCGAGGCCGTTCTCGCCCGCTGGCCCTACGAGGCCATGCGCCGCCGCGAGGCGCCGCCCGGGGTCCTGCGCCTTGGCGTCACCTCGGGGCCCGATCTCGCCCGCCTCGACGTCACCGATCTCGAACTCCAGCAGCAGCTCGCGCTCCAGTGCCACGACCTCGACCGGGATCGCGAGGGGCGCGGCGGCACGTGGAAGATCGTGGGCTGGTCCGTGGCGGCGGCGACGTCCCTCGTGCTCACCGCCATCTTCCTGGTGCCGCTCGCGGCCGAGCGCTTGGCCGGCCTCGTGCCGATGCCGCTTGAACGCCGACTCGGTGCTGCCGTCGACAACCAGGTGCGGTCGATCTTCGGCGCCACCACCTGCAGCACTCCGGCCGGGGACGCGGCGCTCGCGAAACTCACCGGCGAACTCGTCCGGATGAGCCCGCAAACCGTTCGCGCCGACGTGGCGGTTCTCCGCTCAGCGATCCCCAACGCCATCGCGCTCCCGGGCCAACGGGTCTACCTCTTCGACGGCCTGCTGCGCCGGGCCGAGAACCCGGACGAGATCGCGGGGGTTCTCGCTCACGAACTCGGCCACGTGGCCCACCGCGATGGGTTGAAGCGCCTGCTCCAGACCGGCGGAACCTCGTTCCTGCTCGGCCTCCTCTTCGGCGACGTGACGGGGGGCGCCGCCATCATCATCGCGGCCCGCACGGTGATCGACGGCTCCTATTCGCGCGATGCAGAACGTCGCGCCGATGCCTTTGCGGCCGACACCCTGCTGGCGCTCGGGCGCTCGCCCCAGCCCATGGGCTTCCTGCTCCGCCGCATCGAGCCCAAGGGCGGCGTCGTCCCGCCCTTCCTCTCGAGCCACCCGGTGACCGAGGAGCGGCTCCAGGCGCTGGGCGCCCGCCCCGTCGAAACGGCCGGCCCTCCCCTCCTCACCGACGAGGAATGGGGGGCGCTCAAGGGCATCTGCCGGCAGGATTGAACAGGCCGCACCGAGGCAAGTCCCGATAGGATTGAACGCGTCGCACCTAGGCAGGGCCCGGCAAACCCCTATAAATCAGCCCGACGCCCGCCTCTTCCGCGACACCCAGCCCGAATTGCGAGCCGATGCGCCGCCTCATCCTCGAAGAACCCGTCTCCCGCCCGGCGCAATGGTCGCCCGACGTGGCCTCGTTCGCGCTTATCGTGACCGTGATGGCCGTGGTGCTGATCCGCCTCGGGCGCGTGGACTACACGGCCGGGTTCGTGGTGCTGGCGGCCGGGCTCGCGCTCGCGGCGCTCGCCATCGTGCTCTCGGGGCTGGCGTTCTTGCGCATCTGGCAGGAGGGGCGGCGCGGCCTCGGCAGCGCCATGCGCGGCATGCTCATCGGCGCCATCGTGCTCGCCTATCCGTCCTACTTCGCCCTGCGTTTCGTGACCCTGCCGCGGATCAACGACGTTTCGACGGACGTCGACAACCCGCCCGCCTTCTCGCGCTCCCATGCGGCGCTCCAGGCCCGCGAGGGCCGGGTCCCACCGGATGTGCCGCCGGCCCAGCGGGAGCAGCAGCGGGAGGCCTATCCCCAGGTGGCCCCGCTCACCCTCGACCTGCCCCCGGAGGAAGCCTTCGAGATCGTCCGCAAGGCGGCGCAGAACCGGGGCTGGCAGATCGTCGAAAGCTCGCGCCCCGGCGGCCGCTCGGGGCTTGGGCGCCTCGAAGCGGTGGACCGCACGCTGTTGCTGAAACTTCCCGACGACATCACGGTGCGGATCCGCCCCCGCGCCGACGGCACGCGGATCGACATCCGCTCCGCCTCGCGCCTGGGCAACCACGATTTCGGCGCCAACGCGGCCCGCGTCCGCCGCTTCCTCGAAGAGGTCTCGGAACTCGCCATCAAGGCGGGATAGCTTCAGCGGAGCACCCCGGCTGAGTGCCGGTCAGGCGGGACGATAGACCCCCTGGAGCGTCGGCGTGCCCTCCGTGGCCACGAGACCGCGCTCCACGAGATCCTCCAGATGCGCGAACACCGAGAGGCCGGCGGCGCCCACCAGCGCCGGCTTCAGGTTAGCGTAGATCGCCGCCACGATCGCCGGGATCGTCCGGTCTCCGGCGGCAATGCGGTTGAGGATCGAGGCTTCGCGCTGGCGCCGATGGTGGATGAGCGCGCGCACCATGCGCTGCGGCTCCCGCACCGGCCCGCCGTGGCCCGGCCAGTAGAGGGTTTCGTCGCGTCCGCGCAGCTTGTCGAGGGAGGCCATGAAGGCGCCCATGGAGCCGTCGGGCGGCGCGATCACTGTGGTGTTCCAGGCCATCACGTGATCGGCGGAGAAGAGCGTGCTCTCCTGCGGCAGCGCGAAGGCCAGGTGATTCGCCATGTGTCCCGGCGTTTCCACCGCGGTCAGGCGCCAGCCCGGCCCCTCGACCGTATCGTCCTCGCGCATCTCCTCGTCCGGCGCGTAATCGCGGTCGGTGCTCGCCTCCAGCACGCTCACCTCGCCGGCCCCGAGCGAGCGCGCGGCGCGATGCGCGCTGCAGCCGACGATCCGTCCCCCGGTTGCGGCCTGAAGCACCCGCGCGCCGGGGGAGTGATCGCGGTGGGTGTGCGAGACGAGGATGTGGGTCACGGTCTCGCCGCGCACCGCCTCCTGGATGAGCGCCAGGTGCTCGGGGCTGTCGGGGCCCGGGTCGATCACCGCCACCTGGCCGCGCCCCACGATGTAGGTGCAGGTGCCCGTGAAGGTCACAGGCCCCGAATTCGGCGCCACGATGCGGCGCACCAGGGGGGTGAGCGGCTCGCAGCGGCCGGCGGGGGGCTGATCGGTGTCGAAGACGAGGTCGTCGGCCATGGAAATCCGGGAGGACGTGAGGAGCTTGGGAAGGAGGCGGCGCGCTTCGTTCTTGAGGCCGGCGCGTGCCCAACCTATAGAGCGCTGAACGCCGCCGTCGATGGCGGTCTCGCCCACCGCCAGATCCGGCGGACCCCTCAAGCCCTGGAGATCACCGCATGTCGAGCGGCGCTGCGCCTCTTGCCTCCCCCTCCACGCTCGCCGGCTCGCTGTGGCCGGCCCGCGACGACGCCCGCCTCTCGGCCCTGCGCGCCGCCGTGCTGATGCTCTTCGGCACGGGCCTGCTCGCGCTCTCGGCCAAGATCCAGGTGCCGTTCTACCCCGTGCCCATGACCATGCAGACCCTCGTGGTGCTCGTGATCGGCGCGGCCTATGGCTGGCGTCTCGGCGGCGCCACCGTGGGCCTCTACCTCGTCGAAGGCCTCCTCGGGCTGCCGGTCTTCGCCGGCGCCGCGGCGGGCCCCGCCTACATGGCCGGCCCGACGGGCGGGTTCCTGATCGGCTTCGTGGTGGCGGCCATGATGACGGGCTACGTGGCCGAGCGCAGCCGCTCGCTTCTCGTGACCGTGCTCGCCATGGCGGTGGCCCATACGGTGCTGCTCGCCTTCGGCTTTGCCTGGCTTGCCACCCTGATGCCCTTCGCCAAGGCCTGGGCCGTGGGCGTTGCTCCGTTCCTGCTCGGCACGGCGGTGAAGATCGCGCTGGCTGCCGCGCTGATGCAGGTGGCCTGGAACGCCCTGCGCGCCCGCTGAGAGGGCTTGAGCTCAAGCCAACAAAAAAGCCGCCCACGGGCGGCTTTTTCATGCGCGGCCGATTCGATCAGCCGGCGGAGTGAACGAGGCGCAGCTGCGGGCGGGCGGAGCCGCTGCGGAACACGAGCTCGGTCCACTGCGTATCGGAGGGGCCTTCCACCACGTGGTAACCGAGCTGCTTGGCGAGGGCGCGCGCCTGATCGAGGTTCTCGCTCGAGATCCAGCGGCTGAACTCCCGGGTGCCGAGATCCATGAGCACCGCGAGCATGCCGATCTCGACGCCCTGATCGAATTCTTCGTTGCGGCCCGGAAAGCGCAGCCGCAGCCCGTCCGTGAGATGGATGTGACGCATGGATGCCCCTAGTTCTTTGGCCGCTATTCCACAGCCCTTATGGTTAATGGCCACTTAATGCCGCCTCGTGGCAATCGCGAGGCGGCACGGCATCGCATCTTAATGCAGGGCTTTCCGCGCACTCCACCTAGCCGAATGGCTAGATTTCCCAGCGTCAACCGGGCTGCAGCCGAGGCCGCTTGAGGGCTCGCTCGGCCAGGGTTCCCGGGTGCGACGCTGGGAACCCCGCCCCTCGCCACACGTTCCTGCCGAAGGACGGCGGGACCATTCATGACCAAACCAGGCACACCTTTCGGCTCGACGCACGGCACCTTGCGGAGCGGGGATGCCCCGCTCACGGACGAGAGCGAAGCCCACGCGACTGCGGCTCAGGGTGGCGCGGGGAGCCTTCCCACCCTCGACGAGGCCATTCGCTCCGAGCGCGAGCAGGTCATCCCGATCGTCGAGGAAGAGGCCCGGATCGAGAAGCGCGAGACCGTGACGGGCCGGGTGCGGGTGCGAACCCACGTGGACCTCGTCCAGGAGCCGGTGCGCGCCTCCCTGCAGGAGGAAACCGTCGAGGTGACCCGGGTGCCCGTGAACCGCGACATCACCGCGATGCCCGAGGTCCGTACCGAGAACGGCGTTACCATCGTTCCCGTGGTCGAGGAGGTTCTCGTGGTCGAGAAGCGCCTCGTTTTGAAGGAAGAACTGCACATCCGGCGCCAGAACCGCACCGAAGAAGTCGAGGTTCCCGTCGAACTTCGCAAGGAGCGGGTCGAGGTGGAGCGTATTCCGGCGGAGGGCACCACCGACGCCCAGCGCGCGAAGAAATAAGCCCCGCCCCCTACCTTCCGTTACGGAACCCTCTCGGTCCTAAGGGATTGAAAGGTCATGCGTCCAACTGACACGGAGGTTTTCATGCGCCTTGTTCTCGCATCACTCGTGGCTGTGACGGCCCTTGGCACGGCGGCTCTCGCACAGACCAACACGGCTCCCGCCGGCTCATCCGGCGGATCGTCCACGACGATGCAGCCGATGAACAACGCGGGCTCGAACGTCTCGAACCAGGCCGGCTCCGGCAACGCCGCCGTGAACAACAAGCCCGCCGATTCGCCCCAGACCACCGGCTCCGTCGAGCCCGGCGCCAACAGCTTCACGGAAGCTCAGGTCCGCTCGCGGCTCGAGGCCCAAGGCTTCTCGAACGTGATGGAACTCCGCAAGGACGATCAGGGCATCTGGCGCGGCAAGGCCATGCGCAACGGCCAGCAGACCAATGTCGCTTTGGACTACAAGGGCACCATCCAGGCCCAGTAACGGCGCCCCACGCGTTCTGCGAGGGGGCCGGCCTGAAGGCTCGTCTTCTCCTCCGCAGCGATAACCGGATCGGGCATCGGGCCCGATCCCTTCCTTCCAGAAGAGGACGGATTTCATGAACAAGACCATCACGGCATTCTTCGAAAACTACCAGGACGCCTCCGAGGCCGTCCGGCGGCTTGAGGCTGCGGGCATTCCGCACCGGGACATCAGCCTCGTCGCAAACAACGAGGGCGATCGCTACTCCTCGCACGCCACCCGCACCTTCGACGGCACGAACCATCACGACGACACCCATGCCGATGACGGCGCCGGCACAGGCGCCACGGTCGGCACGCTGGCCGGCGGCGGCGCCGGTGCCCTCGCGGGCCTCGGCATGCTGGCGATTCCGGGCCTCGGCCCCGTGGTCGCGGCCGGCTGGCTCGTATCCACCCTCGTCGGCGCTGGCGCCGGCGCGGCGCTCGGCGGTCTCGTGGGCAGCCTGGTGGGCGCCGGCGTGCCGGAGCACGACGCTCACGCCTACGCCGAAGGCGTGCGCCGCGGCGGCGCGCTCGTGACGGTCCGGGCCTCCGAGTCCGAGGTCAACCGCATCATCGACATCCTCGACGACGAGGGCACGGTGGACCTCGACGAGCGCCAGAACTCCTGGCAGTCCGAGGGCTGGAAGAGCCCGGCGGCCGGCCTCATGGGCTCCGGCACGACCGGCAACACGAGCATGAACACCGGCATGGCCATGGGCGGAACCGGCTCCACCGGCTTGACGGGTTCGACCGGCATGACGGGCCGTACCGCGAGCGAAGGCAGCGAGGTCATTCCGGTCGCCGAGGAAGAGCTGCATGTGGGCAAGCGCGAGGTGAATCGCGGCCGCGTGCGCATCCACTCGCACGTGGTCGAGCGCCCCGTTACCGAGCAGGTCTCCCTGCGCGAGGAGCACGTCCATGTGGAGCGCCGCCCCGTGGAAGGCGGCATGCGCACGGGCGCCGTGGGCACGGGCGGCGACCTCTTCAAGGAGCGCACCATCGAGATGGAAGAGCGCGCCGAGGAGGCTATGGTCTCCAAGGAAGCGCGCGTGACGGAAGAGCTCGTGGTCAAGAAGGACGTCGAGCAGCGCACCGAGACGATCTCCGACACCGTACGCTCGACCAAGGTCGAAGTCGAGGACGAGCGCGGCAACCGCATCACCGGCACGACCGGCACCTCCAAGGACCGTGACCGCCGCTAAACGACGTTGCCATCACTGAAGGAAAGGCCCGGCTCATGCCGGGCCTTTTCTCGTTGGCACATGACAACGGTGGCCCCCGAGGAGAACAGGTGACGCAAGGGGATTAAGCGGCCGTTTACCAAGGCCGTTCACCATGATCGCAGCACCGAACGAATCGGAGGTGTTCGCCATGGCTCTCGCTCTTGCTGCCGCTGCCGTCGTCTCGCTCACCGGGGCCCTCGTGGCCTCGATCCTTCCGGCCTTGCGCCGACCGACCCACCCGACGCTTCGCGGGCGCCATGTGCGGTTCGAGATCGAGGCAGGACGCGCGCACTGACGTCAGGCCCGCTCGGATCCGACGCGACCCGCCCCATCAGCGATCCCGAACCCGTTCGACCGCCCCGCCCTTTTGTCGCGCCGGGTGCTCACCAAGGGGCTGGCCTGTCCGACCCATCTCTGCTCATTACGCCGAGCCCTTGAACCCGGTGGATGAGGCCGTGCGCGGACGAGCCCTGCGAATTTCCAAAGCCCGAAGGCTGGTGGTCGACCTGATGCATTTCTCGCGTCGGGTGCCGTCGGTGGCCGTGCAGAAGCGCATGCAGCTGACGCCCATCCGCAGCGCTATGGCGGCCTGCCCGAACCGCCCCTCGTGGGTGACGGTTTTCACCAAGGCCTATGCGATCGTCTGCGCCGAATACCCGGAGCTGCGGCGCTCCTACGTGACGATCCCGTGGCCGCATTTCTACGAAGACCGGGAGAGCATCGCGGCCATCGGCATCGAGCGCGAACTCGAAGGCGAACTCGTCGTCCTCGGCATCCTCCTGAAGCGCCCGGAGGTCACGCCGCTGCACGCGTTGAACGACCAGGTCAGGCACGCTCAGGTGGCGCCCGTGCGCGAGGTGAAGGCCTTCGATCGCGCGCTCCGGCTCGGCGCCCTGCCCCGTCCGCTCCGGCGCCTCCTGATGTGGCTTGGGTTGAATCTCGGGCCCTACCGCTCGCGCTATCTCGGCACCTTTGCGGTCACGATCTTCGCCTCGCTCGGCGCGCAATCGCACCATGCGCTGTCGCCGTTCACGACGCTGCTGACCTACGGGGTGTTCGACGAGACGGGCCTCGTGGATGTGCGCCTCACCTTCGACCACCGGGTCGTGGACGGTGCGGTCATCGCCCGCGTGCTCGGCCGGCTCGAAACGGTGCTCAACACCACGATGGTGGCGGAAATCGAGGCGCTGAGCGAGGAATCAGCGAACCACCCAGCGTCATACGCCTAGGGGAAGCCGAGCCTCGCGGGCCGTCTCGGTTGAGATGTGGCAAAACCGGGAAAGAATGGTCGGAGTGGCAGGATTTGAACCTGCGACCCCCACGTCCCGAACGGTGGCGCTGCGATGAAATGCGATGAAAACCATTGGGAAACAGCGCCGAGCACGGTCGTTTGTTCACTTTCAGTTCCGGGGAAACCAGCCCAATAACCAGCCCAGTAGATTGACCGCCTTTGCCCCACCGGGGTCCGGTCTATGTTCTTGACTTGTTCTCATCGCGAGCCATGATCCGGCGATAGTCTCGGAGTCGTCATGAAGCTCATCCTCGTCAGGTCCGATCAGCTGCCGACGACACCAATCCGGAAGCCGCAAACGCGGCCTCAGTTGGCCAAGCTTCCGCGCCTCAAGCTGCCAAAAGTGAAGAACTCCCTTGGTAATGGAGAGGTCGAGAGTTCAATCCTCTCTCGCAGCACCATCTTTTTCAATGACTTAGCCGCCCTTGCAGGGAGTGTTCAGAGGTTCACGTGAACCTGTGAACCTGCATCGCCCCTTAGCCGAGGTTCACGGTCGGTGCAGAACGGTGCGAGAGGGCGCAGCTCTTCTGACACGCTTTGACACGTGGAATCGCGGGCTGTTCCCTCGGACCTTCGGCATGATCCGCCAGAACGCCCCCAGCCTGATCTTCACCGGCGCAATCTCTACGCTGGCGCTGGCGATCGCCGTCTCAACCTCCCCGGAGCCCACTTTCATGGATCTCCCCGACTGGCTCTCCGGCATAGGCGACTTCATGACCGGATCAGCAGCGATAGCCGCCGCGGTTGTCGGCATTCGAAGCCTCAATGCGTGGCGCGCAGAGACGATCGGGCAGCGCAAGGTGGCGGTCGCCGAGGAGGTCCTAGCGGCCTTCTACCAGGTGAAGGACATCATCCATGCGGCGCGCTCGCCCTTGGTCTTGGTCGGAGAAATGCAGCCCGAAGAAGGCGTGCCCGATGAAATCGCCACCAACGCGCACTATGCTCCCTTGCGGCGGCTCCAACGCGACCGGACGTTCCTCAGCGAGTTTTGGGTCCAAAGGTACCGCTTCGCTGCGGTCTTCGGACTAGAGGCGGCCAAGCCCTTCGACGAAATCAATCGCGTCCTCAATGAGATCAATGCCGCTGTTGAATCCCTGGTATGGGATAAGGGGGCAAACGAAATACGGTGAGCCAGGATGGGATCACATCAAGGCCATGAAGCGTGTGATCTCTTGGCCAGGCGGGAATAAGCCTGACGAGATCGCCCAGCGCGTAGAGGAGGCTGTGGCGAAGATCGAGGCCGTGTGCCGACCTGTCATCGAAGACACAAGCCAGCGCAGGGCCAATGGGCGCGAGCCGGTCGGGGTTTAAGGTTCAGGCGGTATGACGCTCTTTCCTGATAGCAGAGAAAGAACTCACGCCCGCGCTTTGCGGGGCTTTCTGCTCGCAATCATCATCCTGGCTGCCACCTTCGCTGTGGCCGCGCTAGTGGACCACAAGGCCCTATGCGACGGTAATGAGAGCAAAGCTGTCTGTACGCGGAACTGGCTGAATGCCATCGCTACAGCTGCAGCTGCTTCATTCGCTGCCTTCGCTGCTATTGTTGCCTTTGGCCAGTATAGAACCGCGGCAGGAGCCGCGGCCCTGCCAATCTTGAACGATCGCGTCATTGCCTTGACTCACCTTTCTACAGTGATCCGGCATCATGAAAGTGCATTGCGGATGTTGTCAGGAGCTCTGGAGGCCATTGCCACGGCAGGGCCTGATGACGTGCTCGTAAATCATGCCCTCCAACACTGGAGCACCGTTGAGACCTATGATGAGGCCCTACTTCCGGTGCTGAAGTCCCATGTGCGGGACCTCGATACCGACCAATTCGTGACGGACTTCATAGCGTCCGGCCAGCGGGCTCGTGACGACATCGTATTGGCGATGCAGTCACTCCGGCACTATGCCCGGGCGTGTGATGATGATCAGAACGCTAGAGAACTGATCGCAGCCACCATACGGATCAAACGTTCTGCCGACACGATTATCAGCTCAGGTAAAGCTGCCAGGAGAGAGGCCGATTTCCTCGCGGAGCTTGACGCCCGTGTGCAAGAGGCGCTCCGAGAGACACGGCGGTTTCGCCACCGCATTATCACGGGCCGTTCTGAGCCCTGACCTGCATTGGCAGGATCTGGTGGCGAGACACCCCGCAGGAGTACGAGCATGAGCAGGGCAGCGGAACTGTTGAGGATCATCCAGGAGAACGGATCCTCCGAAATCAATCAAATGATATCGTCAGGGTTCGCTGAGGAGCTGTTCCTAGACTACAAGCAAGCAGCTACTCAAATGCCGTCGCGGGCGCTCGATCAGAATGATCGGAAAAACTTCGGCAAGGCCATATCCGGCTTCGGAAACGGCGACGGCGGCCTCATCATTTGGGGCGTCGTGTGCAAGCAGGGCCCCAACGGTGACGTACCATCAGGCCCGGCCCACATTGCGCAGGCAGTCGCCTTTAAGACGCTGCTGGACGGCGCGATCCTTGGCCTTACAGAGCCTCAGCATGGCGGTGTCGAGAACTTCGCATTTCCGGTCGCTGGAGGCCCCGCCGGTTATGTCGTGAGCCACGTACCGGCAGGCTACGACATCCCCTTCTTCAGCTCACATGTGAACGCCAGAGGGTTCTACCTCCGAGCGGGTTCGTCGTTTCATCAGGTCACGCCGGGCATCCTTGCGGGCATGTTCGGGCGCCGGCCCAACCCCCAAATCGATCTGGTCATACGCCCGCGGTTTGATTTTGCACCGGGCGCAAGAACAGCTGTGATTTCGTTTGACGTGTCTGCTCACAACATAGGTCGTGGCATGGGGCGTGAACTGTACCTCAGCGTCGACGCTAAAGATGCGAAATGGATCGCCTACCAGCCTGACTGGGTTGCTGGCATGTGGCAAGATCTTCCCAGCACTAGGGAGCGCTGGGTTGCAGCAACGCTAGAAGGTCGCATGCGCTTCCCGCCAGGCACGCAAATCCGGCTGCTCGGCATCGCAGCAATGCTGGGTGAACCGGTTGTCTCAAATCTAGACATCACGATCAGAGCTGGTGTCGTCGGGGGTAGCGGGGATGAGAAGCGCATCCAGCTCTACTCGGACACGCTGAGAAGCATCCGGGAAGATCTGGTTCACTCGTATGCCGAGAATCAGCGCCCGGACATCACCAAGGTGATCCTCAGGCGGCTCAGTGGTGATCAGCTAACGCGACAAGCGCAGGTTCTCACGATCGATCCTGATCAACTCACCTGATCAGCTACATTCCTACGATGGGACAGGCCCGCCGCGGGCAATTTGCCTGAGCCGGCGCTCCAAGATCTTGCGCAGCGCGTCGCGCTCCTCCTGGTTCAAGCCCTCGCCACGATCCCCCTTGGCCAAAAGCCAACGGGGGCGCCGGTACATCCGCGGTCGCCCCGTCACATCGCCTGTGTCCCCCCACGGGCCCACGCAGGGGGAACCCAGCTGATCAGCACCGCGTACGTCCACTGGTCAGCTCACCCCACGAGCTCCAGGCTGCCGGACCCCCGTCCCTGCTCCA
>JAESFT010000320.1_pt1 | contig 36343 bp, 35 predicted proteins | sample 9269451 | NCBI WGS metagenome assembly JAESFT01 (sample SAMN14502557, study PRJNA617106) | algae metagenome | isolation source: Scytonema hyalinum WJT4-NPBG1 and co-occurring heterotrophs from well... | place: USA: Mojave Desert, Joshua Tree National Park, California | collected 2006-05-25
GTCCTTCCACGTCTCGGAGGTCGCCACCCGAAGGTTCACCACAGGCTCCCCCGAGTTCAGCCGACGCACCTCAGGATCCCGGCCCAAGTTCCCAACCAGGATCACCTTGTTCACACTCCCCGCCATGCGGACGTCTCCTGCCCCCAAAACCTTGACCGTGGTTCTGGGGCCGGAATGAGGCCCGGACAAGGTTGCACCGGCGAGATTGTGACGGCGTCCCCGCATTCAACAGGCGGGCGACCCGCCCCGGCAGGCGGCGCCAAGGGGCGGCTCAGCCCTGGTGGGTCAGGGGCGCGTCCACCACGCAGACGACGCCGCCGGGAGCGAATTCGATGGCGACCGTGCCGCCGAGATCGTGGGCGAGGCTCCGCTCGATGAGGCGGGAGCCGAAGCCCCGCCGGGCCGGCGGGCTCACGGGCGGCCCCCCCGTCTCCTCCCAGCGCAGGTGCAGATGCGGCGGGAAGGCCTCCCTCGACCAGGTGAGGCGAACCTCCCCGGTCTCGGTCGCGAGCGCCCCGTACTTCGCCGCATTCGTGGCGAGCTCCTGGAGCGCCATGGCGATGGCGAGGGCCTGGCGGGGCTGAAGCACCACCCGCGGACCCTCGAGGCGAAAGCGGCCCTCGCCCGCCGCATAGGGCGCGACCGCCACCCCCACGATGTCCCGCAGGTCCGCGCCCTCCCAGTTCTCCCGCGTGAGCACGTCGTGGGCACGGGAGAGCGCCAGGAGGCGGCCCTCGAAGGAGACGCGGGCCTCGTCGAGGGTCCGCGCGTTGCGGAGGGTCTGGGAGGCGATGGACTGGACCGTGGCGAGGGTGTTCTTCACCCGGTGGTTCAGCTCGTTGATCATCAGGAGCTGGTGCTCCTGCGCCTGCCGCCGGTCGTGGATGTCCTCCGTGGTGCCGTACCAGCGGATGATGCGGCCGGCCCCGTCCCGGCGCGGAAAGGCGCGGGAGCGCATCCAGTGGTACTGGCCGGAGCGCAGGCGCACCCGGTGCTCCACGTCGTAGGGCTTGCCCGTCCGGCAGGCCCGGGCCCAGGCCTCGCTGCTGTGGTACAGGTCGTCCGGATGGATCGCGTCGCCCCAGCTGTCCCCAAGGCCGCTCGCGCCCGTCCATTCCTCCCAGCGGGGCGCCACGCCGTCGAGCTGGCCGTCGGGCGCGGCCGTCCAGGCCACCTGCGGGTTGAGCTCCACCGTATGCCGGTAATGGTCCTCGCTCTCCCGCACGGCCTTCACGGAGCGCACCTGCTCGGTGACGTCGTTGCCCTCGATGAAGATGCCCGTGACGATGCCGTCCCCGTCCCGGATGGGCTGGTAGACGAAGTCGACGAAGCGCTGCTCGTGGGCGCCGCCCGCCCGGCGCTGCACCACGAGCGGCAGGCTCTGGGCGACGTAGGGCTCGCCCGTGCGGTAGGAGCGGTCGAGGAGCTCGAAGAAGCCCTGCCCCTCCACCTCCGGCAGCGCCTCCCGCACGGGCTTGCCGATGAGGTCGCGAAACCCCACGAGCTCCTGGTAGGAGGCGTTGGTGATCTCGAAGACGTGGTCCGGCCCGCGCACCACCGCCATGAAGCCCGGCGCCTGCTGGAAGAGCTCGCGCAGGCGCTCGTGCTCCTCCCTGAGGGAGGCCCTCGCCTTCACCTCTTCGGTGGTTTCCGAGCAGGCGCAGAACAGGCCCGCGATGCCGCCGGTCTCGTCCCGGACGGGGCTGTACGAGAAGGTGAAATAGGCCTTCTCCTCGAAGCCCTTGCGCAGCATCACGAGGGGCAGGTTCTCGCGATAGGTCGCCTCCCCGGCGAGCGCCGCGTTCACGAGGGGCGTGAGGTCGTCCCAGATCTCCGGCCACACCTCCCGGAAGGGCTGGCCCATGGCGGCGGGATGGCGCCCGCCGAGGATCGGCGTGTAGCCGTCGTTGTACAGGAAGGCGAGATCCGGCCCCCAGGCGAGGAACATGGGGAATTTCGAGGTGAGCAGGAGGCTCACCACCGTGCGCAGGCTCTGCGGCCAGGTTTCGGGAGCGCCGAGGGGCGTCGCCTCCCAGTCGAGGCCGCGCATGAGCGCACCCGCCTCCCCGCCATCGGCCAGGAAGTTCATCTCCAGCGGGAAGGATCGCACATTCATCGGAGGGCCGCCCGTTCGCCCATCCATAACGCAGGAGCGGCGTGCCGGTGTCGTCGGAACCGTCTGGTCATCAACTGGCAATGTCGAAGGACCGCCCCCAAGCCCCGGGTGCGGCGAAGAACGGCTCACCATCGGCGAAGGGTGACGCTGGGTCAAGCGGCGGCGCCCGCGCGGCGCTGCGGCGGATGCGGCGGCTGCTTCATCCTGACGGCCTTGATTGCCGTACCGGGTTTGTTCTAAGGTCCCGCGCCGCCCCGAATGGTTCTCGCGATTCCCTCCCATTTCGGGCCGCCGCACCTTATTTGCCGAACGCGCCCGGCGGATCCGCAGCCGGGCCCAGCACCTGTGGGCAGCCATGGCCAAACTCGACGATCTGTTCAACCGCGCGAAGGCCGGCGACCCCAATGCCCGCGTGATCACCGTGCGGGGCGCGCGGGAGCACAACCTCAAGAACGTGGACCTCATGATCCCGCGGGACCGGTTCGTGGTGTTCACGGGGCTGTCGGGCTCCGGCAAGTCGTCGCTCGCCTTCGACACGATCTACGCGGAGGGCCAGCGGCGCTACGTCGAGTCGCTCTCGGCCTATGCGCGGCAGTTCCTCGAGATGATGTCGAAGCCGGACGTCGACCAGATCGACGGCCTGTCCCCCGCCATCTCCATCGAGCAGAAGACCACGTCCAAGAACCCGCGCTCGACCGTGGGCACGGTGACGGAGATCTACGACTACATGCGCCTCCTCTGGGCGCGGGTCGGCATCCCCTACTCCCCCGCAACGGGCCTTCCCATCGAGAGCCAGACCGTGAGCCAGATGGTGGACCGGGTGCTCGAGCTGCCCGAGAAGACCCGGCTCTACCTCCTCGCTCCCGTGGTGCGGGGCCGCAAGGGCGAGTACCGCAAGGAGATTGCGGAGTTCCAGAAGAAGGGCTTTCAGCGTCTCAAGATCGACGGCGAGTACTACGCCATCGACGAGGTGCCGGTGCTCGACAAGAAGTTCAAGCACGACATCGACGTGGTGGTGGACCGCATCGTCGTGCGCGCCGACATCGCCTCGCGCCTTGCCGATTCGCTCGAGACCGCCCTCGACCTCGCGGAGGGCATCGCCGTCGTCGAATACGCGGACGAAAAAGATGAGAAGGGCAACGCCAAGCGCTTCACCTTCTCGTCGAAGTTCGCGTGCCCCGTCTCCGGCTTCACGATCCCGGAGATCGAGCCGCGCCTGTTCTCGTTCAACAACCCCTTCGGCGCCTGCCCCACCTGCGGCGGCATCGGCCACGAGATGCGCATCGACGCGGACCTCGTGGTGCCGGACGGGAGCGTGACCTTGAAGCGCGGCGCCATCGCGCCCTGGGCGAAGTCCACCTCGCCCTATTACGGCCAGACCCTCGAGAGCATCGCCAAGCACTTCAAGGTCTCGACAGGCACCAAGTGGGACGACCTCCCCGAGAAGGTGCGCAAGACGATCCTCTACGGCTCCGACGAGCCGATCCGCATGGCCTACGACGACGGGCTGCGCGCCTACGAGGTGAAGAAGCCCTTCGAGGGCGTCATCACCAATCTCGAGCGCCGCTACAAGGAGACGGAGAGCGACTGGGCCCGCGAGGAGATCGGCCGCTTCATGGGCGAGACCCCGTGCGAATCCTGCAAGGGCAAGCGCCTCAAGCCCGAGGCCCTCGCGGTGAAGATCGCGGGCTCCGACATCGGCGACGCCACCACCCTCTCCGTGCGCGACGCCCATGCCTGGTTCGGCGCCCTGCCGGACAAGCTCAACGCCAAGCAGAACGAGATCGCGGTCCGCATCCTGAAAGAGATCCGCGACCGCCTCACCTTCCTCGTGGATGTCGGCCTCGAATACCTCACCCTCGCCCGCGGCTCCGGCACCCTGTCGGGCGGCGAGAGCCAGCGCATCCGCCTCGCCTCCCAGATCGGCTCGGGCCTCACGGGCGTTCTCTACGTGCTCGACGAGCCCTCCATCGGCTTGCACCAGCGGGACAACGAGCGCCTGCTCGGGACGCTGAAGCGCCTGCGCGACCTCGGCAACACGGTGATCGTGGTGGAGCACGACGAGGACGCGATCCTGCAATCCGACTACGTGTTCGACATCGGCCCCGGCGCCGGCATCCATGGCGGCGAGATCGTCGCGCAGGGCACGCCCGACGAGCTCATGGCGAACCCGGCCTCCCTCACCGGCAAGTACCTCACGGGCGAGATGCAGGTGAAGGTGCCGGCAAAGCGCCGCAAGCCGCAGAAGGGCCGCGCCCTCAAGGTGGTCGGCGCCCGCGGCAACAACCTGAAGAACGTCACCGCCGAGATTCCCCTCGGCACCTTCACGTGCATCACCGGCGTGTCGGGGGGCGGCAAGTCCACCCTCGTGATCGACACGCTCTACAAGGCCGTGGCGCGCAAGCTCAACAACGCCCTCGAGCACCCCGCCCCGCACGACCGCCTGGAGGGCCTGGAGCATCTCGACAAGGTCATCGACATCGACCAGTCCCCCATCGGCCGCACGCCGCGCTCCAACCCCGCCACCTATATCGGCGCCTTCACGCCCATCCGCGAATGGTTCGCGGGCCTGCCCGAGGCGAAGGCCCGCGGCTACCAGCCGGGGCGCTTCTCCTTCAACGTGAAGGGCGGCCGCTGCGAGGCCTGCTGCGGCGACGGCGTCATCAAGATCGAGATGCACTTCCTGCCCGATGTCTACGTCACCTGCGACGTGTGCAAGGGCAAGCGTTACGACCGCGAGACGCTGGAGGTGAAGTACCGCGAGAAGAGCATCGCCGACGTGCTCGACATGACGGTGGAGGAGGCGCGCGACCTCTTCAAGGCCGTGCCCACCATCCGCGAGAAGATGCAGACCCTCGCCCGCGTCGGCCTCGACTACGTGCATGTGGGCCAGCAGGCCACCACCCTGTCGGGCGGCGAGGCGCAGCGCGTGAAGCTCTCCAAGGAGCTCTCCAAGCGCGCCACCGGCCGCACGCTCTACATCCTCGACGAGCCCACCACCGGCCTCCACTTCCACGACGTGGCGAAGCTCCTCGAAGTGCTCCACGAGCTCGTGGACCAGGGCAATTCCGTCGTGGTGATCGAGCACAACCTCGAAGTCATCAAGACCGCCGACTGGGTCATCGACCTCGGCCCCGAAGGCGGCCACGGCGGCGGCCAGATCGTCGCCCAGGGCACGCCGGAGGACATCGCCAAATCCGACGCCAGCCACACGGGGCGATTCCTGCGCGAGGTGCTGGAACGGCGGCCGTTGAAGAAGCCGGAGGTCGTGGAGGCGAAGCCGGAGAAGCCTGCGAAGAAGACGGCGGCGAAGAAGGAGAAGGCCGCGAAGGTGACGCGGGAAGCGGCGGAGTGAATAAAACTAAGATTAGCTCACGTCCCAACTTTGGGGCACATTCGAGGTATCCCGAAAAACGACCACACCAATGCGCCCACGCCTCGATGGCGGGATCTGCGTACGGGAATCTGCAGCGCGGTCAAGAACACGGAGTGCGCGAGATTGACCTTGTTTCCGAAGACGGAAGCGCTCTCCGTGAGGTTCAACAAAGAACACATCGACCGCGTCCCGCCACTTGGTCATCCCCAGGGACCAGTCGTTCCAGCGCGTAAGCGCTTGCTGTATTGAAGCACTCATCGAAGTGTCGAAGCAGATACCTAAACAAATCAGCTTAGTGGGCAAACCTGTTATATCTGCCGCAGCCGGCACATATCCAGCAACGTGAGCGCTTCTATGACGTTTGCGCACGACATCGTTCATCAGTTCCTTCACGGAAGGAACGCCATAGCCGAGGTCCGCCAAGAAGACCCTGTAAGCCTCCCAGCAATTCGAGATTTGGAAGTTTGCGAGAAGGCTCTTCAGAGAGTCCTCCGATATGTTTCCGGTGAAGTCGCCGGCGACGAATTTTGTAAAGCCGAACGTTGGACCTCTGTTGGAGGCCATTAGCGCGATTTCGCTGATTATTTCTGCCTCGTAGTCTTCCTCTTGCCGCTTGAGCATTGCGGCGTACCGCTGAAGGTGGGACAATGCATTCAGCATCGCGGCATCACGCAATTTCTGCGGCAGCTGGTCGTAACTTGCTGGCCACTGGGCTAGATGCTGAAGTAGTTCCGTAGTTCGGTCCCGAACGAAAGACTCCAGGGCAATCAATGCTGCAACCAGCATGCCCCGCCGTAGGATCACAATGCCTGGTGCTTCTCCACCAGAACCGGTCCCAGCAGCCAGCGGATCTAGGGTAAGTGCGCTATTCAAACCATTGATGGACTCGATAAAGCGAGCACGTGCGGCACTCATGAATGCTCCCTGAGGGCAGCACGAACAGAATTAACGCGGTAACGAAGCCGAGCGGGCGTGTTGGTGCCGAGGCGAACCGACTCTTCGAACTCGGGGTCGCTGAAGAGTTCCTTAGTGCGCTTGATTATTTGCTTACGCCGCTCTTGAGCTAACTCGAAGTCCGCGGCCGATATAGATGATGCGGCTATCATCTGTGCATCGAACAACCCGGCCAGAACTTGCTGGCGCCAGCGTTCGCCATCCCAGCGGAGAAAGGCCACATCGCCCCAGATTGCGTGAACTCTCTCGATGGCACTGTTGAAGCTATCAGCGTATCCTTGAACGAGGTCTTCACTAGCTCCGCGATTGCGAAGCATAAATTCGTCCATAGACTTCACCAAGCTGCCCGAGAAATCCTCCCATGCGGAAGCAAGGGTGAAAAACCTAAGGACATACTCGGCATCAAGCATCTGCTGGTACGCAGCTGACTTCGTGTTTTCTATCTTTAGCGATCGTCGCAACAGAGGGTTTTCTGCGCATTTATAAATTGCATCGTTCAAAGGCCCACGGAAGGCAACATTACGAATTTCCTGATTGTTCAGACGGATTCCGCCGCGATTAAGGCGGATAAACACCTCGTATTTCAGTTCAGGGTCGGACTGTCGAAGAAGTGTTATCACTCTGAGATATGGTCTCACCCGCAAAGCATTCTGTAGTTTCTTTGGTAGATCGCGGAAGCGTAAACCGTTCAGTTGGGAAAAAGCTTCGAGGCCCTTCAGGGCGAAAGCATTGTTCAGGTAATCGGATACGGATGTGATCCTCTGCTTGCCATCGATGATCGAGTAGATCCCATACTCCTCTTCGGCAAGGTAGATTGGCGGCACAGGTACATTCAGCAGAAATGACTCGATCAACAGGGACTGCCGTTCTGGTCCCCAACGTTCTCGACGTTGGTAACGCGGGCTAAGGTCAATGATCTCACCGTCAACCATTTCCTTCAGACCTTGCAGGGAAAAATCCGAAGCCTGAAGAACTAAATTGTTCTGTTTCTGATCGAATAAGCTTTCAATTTCAGAAGCACTTGCTGTCGCTGTAACCATTCGCCCTGCCTCGATATTGATCTGGCTTACATCAGAAGACGTTAATCCATTTGCAGCTGGCCGAGGCCGTGTCAAACGTGACTCTCCCTGAACAGGTACGACCAAGTCTCATCCTCGACGAGCAGTTCACAAGTACCCACCCGGAACGCGCCTCTTCGCGCGGCTCACCGGCACCGCAACCCCCGGCGGCACGCCGTTCTATCTGCGCCTCGCCTTGCGTTTGCGCCGCCGCGAGGCGGGCGACGCCGTCCGCCGCCTCCTGGCCTGGGCCACGGAGCGCGTGATCTTCGTCCAAGGCCGCTGGTTCGACCGCGACGGCACCGCCGAACTCCGGCGGACGCTCGGATGGCTCGCCGGGTGAGCGCAATCACCCTCTCCCGAGTGGGAGAGGGCCGGGGTGAGGGCGGTGCGGGTGCACAAGAGGGCTCACCGACTCCGCTGCGATGCCGGGGCGTTGCCCCGGCTGTCATTCCGGGGCCGCGCAGCGGAGCCCGGAACCCATAACCATCTCGGTGCCAAGATGTGCTCGGCGCTGGTGCGCCTTCTGACACGTTGGTGTTTATGGGTTCCGGGCTCGCCTGCGGCGCCCCGGAATGACAAGGGGTGGCGCCTCGGACCTGCAGCGCACCCCCACTCACCACTCGCCACTCACCATTCACCCCAGCCCTGCCCTATGTTCCGCTTTTGTTCTTGACGCGAGCCCGAAGCTGTGCTGTTGTGGTGTGGCCTTGGCTCAGGAAGGGGCGCTCTCGCGAGGCGTCGTGACGTGGAGCTAAGGCCGGCGCCTGCGGCCCTGGGGAACGCGCCCCGGGGACTCGGGAGGCTGTGATCGGCGCAAGGCAGCGCCACCGACCAGGGGTGATCCTCACCTTAGGCACGGCCCGCTGCCCCAAGAGGCCCGCCCGCGCCATACTATGGTGGCGCCCTGGCAGGACCAGCTTAAGGCCATGCGCCTCACGCGAGGCACAGGGCCGGAGTGCGGGGCCGATCCGGTCAGAAATCGCCGCGCGGGACGCCTCACGGCCTCCCCTCTCTTGCCCCTTTTCATCCCGGGGGCTGTGCCGGCGTCCCGCGCCCCTCACCGGGGCACACGCCGCCCGTCCCGTCGCCCCGTCACTGGACGGGCCGCCGGGACAGCGCTCCGCAACCCGGAGACGCGAAGGACGGCGCTTGGGCCCGTCCCCCCTGTCACCTTCTCCCTCAGCCAGCATCGGAGCCCGCCATGGACGACAGCCTCCCGCCCCTGCCCTCTTCCGCCTTCGCGCTCCTCCCCGCCGAGGCGGACGACACCTCCCCCGAAGCGTCGCACCGCACCGACATGAACTGGGTCGGCCTGCCGGCGATCTGCCCGCATCCGGCCTGCGCGCGGGCCCGGCGCTGCGCCGGCGCCTATGACGGCGAGGGCACGCCCTGCTCGCAGGTCTATGCGCCGGAGGTGGCGTTCCTGCTGAAGGGGCCGTTCACGCCCTATCACCTGTTCGATCTCGAGCTCGGCGCCCGGGTGCCCCCGCCCCCGCGGACGCCGGGCCTCCTCGCCTGGCGCGACCGCCTCTTCGGCGCCGCCCGGCGGTACCTGTCGCGGCAGCCGGCGGGGCGGGCGCGGGTCTCGCTCCTCGCGGTGATCTACGGTCCCGCGGCGGTGAGGCGCCTGAGGCGCGCCGCGGCTCCGGCGGGTTCGGTGCGGTGGAGCGACGATCCCGACCGCTTCGCCGCCGCCATGGCCCGGGGCGAGTGGGGCGGCCCCGACGGCGCGGGTCCGCGGCGGGAGCGGGCTTCGGGCCGCCGCCGGCGCCGGGACGGGCGGCGGCGCAAGGCGGCCTGATCCTCGCGGCGCCTGCGGGCGGGCGAAGGGCGCGGGCGGGCGACCGCCCTCCCCTCACCGCTGCGGCGGCGCTCCCATGCCCCCCGGGGCCTGCGGGCCGTGGGGGTGTTCCGGGCTGTGGGAATGGGTGGCGACCTCGTTCGTCTCCGGGCCGGGCTGCCCGCCCGGGCCGTAGACGAGGAGGTGGATGCCCCAATAGCCCGAGACGAAGACGACGAGGGCGGCGGCGAGGCTCGTCGGCACCCCCGCGAGGGTGCGCTTCACGGCGGGCAGGAAATGCACCTCCCGCTCGGGATCCGCCGCGATGAGCACGATCACCGCCATGATGAGCGCGTGGCCGACGAGGTCGATCCGGCCGAAGGGGAAGACCGCGGCGTTGAAGATCACGAAGAGCGCCACCGCCGAGAGCCGCCGCACCAGGGGCGTCCACAGGAGGCCGAACCCCATGGTGAACTCCGCCACCCCCGCCATGGGGATGAACACGTCCCGCGGCATCCCGAAGGTGAGGAAGGGGCGCTCCTCCACGAGGGGGTGGAACCAGTCCGGATAGGCGAATTTCTCGAGGCTCGACCACATGAGCGCGATGGCGACGCCCCAGCGCAGGACCTCGAACCGGTGCGCCCGCCAGCGCGGGTTGTCGGAGGATTCGAGCACCAGATAGGCCGCCACGGAGATCCCGAGGGCGAGGTAGTCGAGGAGGTGGAAGAAGTCGTAGTCCCGCAGGGCCACGATCCAGAGCGCCAGGATCCCGGCGGCGGAGATCGGCATGGTCTTGCGCGAGAACACCCCCGCGGCGATGAGGAGCTGGGCCCAGGACACCCATTCGGACGGCGTCTTGAGATCGGGGGTGAGGTAGACGCCCCCCACCGCGAACACGGCGACGAAGAAGGCGCCCACCGACGCGCGCATGAAGTCGTCGGCCCGGCGCCACAGGGGCGCGGCGATCCGGTCCATGAGGGCGAGGACGCTCCGGCCGAGGGCCCGGGTCTCGACGAAGCGCGTCGCGAGGAAGAACGCCAGGACGAGGGTGATGGCGGTCCAGAACCAGGGATTCGCGAGCGTGGCGCCGATGGGCTGCGGCGGCGCGCCCACGATGTAGGGCGCGAACCATTTCACATGCGCCGCGGCCTCCCCCGGCAGCCCGATCGCGGCGCCAAGGCCGGCGGCGAGGGTGCCGCCCGTCGTCATCCGCCTGCGTGCCATTCCGTTGCCCGTCCTCATGCTCGTGACGGCAGGAGAACCGGACAGGGGGATGGGGGTTCCGGCAGGCGGGCGGGCCTGCGACGCCGCGCACCCACGAAAAAGGGCCGGCGAACCGGCCCTTTTCCACTCATGACGGCGGTGGGGGTTACTGCGCCGTGCTGGCGCCGCCGCCCTGCATCGGCCGCTTCACCGGCGCGCTGCCCTCGGACGAGCCGGAGGTCGACTGCGCGGAGCCGGAGTTCTGGTTCGAGGACCCCTGCGAGGAGGTGTTCACCGAGCCGGTCGACTCCGTGTTCGAGCGCTGCTGCGTCGAGGACGAGCCCGACACGTTCTGCTGCGAGCGGACGCTGGTCGAGGTGCTGGAGCGGTTCTCCTCCACGTTCACCCCGCCCCGCACCGTGGTGCGGCTGCGGACGTTCACGGAGGGCTCGTCCTGCTGGACCGTCGTGCGGGTGCGGCGCACGCTCACGCTCGGCTCCTCCTGCTCGACGATCTGGCGGCTGCGGGTGCGGACCGACACCTTGGAGGTCGGACGCTTCTTCAGCACCACCTTCTTGGCCGGACGCTTCTTCTTCACCACCACTGACGGCGAATCTTCTTCCACCGACGTCACCGACCGGCGCCGAACCGACACCGGCTCGTCCTGCTCCACGGTCGTGCGGCTGCGGACCGACACGCCGGTGCGCTGCTCGCGGCTCTCGACGCCGACGCTGCCCGAGGTGCGGGTGTTCGTCTGCGTGCTCTGGCCGACCTGGCGCGATTCCGTCGAGGTCTGCGCCGAGTTCTGCGTCGTGCCGGTGCTCTCCGTCTTGCCGGAGTTCTCTGCCTTGGCTTCTCCGCCCTGCGGCTTCTTGAGCATCTGCCCCGCCTCAGACGACGAGCCGGCATTCATGGTCGAATTGGTGTTGGACTGGGCATAAGCCGTGGTGCTGAGGAGCACGGCCGCGAGACCCAGAGCGATCTTGTTCATGATCATCTCCGTCGAAAGGTAAGCTGCTCAAGCAACGCGGCGTAGAGGAAAGCGGTTCCGAGGACGATTTCTTGGCCGCGAGGGCGGTCGGCGGAGATGAACGGCCGGTGAATGCTAGGCGAAGTTCTTACAGTCAGCTTGTCGTAGGAATGGACTCACTCGGCAGCGACTAAGAAACAATGTTTCACGAAGCAAGCGCAGTCTCCCGCTGTCTACTCACAGCTCAGAAGGCCGGCTATTAACATTCCGTAAACGCTGGTCTGTTGACGTTTCGTTAGGGCGGCATGCAACTAAGGCATAACTGACATGCCTTCGCCCCGCTCCCCGAAACCTGGCTCGGCACTTATATGCTGCATTGCACAAGGACATAAACACAGGCCGGTCATCGAGGCCGGGTTCACCACTAGGGGTCTACAATGTTCGTCACCTACATCCTCTCTAAGGTTCGCGCCTATCTGCGTTATCGGGAGACGGTGCGTGAGCTGTCCCAGCTCTCCGACCGCGAACTCGACGACCTCGGCATCTCGCGCTTCCAGATCGATTCGATCGCCCGCGAGCACGCCGTCGCGTAAGTCTGCTGCATTGCAGCAAGCCCAACGCCGGCCTCTTGGCGGGCGTTTGCGTTTGTGACACCGCGGCGGCGCTGCGGGTTGATCGGAGCGGACCATCGGCGTAATTCCACGCCATGTCCACAATCGAACCCATTCACGTCGTCGGCGGCGGCCTCGCCGGTTCGGAAGCTGCTTGGCAGATCGCGCAGGCCGGCGTGCCTGTCGTGCTCCACGAAATGCGTCCGGTGCGCGGCACGGACGCTCACAAGACGGACGGCCTTGCCGAGCTCGTCTGCTCCAATTCCTTCCGCTCGGACGACCCGGAGACGAACGCCGTCGGCCTCCTGCATCAGGAGATGCGCCGCCTCGGCTCGCTCATCATGGCGAAGGGCGATGCACACCAGGTGCCGGCGGGCGGCGCCCTGGCGGTGGACCGCGACGGGTTCTCGGCCGCGGTGACGGCGGCGCTCGAGGCGCATCCGCTGGTGACCCTCGCGCGGGGCGAGGTCGCCGGTCTGCCGCCGGAGGAGTGGTCCTCCGTCATCGTCGCCACAGGACCCCTCACGTCACCGGCGCTCGCCGAGGCGATCCTGGCTCTGACGGGCGAGAAGGAACTCGCGTTCTTCGATGCCATCGCTCCCATCGCGTATCGGGAGTCGATCGACATGAGCGTGGCATGGTTCCAGTCGCGCTACGACAAGGCAGGCCCGGGCGGCACAGGGGCGGACTACATCAACTGCCCGCTCGACCGGGACCAATATGAGGCCTTCATCGACGCGCTCCTCCAGGGCGACAAGACCAGCTTCAAGGAATGGGAGGGCACCCCCTATTTCGACGGCTGCCTTCCGATCGAGGTGATGGCGGAACGCGGCCGCGAGACCCTGCGGCACGGCCCCATGAAGCCCGTCGGCCTCACGAACCCGCACAAGCCCGACCAGAAACCCTATGCGGTCGTTCAACTGCGCCAGGACAACGCGCTCGGCACGCTCTATAACATGGTCGGCTTTCAGACGAAGCTGAAGTACGGCGAGCAGACCCGGATCTTCCGGATGATCCCGGGGCTCGAGAACGCCGAGTTCGCGCGCCTCGGCGGCCTGCACCGCAACACCTATCTCAACTCGCCCAGGCTTCTCGACCGCACCTTGCGGCTCAAGGCCATGCCGCGCCTGCGCTTCGCCGGCCAGATCACGGGGTGCGAGGGCTATGTCGAGAGCGCGGCCGTCGGCCTGATGACCGGGCGCTTTGCCGCCGCGGAGCGCCTCGGACGCGCGGTTGAACCTTTGCCCTCGACCACGGCGCTCGGCGCGCTGATCAACCACATCACGGGCGGGCACATCGAGACGATCGACGAGGGCCCGCGCTCCTTTCAGCCCATGAACGTGAATTTCGGCCTCTTTCCGCCCCTGGACCGGGCGCCGAAGGCGGAGGACGGAAAGCGCCTGCGTGGGCCCGCGAAGGCCGTTGCGAGGAAAAGGGCGCTCACCGACCGGGCACGGGCCGATCTCGGGTTGTGGCTCGGCGATGCGGCGGTTCCGGTCGCGGCGGAGTAGCTTCGTCGTCCCGATGCATCGGGTCGAAGCACGTCGTTCAGGCGATCAGATCCCGCGCCAGAGCGTCCAGATTCGTCGCCATTGCGGAAGGTCTACGGGAGTCTCGAGGGGGCTGTAGCCCGGCCGCTCCATGGCCCGAAGGTACGGCTCGACCAAAGCCACCGGGCGGAACGCCGGCAGCACATTACTGGGGATGGTCGCCCGGAGCGTGCGCGCCTGATCGAGGTGCCGACGGGCGATGGCCCGAAGGTCCGACAAAGCACTGAGCAAACCCGGCCCGCCGCGGCCGGCGACGATGTCCTCGCGCACTACCCCGTGCCGGGCGAGAAGATCCGCCGGCACGTAGACCTGCCCGCGCCGCGCATGCCAGGGGAACGAGCGCAGGAGGCCCGCGATGGCGTAGGCCACCCCCGCATGACCGGCGGCATCCGGCGGCCCCGCTTCGCCCCCATCGCCGAGCACCAGCGAGGCGAGACGGATCAAGCTGGACGAGGTCTCGCCCGCATAGCCTTCGAGATCGTTCACCGTCGGCATCGGATCGTCGTAGAGGTCGAACACGCGGGCGTCGATCAGATCGACGAGAGCCTGCCGCGGCAGGCGAAACCGGACGATGGTGTCGTCGAGGGCGGCAGCGACGGGGTTCGACCGCACGTCGCCCCGCGCCTCACCCTGAAGGGCATCCCGCCACCATTGCAGGCGAATCTCGCCGACCATCGCCTCCCGCACCGCATCGCGAACGCGGGCCACCTCGAAGCTGAAAGCGTAGAGCGCATGAAGGTGCGGGCGCTTGTCCGCCGGGGCGAAGAGCGAAGCCCAGTAGCGATCCGGGTCGCCTTCCCGGACCAGCGCTTCGCAATGACCGAAGTTGAACGACGGATCGGACGCCGCCATGGCTAGCCGACCGCGATGAGGGCGGCCGCCACCTTGCGATTCTCGGCCACGAGGATGTTGTAGGTGCGGGCGGCGGCGCCCGTCTGCATGACGTCGAGACCGATGCCGGCTTCCCGCAAGTGCGCGCGCACGGCAGGTGACACGAAGGCCATGTCGAGACCGGTGCCCAGCAGGAGAAGCTCGATCGACTCCGCTTCCCCAACGACCATGGCGAGGGAGGCCGGCGTGATCTCGGCGGGTCCCGCCACGTCCCAGGCGCGGATGCCGGACGGCAGCGCCAGGAGGGATCCGCGATGCGACATGTCGGCGAAGCGGAAGCCGCCGTTGCCGTAGGCATCGATGGGGTAGCGGCCGGGAACGAACCCATCGTGGAGCCGGCCGCCGCTCATTGCTCTACTCCGCCGGAACCGCCTTCGCCCTCGACGCCGCCGCGACCTCGCCCCTGGCATGGAGGCCGAGGTAGAAAAGGATCGGGACGGCGATGAAAATCGTCGAGTAGGTGCCCACCACGACGCCGAACAGGATCGAGAGGCTGAACCCGCGCAGAACCTCGCCGCCGAAGAAATAGAGGGCGAGGGTCGCAAAGAAGGTGGTCGCCGCGACGATGATGGTTCGCGACACGGTCGCGTTCACGGATTCGTCGAGAAGCTGCGTGATCGGCATCTTCTTGTAGCGCCGCAGCATGTCGCGGATGCGGTCGTAGATCACCACCGTGTCGTTCAGCGAATAGCCCATGATCGTGAGGATCGCGGCGACGGCCGTGAGATCGAATTCGAGCTGGAGCAGCGAATACATCCCGAGCACCAGGACGATGTCGTGGAGCGTCGTCACGGCGGCACCGACCGCGAACTGCCACTCAAAGCGGAACCAGAGATAGGCCAGGATCATGAGGAGGCCGAGGACGAGCGCCAGCACCGATTGCTGCACGAGTTCGCCGGACACGCTCGGCCCGACCACTTCGACGCGACGGATCGTGTAGTTGGCCCCGATGGCCTCCCGCACGCGCTCGATTACGGCCGGCCCCTGCACGTCGGCCGCCGAGCCGACCCGGATCAGGAGTTCGCTCGCCAAACCGAATTCCTGAACCTGCACCTCGCCGAGGTTCAGGGCCTCGACCGCGCGACGGACGGAGCCGATCTCGGCCGGCCCGGACGTCGATTGAACCTCGATGAGCGTGCCGCCCTTGAAATCGATGCCGACATTGAGGCCGAGAGTCAGGAAGGCGAGCAGGCTGATGAGCGAGAGGGCCGCCGAAAACGGGAAGCTCCAGTGCCGAAGGCGCATGAAGCCGATGTGGAAGGTCTCGGGAATGTAATTGACGAGGGGCACGGGTGGCGTCCTTGATCAGATCGGGATCGCGGCCGGGCGACGCTGGCGCACCCACAGGCCGATCACCAGACGGGTGAGCGTGAAGGCCGTGAAGGCGGTGGTCACGATGCCGATGATGAAGGTGATGGCGAAGCCTCGCACCGGGCCGGATCCGCCGAAGAGCAGCAGCACGAGCGCGGTGAAGAACGCCGTCGCGTTGGCGTCCATGATGGTGCCGAGCGCGAAGGAGAAGCCCTTGTCGATGGCCACCACGGGCGACTGGCCGAGGCGGGCCTCGTCGCGGATGCGCTCGAAGATGACGACGTTCGAATCGACCGCCATGCCGATGGTGAGGATGATGCCGGCGATGCCAGGAAGCGTGAGCGTCGCCCCAAGAGCCGATTGGATGCCGAAGAGCATCAGCACGTTGGCGACGAGCGCGATCAGGGCGAAGATGCCGAACAGGCCATAGACCGCGACCATGAACACGGCGACGAGCACGCTCGCTACGATGCCGGCCGTCACGCCTGCCGAGATCGAGTCGGCGCCAAGGCTCGGACCGACGGTGCGCACCTCCGCGATGTTGAGCTTGGCCGGCAGGGCGCCGGCTCGCAGCAGCACCGCGAGGTTGTTGGCCTGCTCCACGGTGAACCGGCCCGAGATCTGACCCGATCCGCCCGTGATCGGGCTCTGGATGACGGGAGCCGAGACGACCTCGTTGTCGAGGACGATCGCGAGAGGGCGGCCCACATTCTCGGTCGTGGCCTGGCCGAAGCGCTGCGCACCGCGGATGTTGAACCGGAAGTTGACGATGGGCTCGTTCGTCCGCTGGTCGAAGGATGGCTGCGCGTCGGTCAGGTCGCCGCCTTCGACGATGACGCGGCGCTCGACCGGCACTCTCTGGCCGTTGGAGTCCCGGGACGGCAGCAGGTCAACGTCGCCCGCGGCCTCGGTCGCCATCAGGCGGAATTCGAGCTTGGCGGTCTTGCCGAGGATTTCGAGAAGCTGGTTCGGGTTCTGCAGGCCGGGCACCTGCACGAGGATGCGACCGACGCCCTGGCGCTGGATCAGCGGCTCGGTGGTGCCCAGAGCATCGACACGGCGCCGGATGACCTCGAGGGCCTGCTCGGCCGCCCGGCGAATCCGATCCGCGACGCCCTGGTCCGTGAACGCGACCTGCACAAGGCCGTCCGGCGTTGCCGTGACTTCAAGATCGTTGGCCCCCGTCTGGCCGAGAACCGGGTTGGTGATGGGCTGCGAAAGCTCCCGCAGGCGCGGCAGAACCCGCTCCCGGTCAGCCGCCTCCAGGATGCGAACCTGGGCGCCGCGCTGGGTGGTCTGGATGCCGCCCTGGATTGGGGTGCGGGTCTCGCGCACGATGCGCCGGATGTCATCGCGCAGCTGCGTCGTGAGACCGCGCAGCAGATCGGCCTGATCGACCTCGAGCAGGACGTGCGAGCCGCCCTGCAGATCGAGGCCGAGCGGCATCGCCTTGGTCGGGATGATCCAGGATGGGACCCAGTTGGGGACCGCATTCTCGAGCGCCGTGCGCTGCCCGGACGACAGCAGGTTCGGCGCGGCGAGGAGCAGCCCGTAGAGGACGGCCGCAACGATCGCCAGCATCTTCGTGGTAGAAAAGCGCAACATGAGTCCAATCTCTGCCTAAACGGCGATCACGCCTTGACGGGCTCGCCCTTGGTGCGAACCTCGGCGATCATCGAGCGGGCAACCTTCACGCGCACGCCCTCGGCGATCTCGACCTCGATGTCGGCCGCCTCCTCAAGCACCTTGGTCACCTTACCGATAATGCCGCCGGAGGTGACCACGGTGTCGCCGCGGCGCACGTTCTTGATCATTTCCTGATGCTGCTTCACCCGGCGCTGCTGCGGCCGGATGATCAGGAACCACATGATGATGAAAATAAGGACGAACGGGACGAGCTGCAGAAAAATATCGCTGCCGCCGGCGGCCGGGGCTCCTTGCGCGAAAGCGGGCGAAATCAAGCGGCTCTCCATGGATGAGGCAAGACCGGCCCCGCGGGGGACCGTCTCGCAAGGGACGGGATTCACAAAGTGGCGCGGACTATACCCATCGAAGCCGCGAAATCAACGAAACCCAAGGGACTTCCGGCCGATGGACGGTATCGGCCAACCGAGATAAGCAGCCAAGGCTTCCCTTTGTAGTCGGCCATGCCCCGCGACCCTTTCGACGCCTCCCCTGCCCTGCTGACAGTCCTGACGCGCATCGCCGATGCCCTGGACCGCGTGTCGCCCGGAGCCTCTCCGGCAGTTGATTTCGGGGCCGCCGACGCCTTCGTCTGGCACGCGGCCGGGCGGCGGCTCGCACCGGTGCCTCGGGTCAACGGAGTCGAGATGAGCCTCCTGCGAGGCATCGACCGGGTGCGGGATACCCTCGCCGATAATACCCGCCGGTTCGCCGCGGGGCTCCCCGCCAACAATGCCCTGCTGTGGGGAGCCCGGGGGATGGGTAAGTCGTCCCTGGTGAAGGCGGTCCACACGGAGATCAACCGGGGTCAGTCCGGAGGCGCGCTGCCGCTGAAGCTCGTCGAGATCCACCGGGAGGACATCGAGAGCCTGCCCGACCTGATGGCCCTTCTCCGCCCCGACCCGCACCGCTTCGTGGTCTTCTGCGACGACCTCTCGTTCGATGCGGACGACACCTCCTACAAGTCGCTCAAGGCGGTGCTCGAGGGCGGGATCGAAGGCCGGCCCGACAACGTGATCTTCTACGCGACCTCCAACCGTCGGCACCTCCTGCCTCGGGACATGATGGAGAACGAGCGCTCGACCGCCATCAATCCGGGCGAGGCCGTGGAGGAGAAGGTCTCGTTGTCCGATCGCTTCGGGCTCTGGCTCGGCTTTCACAAATGCAGCCAGGACGAGTACCTCGACATGGTCTTCGCCTATGCCGACCACCTCGGCCTGTCTGCGGACCGCAGCACGGTCCGTGCCGAAGCCCTGGAATGGGCCACCACCCGCGGAGCGCGCTCGGGGCGTACCGCTTGGCAGTTCATCCAGGATCTCGCAGGGCGGCTGGGCCAGAAGATCTGACGAGGTCCCCCGGTTCTGCGAACCGATGTTGAGCGAGGGGTGTGCCCGTCTTCAAGGCAGTGCCGATCGCGCCAAGCCCTTGTAGAACATAGAGAGAACAACCATATTTCATCTATGATGGCGACCCTAGAAGCAACTCCGATGAACCCTCTCCCGCAGGTGCGGGACGAGGGCGCCTGGCGCGTGTTTCCGATGGAAGGCGCGCTGGAACTGCACTACCGCGACGTGGCCGGCAACCCGAGCCGGCGACGGATCATGGCCCGCGAGCTGAAGGTCGGCCCCGGCAAGACCCTGCTCGGCGGGATCGATCTCGCCGACGACGGCTATCGCGGCTTCCGGGCGGACCGGATCGACTATGTGATCGATGCCGAGACCGGCCGTCATGTGGACCGGAACATCATCGATTGGCTTCTCAAGCGCGCCCAGGCGCAGGCCAGGGAGCGGGCGAGGATCGAGCGCGCGCGGCTGAAGGCCGACCGGGGCTCGGCGGAGCAAGACCCGGCTGCGGCTGAGATTGCAGAAAACGCTTGAAGAACAGGAGTCGCGCGCCGGCGCGGCTTCGGCTATAGCCCCCGGCCATGGACCTGATCACCTCGACCGCAGCGCTCACGGAGGCCTGCGACCGCCTCGCCCAACAACCTTTCATTACGGTGGATACCGAATTCCTGCGGGAGACCACCTATTATCCCAAGCTGTGCCTCATCCAGATGGCCTCACGCGACGAGGCCTTCCTGGTCGATCCGCTGGCAGAGGGCATCAGCCTGCAGCCGTTCATGGCCCTGATGGCCAACAAAGCGGTCGTGAAGGTCTTCCACTCGGCCCGGCAGGATCTTGAAATCGTCTGGAATCTCGGCGGCATCGTGCCTGAGCCCCTCTTCGACACCCAGGTGGCCGCCATGGTGTGCGGCTACGGCGACAGCGTGTCCTACGAGCAGCTGGCGAGCGACCTCGCGAAAGCCAAGATCGACAAGTCCTCCCGATTCACGGACTGGGCGAGGCGCCCCCTCTCGGACGCGCAGCTCACCTACGCGCTCTCCGACGTCACACATCTCGTCAAGGTCTATGAGGCGCTCATGGCGCAGCTGACCGAAAACGGCCGCCTTGCATGGCTCGACGAGGAGATGGGAGTCCTGACCTCGCCCGAGACCTACCGTGCGGATCCCGAGAATGCCTGGAAGCGCCTCGGTGGTCGCCTGCGCAAGCCGAAGGAGGTGGCGGTTCTGATGGAGGTCGCGGCTTGGCGCGAGCGCGAGGCGCAAAGCCGCGACGTGCCGCGCGGGCGCATCCTGAAGGACGACGCGCTGATCGATCTTGCGACCTCGGCCCCGCGCAGCGTCGAGGCGCTTGGCCGTTTGCGCTCCATCCCGAACGGCTTCGAGCGGTCGCGGACGGCAGCGGATATTCTGGGCGCGGTCGAGCGCGGCCTCGAGCGGGACCCGAAGACGGTGCCGGTTCCCGAGCGGCCGCGGGGCCGCGCCAATACGGGTGCCACCGTCGAGCTGTTGAAAGTTCTTCTGAAAACGATTGCGGAGGCCGAAGGCGTCGCGCCGAAGATCATCGCCACCGTGGAGGAACTCGACGCCATTGCTGACGACGACGGGGCTGACGTGCCCTCGCTCAAGGGCTGGCGGCGCCAGCTGTTCGGGCAAAAGGCAATCGCCCTCAAGAATGGCCAGCTCGGCCTTGCGATGAACGGTCGCCGCGTAGTGGTCTGGCCCGTCCGGGTCGCGCCGAAGCCGCCGGTCGCCGCCGAGGAGGCGTGAGGAGAACGCGCCCCCTCACCCGACGATTTCGAGTCGCGGCTCCAGATTGAGAAGCTTTGTCAGAGCCCTGAGACGGCCCATGAGGCGTTCGCTCGCGAGCGCTTCCATGCTCTTTGGAAGTTGCAGGACGACGGTGTTCCCACGGGCGAGGAGCGGCGTCTGAGGCAGGATGCCCTCCATTGCCACCGAAACCGGGTAGGCGACCCGCATGAGAGCGCCGAGAAGGCGTGCACGCTCCACAAGGCGCGCGCCGGCCAGCGCCTTAAGCTTCGAGCTTGCCTTCTCGGGAGACAGGCCCTCGTGGCGGAAGAAGATCGCGAGCCCGATATAGGCACGGCCCGGGTGATCCAGGCCGACGAAGGCCGCATGGGCGATGATGTTGAGGCTCTGTTCGCCCCGGTAGTCGGGATGTGCCCGCCAGCCGATATCGGCCAGAAGGCAGGCGGCGTGCCGGCACCGCCGCTCGTCCTCGGTCTCGGGGAGACCGACGCTCTCGACGAAGCGGTCCGTCCATTCCCAGAGCTCCTCGCCGTGCTTCGGAGACCGCGAGCGCAGGAGGTTGAGTTCGGCCGAGGCGCTGATGAGCGGATCGAGTTTTCGCGCTTCGCCGTCGAGGCGCTCGTAAAGCAGGCCTTCACGGACCCCGAGAGCCGAGACCGCCACCTCCGCGGGCTCGCCGAGGCGGATGATCTCCTCAAGGACGATGGCACCATATGAGAGCAGCGGCCGGCGCGCTTCCGACACGCTCTCAATGTCCTTAAGCGTTTTTGGCTCCGCCCGCTCGACGAGTTGCAGGAAGTCGAGCCCATCATCGGGGCTGATCGTGTAGCCGTGCATCACGTGAAGCGGGTAGTCCCGCGCCGCCTGATGGAGCTTGGCCAAGGCTCGCCAAGTGCCGCCGACCGCGTAGAAGGTCCGGCCCCGCATGCGCTCGAGCTGCCGGGGAGCCCGGGCGAGGCTGTCCCGCACGAGCCGCTGGGCTTTCTTGAGCGAGCCGCCGCTCACGTCCTGGAGAGCCAGGCCACCCAGGGGCATCGTCACGCCGAGTTCGACCCGCTCACCCCGGACCTCCACGAGTTCCAGCGAACCGCCACCCATGTCGCCAACGATCCCGTCCGGGGCGTGGAAGCCCGAGATCACGCCGAGGGCCGACAGTTCGGCCTCCCGGGCGCCGGACAGGAGCTGCACCTTGCAGCCGCAGGCCCGCTCGGCTGCTTCCAGGAACGCCTGACCGTTCTGGGCGTCCCGGGCGGCGGCGGTGGCGAGGACGAAGGTCTCCGCGACGCCCATGGTGTCGCACAGCACCCGGAACCGGGCGAGGGCCTGGAGCGCCCGCTCCACCGCGTCGTCGTCGAGCCGCCCGGTCGTGACGACGTGCCGGCCGAGGCCGCAGAGCACCTTTTCGTTGTAGATCGGCGTCGGCGCCCGGGTCAGGCCCTCATAGGCGACGAGGCGCACCGAATTCGAGCCGATGTCGATGATGGCGACGGGGCGACCCACATCGAGACGGCCCTGTGCCTCCCGCGTGCGGGCCCCGTCAACGCTGTCGACGTTTCGCGAGAGACTTGGGACTGGAATTCTTGAGGGATTTGCCACGGCCCGACAGAGATGGGTTTGTCATGAAATACTTGTGGGCGTTGAAGGGTTCCTCTTCGGAACCCGGCACCACCCGCTCGCTGGCGCCGGAAGGCAATACAGTCCAGCTCTGCTCGTTGTCCAGCAGGTTCGCCAGCATGATCTGGTCGAGCACCTGCTGGTGGACCGTTGGATTCACGATCGGCAGCAGCGCCTCGACGCGCCGGTCGAGGTTCCGCTGCATCAGGTCAGCCGACGAAATATAGACGTGAGCATTGTTGTTGGGCAGAGCCTCGCCGTTGCCGAAGGCGTAGATGCGGGTGTGCTCCAGAAAGCGCCCGACGATCGACTTGACCCGGATGTTCTCCGATAGACCCTTAATCCCGGGCCGGAGGCAGCAGATCCCCCGGACGATAAGGTCGACCTGCACGCCCGCCATGCTGGCATCGTAGAGGGCGTCGATGATCGTGGGATCGACGAGGGAGTTGCATTTCAGCCAGATCGAGCCCGGACGCCCGGCCTTGGCGTGGGCGACCTCCTCCTCGACGTGCTGAAGCAGGCGCTTCTTCAGCGTGACCGGCGACACGGCCATCCTTTCGAGCTCCGCCGGTTCGGCATAGCCCGTCACAAAGTTGAAGATGCGGCCGACATCCCGGGCGAAGACCGGATCCGCCGTGAAGAACGACAGGTCGGTGTAGATGCGAGCTGTGATGGGGTGGTAGTTGCCTGTGCCAACATGGCAATAGGTGATCAGTTGCCCGCCTTCGCGGCGCACCACCATCGACAGCTTGGCGTGGGTCTTCAGCTCGATGAAGCCGAACACCACTTGGGCGCCCGCGCGCTCGAGGTCCCGTGCCCAGCGGATATTGGCCTCCTCGTCGAAGCGCGCCTTGAGCTCGACGAGGGCGGTGACGGACTTGCCGGCTTCGGCGGCTTCTGCCAGCGCCGCGACGATGGGCGAGTTGGAGGAGGTTCTATAGAGCGTCTGCTTGATGGCGACGACGTTGGGGTCCCGAGCGGCCTGATGCAGGAACTGCACGACGGCATCGAATGACTCGTATGGATGGTGAACGACGATGTCCTTTTGCCGGATGGCGGCGAAGCAGTCGCCGCCGTGCTCGCGGATGCGCTCGGGAAAGCGCGGATTATAGGGCTTGAATTTGAGGTCCGGCCGTTCGAGGCCGACGAGCTGGGAGAGCTCGTTCAACGCGAGCATGCCCTCGACGACGAACATCTCGTCGGGGCTGATCTCGAGTTCCTCCATGACGAAGGTGCGCAACTCCTCGGGCATCGCGGCTTCGACTTCGAGGCGGATGACGCTGCCGCGCCGGCGCTGCTTCAGCGCCGTCTCGAAGAGGCGCACCAGATCCTCCGCCTCCTCCTCGACCTCGATGTCGCTGTCGCGGATCACCCGGAAGGCCCCCTGGCCCTGGCTCTTGTAGCCCGGGAACAGCCGGCTCGTGTAGCGGACGATGACCTGCTCGAGCGCGATGAAGCGGGTTGCGCCGGTCTCGGCAAAATCGGGCAGGCGAATGAAGCGCTCGACCTTGTTGGGCAGGCGGATCAGGGCGTTGAGGCCTTTGGCACCGCCCTGCCCGGCAAGCTTGAGGGCGATCGACGACCCGAGATTCGGGATGAACGGGAAAGGGTGCGCCGGGTCAATCGCCAGCGGCGTCAGGACCGGAAAGACGTGGTGCAGGAAATAGTCTTCGAGCCAGGCGGCCTCCCGCTTGGTGAGATCCGCATTCTCGACGAGCACGATGCCTTCGTGCAGGAGGTCGTCCTTGAGCTCCCGCCAGCGGCGCTGCTGGTCGGAGGCCAGGGTCGAGACCTCGGCCGAGATCCTCTGCAGCTGCTCCTGCGGGGTGAGCCCGTCCTGCGACAGGGTGGAAACACCCGAGCGAACCTGACCTTTCAGGCCCGCCACGCGCACCATGAAGAACTCGTCGAGGTTGGCCGCCGAGATCGACAGGAACCTCAGCTGTTCGAGGAGGGGATGGTGGCGGTTCGACGCCTCCTCCAGGACGCGGCGATTGAACTGCAGCCAGGAGAGCTCCCGGTTCACGAAACGCTGCGGGAAGCCGCGGAGCGCCGCACCGTCGAGGTCGATGTCGGCCGGCGGCTTGGGTGCCGGATCCTCAAGCGCCTCCTCGATCTCGGCTTGCGCCAATCTTGCCCTCACGTCGGTCTCCCCTGCCTGCCCGGTGCGGAGGCTACCCTCTGCAGCACCTTTCGCGACACTTTGACGACGGCTGGTATCCGACCTGGTCACTCGTCCTCGTCCGTTTCCTGAACCTGCCCCAGCAAATCCGCCGCGATCGGCCGGGAAACCCGGCGTCCGCGGCTTAGCGCTTCCTGGTCGAGGGCCGCCACGACGGCGGCGGCTTCGGCCAGGGAACGCTCGATCCTGAGGGCAATGTAATCCACGACGCTCGTATCGACCACAAGTTGACGATCCACGAAGAGCTTCACCAAGACGGCCTTGAGCAACGCATCGTCTGGCGGGTCGAGGGCGACGGAAGGAGCAAGACGCAGGCGCGAGAGTAGGTCGCGCACCTTGAGCCCCCATTGGTCGGGCGGCCTCTCGGCGGTGATGAGGAGATGGGCCTTCCGCTCCCTGGCGAGATTCAGAAGATGAAAGAGGGCGGCCTCGTCGCGCCCTCCACGATCCATGTCCTCGACGACGAGCGCACCATTGGAGGCCAAGTGCGGCACCCGCTCGTGCGTCACCTCATCGGCGTCCACCGTCCAGGCCCGGGCCGTTTCGGCCCAGATGGCCGCAAGGTGGCTCTTGCCGCTGCCCGGCGGCCCCAGGAGCAGCAGGATTGTATCCGGCCAGTCGGGCCAGCGCTCGATCAGCGCGTAGCCGGTCTCGTTGGACGGGCTGACCAGGAAATCCTCGCGCCCGAAGCGCGGTGCGAGCGGCAGGTCGAAGGTGAGTTGCTTGGGCCCGTCACGCATCGGTTTCGGGCCTCACCTCGACGGCCGTGCCGCCGTGATAAAGAGGGCTCGCCATGTACTGGCGCAGGGCGTGGCGGGCAAGGACGCCCACGGCTGCGGCGAGCGGAACCGCGAGTAGAAGCCCCACGAAGCCGAACAGGGTGCCGAAGGCGAGCAGCGCGAACATCAGCCAGACCGGATGCAGGCCCACCGACGCCCCCACGAGCTTGGGAGACAGGATGTTGCCTTCCACGAACTGCCCGAACACGAACACGCCGAGGGTGGCGACGATCCAGGTCCAGTCGGGCCAGAATTGCACGATGGCGACGCCGACCGAAAGGATCAGCCCGGTCAGCGATCCGACATACGGGATAAAGCTCAAGAAGCCTGCCGTCATGCCGATCAGGGCCCCGAAATTGAGGCCGATGAAGGTGAGCCCCACGGCATAGAACGTGCCGAGGATGAGGCAAACGGCGGCTTGGCCGCGGATGAAGCCCGCGATGGCCGAGTCGATATCGCGGGCGATGTCGCGGATCGTGTCTCGCTGGCGCACCGGCAGCCAACTGTCGACCGTGGCAACCATGTGGTCCCAATCGACGAGCAGATAGAAAGCGACGACGGGCGTCACGACGAGGAGCGCGAAGACGCTGAGGATCGCCTGCCCGCCGGACCACAGGGAGCGAAGGAAGGCCGCGACCCAGGCGACCCCCTGCCCCACGAGGTCGCCGACGGAGTTCTGCGCCTCCGCAAGGGCTTCCGGGCCGCCGATGCGACGGATCAGCGGCCCGCCCTGCTGTATGGCGAGTTCCTGAAGGCGTGCCACGGTCGCGGGCAGGCGGTCCACGAAGGCGCCCAGCTGGTTCAAGGCCACCGGCACGAGGAGCACGAGAGCCAGGACAAAGACGAGAACAAACAGGATGAGGATCAGCAACGTGGCCGCGAGCCGACCGACGCCTGCCCGCTCCAGCCGGTCGGCCAGGGGATCGAGCAGGTAGGCGAGCGCGAAGCCGGCAACAAAGGGCAGAAGGATGTCCCGGAAGAGAACGAGGGCGAGGATCGTCAGCGTCAGCGCGCCGAACCAGAACCCGATCTGCCGCTGGACCGTCATCACCATTCCCACATCACTTCCGCTCGTCGCCGGTCATGTGGCGCAGCCATCCCGCGAGATAGGCGCCCGCCGAAGCGACGGTCAAGGCGGCGACGACGAACATGGCCGCATCTTCGATCCGGGACGCGTCGACGCCGAAAGCATTCGTGGAGAGGACGAGCGCCGCAAAGCCGATTTGCGCGGCCGTGTTGAGCTTGGACACCATGAGCGGCTTTATCTCGACCGGGCGGGTCATGACCCACGAGAGCAGGATGGCTCCGACGATCATGATGTCCCGGGAGACGACCAGGATCGCGAGCCAGTTCGGCAGCACCCCGACGATCGACAACGTCACGTAGATGGAGACGAGCAGCGCCTTGTCGGCGATGGGATCGATATAGGCCCCGAACTCGCTGCGCATGTCGAAACGGCGGGCGATGAACCCGTCGATCCCGTCCGACACGCCCGCCACCACGAACAGCACGAAGGCCGCGGGCCAGCGCCCCTGCATGATCATGACGATCACGACCGGCACGAGGATGAGGCGCAGAATGGTAATGAGGTTCGGGATGGTCACCGGGGGAGTTTAAAGGGTGCGCCCCCGCTTTGCGAGGGGGCCGGGCCCGGTCGTCCCCTGGCGCAGCACGGGCCGTTTCGCCCAGAAGGGCCGCCCCCTTGCAACCGGCCTCCCCTCCCCTTACTGCCGGTCCCGCCGGAGGATTCCATGACCGAGACACCCCGCAGCGGCCTGACCTATGCCGAGGCCGGCGTCGATATCGACGCGGGCAACGCCATGGTGGACGAGATCAAACCCCTGGTGCGGGCGACGCGCCGCCCCGGGGCGGACGCGGAGATCGGAGGGTTCGGCGGGCTGTTCGATCTCAAGGCGGCGGGGTTCAAGGACCCGATCCTCGTTGCTGCGAACGATGGGGTCGGCACCAAGGTGATGATCGCCATCGAGACCGGCATCCACCACACGATCGGCATCGACCTCGTGGCGATGTGCGTGAACGACATCGTGGTCCAAGGCGCCGAGCCCCTGTTCTTCCTCGACTACTTCGCCACCGGCAAGCTGAAGCCGGAGGTGGGCGTGGGCGTCGTGCGCGGCATCGCCGAAGGGTGCCGGATCGCCGGCTGCGCCCTAATCGGCGGCGAGACCGCGGAAATGCCGGGGCTCTATGCCCGGGGCGATTACGATCTTGCGGGCTTCGCGGTCGGCGCCGCCGAGCGTGGGACGCTGCTGCCAAAGAGCCCGGGACCCGGGGATGTGATGCTGGGGCTTCCCTCCTCGGGCGTCCATTCGAACGGGTTCTCCCTCGTGCGCCGCATCGTCGAACTCGCCGGCATCGGCTTCGACGAGCCTTCGCCCTTCGCCCCGGAGCGCACCCTCGGGGCGGCGCTCCTCGAGCCCACCCGGATCTACGTGAAACCCCTGCTCGCAGCCCTGCAGGGCCAGGGCGTCCAAGCGCTCTGCCACATCACGGGCGGCGGCTTTCCGGACAACATCCCGCGCGTCCTGCCGGATGGGGTCGGCGTTCGGCTCGATCTCGATGCCATTCCGGTCCCGCCGGTCTTCGGGTGGCTGGCAAAGACGGGCGGCGTGTCGGAAGGCGAGATGCTGCGCACCTTCAACTGCGGCATCGGCATGATCGTGTTTGCGGCGCGCGAGCATGCGGATGCGGTCGCCGAGCGGCTGCGTCAGGCAGGCGAAGAGCCGGTGACAATCGGCGAAGTAATAGACCACCAGGGCGGCGAACGGGTCGTGACCACCGGAGCGCTCCGCCTCGCATGACCTCGCGCCGCATCGCGATCCTGATCTCGGGCCGAGGGTCCAACATGGTCTCGCTCATCGAGGCCGTCCGGGACCCGGACTTCCCGGCCACCATCGCCCTCGTCGTCTCGAACCGTCCGGATGCGGGCGGGCTCGAGCGGGCACGCGCCGCCGGGATCGAGGCGGTTGCCGTCGACCATAAAGCCTATCCGGATCGCGAAGGGTTCGAGCGGGCTCTCGACGACGTTCTTCAGTCGAATGGCATCGATCTCGTGTGTCTTGCTGGCTTCATGCGGGTGCTGACGCCTTGGTTCGTCGAGCGCTGGGCGGGTCGGATGCTCAACATCCACCCCTCGCTCCTGCCCCTCTTTCGCGGCACGCACACCCATGAGAGGGCCCTGGCCGAGGGGGTGCTCCTACACGGCTGCACGGTCCATTTCGTCGTGCCGGAGCTCGATGCCGGCCCGATCCTGGCACAGGCCGCCGTGCCGGTCGTGCCGGGCGATACCCCCGACAGCCTCGCCGCCCGGGTGATCGGGCAGGAGCACATCCTCTATCCGCGCGCCCTGCACATGGTTTGCAGCGGCGCCGCTCGGCTCGAGGGGGGCCGCGTTATCTTTGCCGAGGGCTGGGAGGGCACCGCCGCCTGCCGGTCTCCCGCGGATCGTTAGACGGGTCGCTGCAGCCGGCAAGCGTCGATGGCGCTGAGCGCCTTGGCGCGAGCGCTGTCGTTGAACACGCCCGTATCGCGATAGGCCTGCAGTTCCGAGGCGTCGAGGGAGGCGAGGGTCCGGGTCGCATAGCAGCCGCATGGGGAGGAGACTGCGCTTTCGGCCACGTTCTGCAGCTTGGCTTGGGTGACGGCGCATGCCTTGCGGATGCGCGCGGTCAGCTCGCCCCGGCTCGCCTGCTTCAGGGCGGGATCGGGCTGATAGTTCGTCGGCGTCGAAGCCGCGCCGGCGAGGGCAGCGGTGCCGGATAGGCCGATGGCGAGGGCCGCGAGGGCTGAACGCAGAACCATGAGGGGCTCCCCAGAGCATGTTGCTGTACGGCTAAGCTAGGGTGCCGGCGAAGGAACGCCAAGCGGGCTCAGGGCGCCAGCCACTCGGACCGGACGGTTTCGGCCGCGAAGGTAAACCGCGCCCGGCGATGCCCCGAATGGGCGAGGTAGAGAAGTTCCAGGCGCTCGACCGCGACGAGAACGGCGCAGAAGTTCGGCCGGCCTGCCGCGATATCGGCCTCGTCCGCCGGGAGCGAGAAACCGCCGCCCGCTGGAATGAGGCTGCCCGGGGCCGGTACGGTGCCGTAGCAGACCCGGCTCGACATCCGCGACCCCGCCCAGGCCTCGTCGGCGACCGCATCGTCGATGTGCAGCGATGCCCTGCCCTCCAACCGCACTTGGATCTTGGCCGGCGCATCATAGCCGAGCAGCGCGAGTCTGGGCTCGGCCCGGATCTCGTCGGCCTTGTCGGACCGGCGGTCGCAGTGGAAGCGAACGGTGCGGGCGACCGGGTCGACGGCCCGGGAAACGACGACCCGGACCCGAGGACGCCCGTCGAGGCCGAGCGTTGCGACGGACAGGGTGTGAAAACCGGAGCGGCGGCCCGCAACCCCCTCGGCCAGCATGGCCCAGGCTGCAGGCAGTGCCTCGTCGAGGCTGCTGTAGAACGGGGGGTGCGGGTGCGCCACGGCGGCCTCAGGCGCGCTGCACGCTTTCGTTCTGCCGCCCGCCCTTTTCCTGCGCGATCAGCATGAGGTTGCGAACGTAGATGAAGGTGCCCAGGCCCTGGCCGACGATGAAGACGGGATCGCCGCGATAGAGCGCGTAGGCGAACAGGATGAGGCCGCCGCCGAGGGAAAAGAACCAGAAGGACACGGGCACGACGGACCGCCCGGCCCGCTCGCTGGCGATCCACTGCACGAGGAAACGCGCCGTGAACAGGGCCTGGCCGAGGAAGCCGATCAGGACCACCATGTCGAGGTTGGTCACGAACACCATGTGCAGGTATCCGCCGAACGCATCGAGCAGTTCCGCAATCATGAGGTCACCTCCCGCGCCTGAGCGATGCGCCGGCGGCGGCGCAGAAGCCACCAGACGCCGAAGAGATCGAGGATGCCGATCCAGAGGCGGTCGAACATCCCGTAGTTCGACTGCCCCGCGTGGCGCGGCCGGTCGACCACGTCCACATGGGTGATCTCGAAGCCTTCTCGTTTGACGAGGGCAGGCATGAACCGGTGGAGCGCGTCAAAGTAAGGGAGCGCGAGATAGACGTCGCGCCTGAAGGCCTTCAGCCCGCAGCCCGTGTCTCGGGTCCCATCCTTGAGGATGCGCCCCCGCACGCCGTTCGCGATGCGAGATTGCCATTTTTTGGAGGCGCCGTCCTTGCGCCCGACCCGCTGCCCGGCGGCAAGCCCGATGCGGGGGCTGGCGTCGAGGGCTGCCACCAGCTGCGGTATGAAGGACGGATCGTTCTGCCCGTCTCCGTCGAGGGTCGCGACGATGGCGGCCCGCGCGGCGCGGACGCCGGTTCGGATCGCCGCGCTCTGACCGCAGCTCGCCTCGTGGCGCAGGACGCGAAGCCACGGCCGGTTGACCCGGGCGGCGGCCAGCTCTGCCGGCGTTCCGTCCGTCGAGCCGTCATCGACGTAAACGACCTCGAACGGCCGCAGGGCGGCGCAACCGCGCTCGATCTCCTCCAGCAGGTGGCGGATGTTGAGCGCCTCGTTCTTGACCGGGACGACGACGCTGATGCGGGGTTCGGAAGCGGCGTCCATGGCTTAAGCGGACCGGCAGGAGGCAGGCGCCGTCATGGGCTGACAGCATAGGCGCCGATGTCGAGCCGGCGGCCGCCGTTGATGTTGAAACCGGTCACCCGGGTCGAGAGCGCAGGGGCAAGCCCGAGCCGGCGCACTTCGGTTCGGAAGGCCTCCTCGTGGCGGGCCTCCACGAACGCGATGGCGCAGGTGTTCGCCTTCAGGAAGGCCGCCGCCTGCTCGCCGGTTTCAACCATGTCGAGACCGGTCTGCGTGAGGAAGACGAGGCTCGGCTCACGGTATCCCAGGGTCGCCACGCGAGGTGCAGGGCACGGCATCGCCTTCACCGCATCCGCGAGGCGGGGCGACAGCTTGAGGGAGCGCAGGTCGCCCTGGGCAAAACCGAACACGCCCGTGACCAGAAGCGGCGATGCCGCGACGGCGAGGAGCGCCGCTCGGATGACGGAGCCCTTGATGAAGGCGCGCCAGGCCAGAAAGGCGACAGTCGTCGCCGCGAGCATGAGCGGCAGGGCTGTGAACAGAACGACACGGTCCAGGGTCCAGGCCGCGACGCTGAGGCCGACGGTCAGCCCGGCGGGGATGAAGGGGATGAGCAGCGCCGCAGGCTTCGCGGCGGGCCGCCGCGGGGTGAGAAAGCCGCGCTTGATGGCGAGCACCGTGAGGATCGCCACGGCGGGATAGAGCGGCATCACGTAATGCGGCAGCTTCGTCGGAATCGCCTCGAAAACGAGCCAGGATGGCACGATCCAGGCGAGCGCGAAGGCGACGAGGTCGTCGCGGCGGTTGATCCAAGCGAAAGGAGCCGCGATAGCGGCAAGGGCGGCGCCCGGCCAGAACGTAGCAAAGAACGTCCCGAGATAGTAGCCCGGCGGCGCCCAATGGTAGGTCTGGGCGGTGCCGACCTTGCCGAGCATATCGTGGCCGACCGAGGCGGCGAAGAATGCGCCGCTGCTCCTCACCGCAATGGCGATGAACCAGGGCAGGACGACCGCCAGCGTGAAAGCCGCCCCCTCCTTCGGCCGCAGCGCCAGAAGCCAGCGGGCCGAGCGCTCGCGGATCGAGAGCGCGGCGGCCGGGAGGCCGACGAACATGAGCACCAGGGGTCCCTTGACGAGCGTTCCGACGGCGACGCCGATCCAGAAGACCGCAAGTTCGGCACGCGTGAGCCCGCTGGCCGCGGCGCGCCGCAGATAGGCCCGTGCCAGCCCGCCCATGGCGGCGATCGTGCAGGCGGTGAGCATCGCGTCGGTCTTGGCGAGGCGCGCCTCGACCGTCACGATGATCGAAGCGCCGATGAGCGCTGCGGCCAGGAACGCACCGCGACGGTTCAGGAAAGCGAGCGCCGTCCAATAGGTGAGAAGGACCGTCCCAAGCGCACCGAGCAGGGAGGGCAACCGATAGAGCGCGACCGTGCTGCGGGCTTCCGGGATGCCGAACGCCTCACCGGCCGCCACCGCCGCGCTCTGCATCCAGTAGATCCCGACCGGCTTCTTGTGCCGGGCCTCGTCCTGGAAGCGGATGTCCACGAAGTCGCCCGTTTCGAGCATCTGCTTCGAGGCCTGGGCATAGCGCGGCTCGTCGCGGTCCATGGGCTGGAGCGATGCGAATCCGGGGAGGAAGCACGCGAGCGAGAGGAGGACCAGCACGGCGCAAAGCCTGAGGTGGCTCGCCTCCACGAAAGCCACAGCCCTGGCCCGCAACGAGGCTGCCGAGGCGACGAGCGGCTGATGCGCGCGGCGCAACTGCATGCGCTCCGTGACGGCAAGGCTGGTCATCCAGGGCTCCGACGCGATGCCCGAACAGGTGCTTCGCAACCGGCGCTCTGTCCCCCAAAGCCGGTGCGAAGTCAAACAAGGGAGGCCAGCGGCGCTTCACCGCAGCGGTTCGACTAATGCAGGCTTTCGCTCAGGGCCGGACGAAGGTGAACGGCCTGTAGGCTCGGCGGCATTCCTCATTAGACGCGGCCTGATCGGCATCCCGCGCCGCTTCGGCCAAAATCCAATCGCAGAAGGCTCGGATCTTAGGCGAGTGCCGGCGAGCCTTGGGGTAGACGAGCCAGTATGATCGGTCGGCCTTCGCCACGAGGTCGAACACCTGCACCAAGCGACCGGCCGCGAGGTCGGCTGCGAAGAAGAAGGGATTGAGGAGCGCGACGCCCTGCCCCGCCATGGCCGCCATGCCCTCGAACTGCTGGTTGCCGAGAGAGTGGTCGAGGCGGCCCGATAGATCGACGGTTCCGACGCCGGCCTCCTCGAACCATTGCTGCCACCAGGGATCGTGAGGGCCGAGAAGGGGCAGCTTGAGGAGGTCGGCCGGCTGGGTGATCCGGGTGCGCTCCAGCAGCTTGGGGCTGCACAGGGCCGTGAAGTGGCTCGGCAGCAGGAAATGCGCTTCAAGGCCGGGCCAATCTCCCTTTCCGCTGCGAATCCCGATGTCGATGCCGTCCGGTCCGAAATCCGCCACGTCGTGGGTTGCGTCGAGTTGAACGGCAAATTGCGGATGGGCCATCTGAAATCGACCGAGCCGCGGAACGAGCCAATGAGCGGCGAGCGTCGGGAGCACGGACATCGAGAGCACGTTGTCGACGAGCCGCGCCGTGCTGGAGAAGGCGGTGCGCAGCATGTCGAAAGCCTCCGCCACCTGCGGCGCCAGGCGCTGGCCCGCTTCCGTGAGCCCAACCTGCCGCGGCAGGCGAACGAAGAGCGGTGTCCCAACCCGCTCCTCAAGGATCTTGATCTGGTAGCTCACCGCGGCCTGCGTCATACCGAGTTCCTCGGCGGCCTTGGTGAAGTTGAGATGCCGGGCGGCGGCTTCGAACGCCCGGACGGCGCTCATGGGCGGAAGTTTGGTCATCGGGCAATCCATAAATCGGCCTTATGGCAGCCCACCAGCTTTCGCTTTGTCAAGGGCCAGTCCTCTGGCGCATGCTTCTGGAATGACGGCGGGTTAGAGCAACCCGCAGGCCTCTGAAAACGAGGGATAAACCATGCGCTACGACGATGCTCGCCCGCTGCGCGGGACGGGAAGCCTTTGGCTCGAGCTGCGGCTCCTCTGGGCGCGCCTGAGACCGCGCAGACGGGGTTCGCCTTATGGCAAACTGTCTGCGTTGAGCGATCACCAGCTCCGCGACATCGGGCTCACCCGCGAGGAGGCCGAGGCCGGCCGCAGGCGTCGGACGCCCTAGCTCGGCAACACGACGCAGCCGCCGCCGGCCTGGCGCAGGCGACCGCACAGGTTGTTCGCCGCATCCCGGGTCTGGGCGGGCACGCGGATGCGATAGAAGGTGCGGGTGCCGCGGCTGCGCATCCGCGTGCCGATTACCATCGGGCGAACCTCGCCGATGATGGACGCATAGGATTGCCGGGTGCGCGAGAAGGCGGCGAGCGCGAGGGTTTTTGAGAAGTTGCCCGCGAGTTGCACGCCCCAGGGCGCGAAGACGGCTTCGGGCTGAACTTGCGGCTCGCCGGCCCGTGGGATGCGGAGGGCGGCCACGACCTGGGCGCAGTTCGTTTCCGCCGGCACCGTCGCGGTCGCGTCCTGTTCGCCCGTCCAGTCTTCCGCGGTCCGGCCGGTGATCTTCACCACATAGGCCCGGGTTTCCGCCGGGAGCCCTCCCCTGCCCTCGACCCAGGCCGCAACCCGGCCAGGACCGCCGTTATAGGCTGCGGCGGCAAGGCCCAGATTGCCGAAGCGGCTCCGGAGGTGGCTGAGGAAGGCTGCGGCTTTCGGAACGGCCTGTTCAGGGTCGAAGGGATCAACAAGGCCCCATTCCTGGGCGGTGCCCGGCATGAATTGGGCGATACCCTGCGCGCCCGCAGGACTCACCACCGTCGGCCTGAAGCTGCTCTCGGCCCAGATGAGCCGGGTGAGGAACTCGACCGGGATCTTGTGCTGCCGGGCGGCGCCCTCGATGACGCGGCACAGGGCCTGTTGGACCGTTTCGGTTCCGCCCGAAGTCGCAGCCGGCTGGGCCGCGGCCCACCCCGACCCGCCCACCAGGAAGATGAGAACCGCCCAGACCCGCATCGTCGCCTCCGCGAGGTCACATAGGCTGGGAACCGGAGCCGTCGAGGTCACGACAGGGACCCGCAGCCCCCGGCTGGGGGGCCTCAGGCAGCGCGGCGGCGGTCGCGTTCGAGCCGCGGCATGAACACCACCTGACGGTGCCAGGCGCACCAGCTCGAGGTTTCGGCGGTCGGCGCGCCGCAGCAGACCGCCTCCCCGGGACCTTCGGAGACGATGAACCGACATTGGCGAGCGCGGGCATTGATGAGGGCCGTCCGATAATGCGGGGACGGTGCCGCGATGACGGGCACGGACATGGCTGCAAGCTCTGTTTTGGGTTCGAAAAGCCAACGGCCACGAAGGCGAAAGATGCGCGTACATCCGGCGTCATCCATCAGCCCGTGGCCGTCTCCGGTCGAGCGATTGGTTCGCGACCGGCTTGTAGCTTAAATGGGTTCGGGTCCCAAAAGTTTCAAGACGAGGCAGCCGATGGCGCGATCGCTCCGCCGACCGGCGCAATCTCTGGCACTGTCGCCTCGGATTCGCGCTACTGCACGCTGCGAATGGTTGGCCGGGTCGAGCGGGGCCGTTGCAGCGCAGGCCGATCCAGCTCGACCGCAAGGCGGGCTGAGGCGGTAGGGCGGTAATCCGGCAGGGGCGCGACCGGAATCGGAGGCTTAGCCCGCCGACGCCGACGCGTCCGCTGCATCAGCCGCCATCCTGACGCGCTGATCGGGACCAGAAGGGCTGTGATGGCCGTCGAGAACGCGACGCCGATGAACCACGCATTGCCCGCTTCGCTGCAGGCCGCTTCGGGCGCCAGCAGCAGCGTGCTGCAGACGGCCCACCCCACTGAGATGGCGATCTCGTTCATTCCGTGCCCCCCGGCGGAATTGCTTTCCTTAAGGAAGGCAATGATTCGAGCGTTGCCGTAAGTAGCGGGGGCGCAACACCGGGCGCGAAAGATTGGGTGGCGACCCCGGCAGGGCTCGAACCTGCGACCTGCCGCTTAGAAGGCGGCTGCTCTATCCAGCTGAGCTACGGGGCCGGGAGGAGCGGCGTCGCCGCCGCCTCAATGGGTCCAGGGACCGACGCGGTTGAACTTGAAGTTGTCGGAGTACGAAATCGTCCGCCGCTTGACTTCCTGCGGCTCCTCGACCCGATACGCGATGCCCTCGCGTTCCGCATAGGCGATCGCCTCCTCCTTGCTGTCGAAGTGGAGCTTCACCTGCTGGTGCGTGTCGCCGGAGGAGGTCCAGCCCATGAGGGGCTCGATCTCGCGGGGCTTGTCCTGTTCGAAGACGAGCATCCACTGCTTCGTCCGGGCGGTGCCGGACTGGTTTGGAGTGCGAGCGGGCTTGAAGATCCGTGCGGGCATGCGGGTTCTCGGGTCAATCGCCGAACGGCCGGTGGTCGGGGCGGCAGGATTCGAACCTGCGACCCTCTGCTCCCAAAGCAGATGCGCTACCAGACTGCGCTACACCCCGACATGGCCAACGGCTTGCGTTTCCTACTGTTTGGGAACGTGGTTCGCAAGGGTACGATCCACAAGAACGGAACAGAGGGGAACCGTAT